>Ga0268280_1001210_pt1 | contig 17922 bp, 17 predicted proteins | sample saktaG_9_FD_190139 | JGI IMG/M metagenome (GOLD analysis project Ga0268280, IMG submission 190139) | Saline water microbial communities from Sakinaw Lake, British Columbia, Canada - sak_2011_5_24_40m | ecosystem: Environmental > Aquatic > Non-marine Saline and Alkaline > Saline ... | reverse complement strand
TTCAAAAGTGTTTTTTCATCAATTTCCGAAGTCAAATATTTTAGAAAGTTTTATCTGAAAATACTAAATAATATGAGTGAAATAAAACATGTATGGGACAAGCAAGCTAATTTTGCGGTTAAAAGCAATAGAGGATTATCCATAGTTCCACAAAAAAATCTTGTTAAAAATATTGGAATTCAAGGTACTCATTCATCTAAAGAGAATAAATTTCATAATTGCCCCGTGGACGAATCCTATAAAATTGAAAAACATCCTCTTTTCGTAATCCCATATTATCATTTTGACCAATACAGTTTCCAAAAGCACTTTCTTGAGCATGAAAGACTTGATAAAAGGATTTTTCGTAAATTAAAGAAAATTATTAAAATTGTTTAATTGAAAAAGCTAAATGAAAATGATCAAAATTGCCTGGATTTGTCATTTTAGTAATGCTGAAGTACAAAGAAAATTAAACCTTAATAAAAAAATAAATGAAATGGCTCCCTGGATCCCAGCGCTCGCGAAATTATTTGAAGGCCGGGATGAGGTGGAGTTACATGTGATATCCCCGCATGAGTATATCAGTGGATATAAGTACTTTGAAATCAGGGGAATTCATTATCATTTCTTTAATGCCCATATCCCGTTTTGGGGGAGGCATTGGCCAATATTTTTTAAATTTGATTACTGGACTGATTTTTATTTTACAAAAAAAACTGTGAAAAAAATTGTAAATCAAATACAGCCCGATCTCATCCATCTACATGGAGCGGAAAACGCTTATTATTCTTCTTCAATTCTGCAATTCAAGAACGATTACCCGGTATTGGTAACGATTCAGGGTTTTATTTCGCATACTAGAGATAAAAGCCATTATCAAATAAAGAAACGGATCCAGTGTGAACAGCAGATACTTAAAACTCTCAAACACTTTGGCTATCGTACAAAAACCATGGGGGAGGATATCAAGAAATACAATCCTGAAGCTGAGCTTTATTGGCACCATTATCCTTTTCCTGAAATAAAGCCATATGAAGTCGAAAAGAAATTTGATATAGTCTTTTTTGCGCGTGTTACCAAAGACAAGGGGATCGAAGATCTCTTGAAAGCTCTGGCGATTTTAAAAAAGAATAGATCGGATGTGAGTTTATGCATAATAGGCGGAGCTCATCCCAACTACATTGTTTTTTTAAAAAAAATGGCGGATCAATTAGCTATTTCTAATAATATTTTATGGGCAGGCTTTCTTCCCAAGCAGGAGGAAGTACATAAGTTGGCTGCTTCAGCCAGAATAAGTGTATTGCCCACTTATCACGATATAATTTCCGGTACTATCATTGAAAGCATGTTTTTGAAGTTGCCGGTAGTAGCATATAATGTGGGTAGTATTCATGAAGTCAACTCTTCGGGTTTAAAATACGTACACCTTGTTGAAAAAGGGAATGTTAATGAATTTGCAATGAAAATTCAGGAATTGCTAATAAAACCGCAACAATATTTGGAGAATCTTGGCCAAGCTGGTTTTCAACGAGCTCAATATCTGTTTAACAGTGATTCAATATTTGATGATTTAACTAAAGCTTATGCATCAATCAAAATAGATATCAAAAACATTAATTTGCATTATTCAAATCAACCCTTTGAAAATTAATTTTATTAGGAAAATCAAATGATTCCCAAAAAATTAAAAAATATCTCTGGATGGATTTTTGATATAATGAGCAGTCATTCAGCGCAAAGGAAATTATCAAGATATTATAAGATTTTTAATATTCATCCTTCGGTGAAAATATTTCAAATACACGAAACCACTTTCCGTGGAAATATATTTGTTTCTGAGAATACTTATTTCAACAGGTGCTGGCTGGAGACTGGCAAAAATTCAAAAATTGTAATTGGGAAATGGTGTGCTATTGGGTACAATGTCTTTATAATGTCAATAACGCATGATGTACAATATGCAACTGGTCCCGAGAATAAGAGACCTGCGATTGAAGCGGATATTAATATTGGGGATTATGTTTGGATTGGTGCGAATGTTTTTGTAAGAGAGGGCGTTAAAATTGGCAGTCATGCAATAATAGGTGCTAATAGTGTGGTAACCAAAGATATTCCAGATTATGCCATTGCAGCTGGAGTCCCAGCAAAAGTATTACGAATCAAAGAGAGAGAAAAATGAATAAAATCCTGGTTAGTGGTGGTGCCGGTTATATCGGTAGTGTAGTAGTGCGTTTGCTTTTAAGCAATGGATATCAAGTTAGAGTAATCGATAATTTGCGATATGGAGGCGAAACGATAATTGAGCTTATGAATGATGAGAACTTTGAATTTGCTAAAGGCGATGTCCGGTCCCAGGAAGATTTAACAGAAGCTTTAAAAAATATTGATTATGTAGTGCACTTGGCGGCTATTGTGGGAGATCCAGCCTGTGCGAAGGAACCTGATCTGGCAAGAGAAACCAACTTCGAAGCCAGTAAGCGATTTTATAATCTGGCTAATAAAATGGGGGTCAAACGGTTTGTTTATGCTTCCACCTGCAGCAATTATGGGAAAATGAAAGATAGTGAAACCTATGTCGATGAAACATCTATATTAGCTCCAGTATCACTTTACGCAGAAACCAAGGTAAATTCGGAAAAATATTTATTGGGCCAGCCAACCCGAAATGTGTGTAAACCCACATGCCTTCGCTTCAGTACGGTTTACGGTTTATCGCCCAGGATCCGGTTCGATCTGACCGTGAACGAGTTCACCAAAGAATTGGCTATGGGACGCGAACTGCTTATTTTCGGAGAACAGTTCTGGCGGCCCTATTGCCATGTCTATGATCTGGCAAGAGCGGTTATTCTGGTATTGGAAAAAGAAGGGAATAAAGTTGCTTTTGAAGTATTCAATGTCGGTGATACAGGAGAAAACTATCAAAAGCGGATGCTGGCGGATGAAATATTGAAATTCATTCCCGATGGCAAAGTGAAATATGTTCAAAAAAACGAGGATCCCCGGGATTACAAGGTGTCATTTAAAAAAATCCATGAACAATTGGGATTCAGAATATCAAAAAAAGTTCCAGACGGAATTGTACAGATAATAAAAGTGATTAGGGATGAAATGCTGGCAGATCCTGACAATCTGAAATATAAAAACGTTTAAAAATTAATTAAAACGAAAATGAGAAATTATAGAGTTTTATGAATAGAAAGAAGGAAATAGTTGAATTCATCAGATCATTATATCCAAAGCAGGATAATATCCCGCTTCATGTCCCGGTATTCCTTGGCAATGAAAAGAAATACCTGAATGACTGTATCGACACAACATTTGTTTCATATGTCGGGAAGTATGTTGCACGATTTGAGGAGATGGTTGTTACTTATTTAAAGGTCAAGCATGCTGTGGCTATGGTAAATGGAACCACAGCTCTGCAAATTGCTTTGCAATTGGCTGGAGTTCAACGTGAAGATGAAGTCCTGACCCAAGCTTTGACTTTTGTGGCCACGGCCAATGCTATAATTCATGCTGGTGGCCAGCCTGTGTTTATAGACAGTGATCTGACCCATTTGGGGATGGATCCGGAAAAACTGGATGATTTTTTGAGAAAACACGCAAAACAAAAGTCAAATGGGGAGATGATTAATAAAATAACTGGTAAGCGTATTGCAGTCTGCGTTCCGGTGCATATTTTTGGCCACCCGGCCATGATCGAAGATATCGTTGAGATTTGTAAAACCTGGCAGCTCCCGGTTGTGGAAGATGCCGCTGAGTCGATCGGAAGCACTTATAAAGGAAAACACATGGGGACCTTCGGCATCATGGGTGTGCTTAGTTTTAATGGTAACAAGATCATTACCGCTGGTGGCGGCGGGATGATCGTGACCAATGATCCGGAACTTGCCCATCGGGCTAAACATATCACTACTACTGCCAAAGTGCCTCATCCCTGGGAATTCTATCATAATGAAGTGGGGTACAACTATCGCCTGACAAATGTAAATGCGGCTATTGGTTGTGCACAGATGGAGCAAATAAATGACTTTATAGCCAGTAAAAGAGAGTTAGCTAGGCACTACGCTGCTTTTTTTAAAGATATTGGCATGCCATATTTTACAGAACAGCCAGTTTGCAGATCCAATTACTGGCTTAATACGATTATCCTAAACAACCGGAAGGAAAGGGATGAATTATTGAAATATACAAACGAAAATGGCGTAATGACTCGTCCAGCCTGGACATTATTGAATAAATTACCAATGTATAATAAATGCTTAACAACAAACCTCGATAATGCCCAATGGTTGGAAGACCGGTTGGTAAACGTTCCCAGTAGTATTATTCGAAAAAATAGAAAAAGGAGATAAATTAATGGAAAAAATAAGATTGCGTTCCCTAACCCAAACAGACATCGAAACAACCTTGGCTTGGCATAACCAGGAAGATATCTCTGATTTATATTCAGGTCATCCTTTTCCAGTAAATATTGAGATGGAAGAAAAATGGTATAAAAAAATACTTACTTCCAATTTTCCAGTAACAGTTTTTGGTGTTGAGCGTACTGATAATCAAAAATTGATCGGAATTACACTTCTCAAAGATATTAATATGATAAATCGTTCAGCCGAATTTGCATTATATATTGGCGAAATTAATGAAAGAGGTCAAGGTTTTGCAAAGGAGGCCCTAAAGAAGACTCTAAATTTTGGGTTTTTTAAAATAGGACTGAATAGGATAACATTGAAAGTATTGCAGGAAAATGAGACTGCTATACAACTTTATCAAAGTGCTGGATTTATTAAAGAAGGCACTCTACGTAAAAATGTTTTTAAAAACAACAAATTTAAAGATGAGATTTTAATGGGCATTTTAAAAGAGGAGTTCAATGGGTGATTTTGAAATACTCGACCTTATTGATGCAAATAAATGGAATGAATATATTCAACTACTTCCAAAAAACCAGCAAGATGTTTATTATACTCCTGGTTATTACAATTTATTTGAAGATTTGGGAGATGGAAAAGCTACATGTTTTGTTTATAAAGAGGGTCAAAATCTTGCATTATATCCATTTTTAATTAATTCTGTTAATGATTTGGGTTATGAATTGGGAAGGAAATATTATGATATTCAAGGCGCATATGGATATAATGGACTGATTGCTAGTTCAATTGAGAAGGATTTTATTTTAAATTATTTCAAAGCGTTTCATGCATACTGTAAAGAGCAAGAAATTATTGCTGAATTCACAAGGTTTCATCCACTATTAATGAATGAGCAAGTTTTTAAGGAAAATCTTGAGATAATATTCAATAGAAAAACTGTATTTCTTGAACTGACGTCTGGGTATCAAAATATTTTAAAACATAGTTATAATAAGCAAGTCGGGAAGAAATGCAGAAAAGCCTCAACTGAAGGGTTATCCTATTTAATTGCAGATAAAGAAAAAGATTATGATGACTTTTATGAGCTATACATTGAAACTATGAAAAATTTGAATGCAAATTCCTATTACTATTTTTCCCCTGAGATGTTTAAGAATATACGTGTTTATCTACATGATCATCATTCTCTGATATTAGCCAAATTGGATGATAAAATTGTTGGGGGATTTATCCTAATATATGATGGAATATATGCTCACAATTTTCTTTCAGCAGGATTATTTAAATACAGGTCATTGAATGTAAATGATTTTATGCAGGATGTGGCGATACAAATAGCAATAAAAAAGAATTGCACCTATTTGCATTTTGGAGGTGGCAACTCTTCAGATGAGAATGATTCGCTTTATAGTTTCAAATGCAAATTTTCAAATATGAAATCAAAATTTTATATTGGGAAAAAAATACATAATGTGAATGTTTATAAGGATGTTGTAAATCAATGGTCGGTAAAATATCCCGAAAAAGACGAACTCTATAAAAATATGTTACTTAAATATAGGAATTAAAATGCTATCTGAAAAAAGAATTAAGGAAAGAATAATAAAGCCTAGTGATTCCATTTTGCATGCCCTAAAGATAATGGATAAAATCGGCGTAAAATCTTTGCTAGTGATTGATCAGGGCACCAATTATTTTAAAGGAGTTTTGAGTATAGGAGATATTCAGCGGGCGATTATCAACAATATTTCAATGCAAAATTCTATTTCAGGAATTTTAAGGCACAATCCACGCGTTTCATTTGTAAATTCTTCGGTTGAGCAAATTAAGTCGGAGATGATTCGATTCCGTATGGAATTCATGCCTGTAGTTGACGAACATCAAAAAGTGATTAGAATATATTTTTGGGAAGATTTGTTCGGCGAGAAATCCTATTTACCAATCAAGCAATTTCAATTGCCAGTAGTGATTATGGCGGGAGGATTGGGTACAAGATTGCGGCCATTCACCAATGTACTTCCAAAACCATTATTTCCCTTAAGTGAACGTACAATAATAGAAGAGATAATTGATAGGTTTAAAAAGCACGGCTGTAAAGAATTTTATATTTCTGTCAATTATAAAGCTGAGTTGATTGAATATTATCTTAAGAGTTTGGAACTTGATTGTAATTTACATTACTTCAAGGAAAATATTCCACTTGGAACTGCAGGTAGTTTGCATATGTTGAAAGATCAAATCAAAGGTACTTTTTTTGTAACAAATTGTGATATAGTAATTGAACAAGATTATTCAGAGATATTGGATTATCATTTAACAAATAAAAATGAATTTACGATAGTTGCTGTATTAAAGCACCTACCGATTCCTTATGGAACTTTAGATACTGGGAAAAATGGCAAACTTCTTAATCTAACTGAAAAACCTGAAATAATATTTAAAATAAATAGTGGTATGTATATTATGGAGTCTCATCTTTTAAAAGAAATACCAAAAAATCAATTATTTCACATCACAACTTTAATAGAAAATATCAAAGCTAAAAATGCTAAAATTGGAGTTTTTCCAGTTTCATCCGGATTTTGGCTTGATATCGGTAATTGGAAGGAGTTGATAGATTTTTATAAAAACGATGCCAAAAGATAATTAAAAGAAGAAAAGCTTTTAGAATGTACAAAATACCATAATGAAAAATTATCTAAAAAAAGTATTATTATTTTCAATTTTGATACTTTTAGTTGGGCAATTTGATCCTTTATTTTTCAGAAGTTATTTCTTAATGGGGATTTCATTGATTGGAGTTTTAATTATCTTGATTTTACGTCCTAATTATTTTAAAACTGTATTTTCTCTGATTATAATCTCTTTTATTATAAGTCATTTTCGTATTTATGATGTATTTGGTAGTTTGGCTTTTGTTGTTGCTACAATTTTACTTGCCGAAATGATTATTAAAAAGAAAACACTATATGAGTTAAAATATAAAGATAATTCATTGCGAATGCAATTAACAGTCTTGATAATTTTTAATTTATTAGGGTGGATTGTAAAATCAAGATTAAATCTATTTAATTATTTTATGGCGGGTTTAGCTTTTTTTATTTTACTATTATTATTTAATATTTCAAGCAAGTTATCTCTGGATTTCTCAAAATTAAATGTTATAATATATTTGATTATTATATTAAGTGTGTATGGACTCTTTACTTCTTTAATAAATGGTCTTGGTGTTTCTCCAATTAAAACACCGATATTTGGGGGTTACCAATATATTGTTGATTTTTTAAAAAATCATAGAGCCAATTTGTTCGGGCAAACCTATGTAAGTATGATTGATAGACCAAGTGGCGAATTGGGGTTGATATATTTTTCTTTTCTTTTCACTATATATCTTCACTACAATTCTCTTGTTAATAAAATTAATTTAAATAGATGGTATTTATTAGTTGGTGTTATTTCGGCATTTTTCCTTTGCATTGTGGAATTTTCAAAAAGCCATACTATTGTTTTGTTTTTGGCTTTTTTAACTATTTTGACTACATCAAAAATATTATTGAGATTAAAAGTAACTTTTCCCATAGGGAAAATATTTTCATTTTGTATGGTTATGATTATGTTTTATTTTGTGTCTCAATCATTTGTAAAATATGATTATATCTTTTATAGATTTGAGCAACAGCCAGAACTTTTCGAAAATGTTTATAAAGATCCTCTTAAAGCGAGTAACACATCTCGTTCGGAATCATGGGGTTTGGCATATGATTATATTAGTAAAAATAGTTTTATAATTGGTTATGGATATGCAAATGGAAGTAAAAATAGAATTGCCTGGCTTGGTCCCGATAATGTCAATTATCCTAAGTTGGATTATCATAACTTCATTTATTCATTAATACCAATCTTTGGTTGGTTCGGGGCAATTTCATTTTTATTAATTATATTAATTTCGATTAAAAGAGTTTTTAGCACCAGTAGGGATACTTCAATTTTATTATCATATAGAGTGATTAGTTTGGCTTTTTTTTATTTAATGCTATTTTTCATGCTAGGTGAATTGTCTATTTGTGCATTTACTTCCCCTCACTACATGGTATTATTCTTTATTTTACTTGGAATTTGCAATGCCCTTTATTTTAATAGATTCAAATATAAACAATCAAAATAGATTTGAATGAAAAATTGAGCTTTACTGGATTGAAATAATTATTGTGATTCAATAAATATATGAAAATCTACTTTTTGTTTACTGACAATTTCCCGGCGGCTTCGGCCTATGCAAATCGCATCCATTCTTTGGCCAAGGGTTTGACAAAACTTGGGAATCAGGTGGAAGTTAGCATTGTTTACCCCGGAGCAAAGAATAATACAATTTCCCAAAATGAGTTGATGGGAATCGCGGATTTAGTAAAATTCCGAAATTATTCCGGTTTCAGATTTAAACCTCATAACCGGATCTTGAAGAACTTGGTCGGAGTTTGGGGAATCATTGTATTTAGTATGGCTCTTATTCGAGAAAGGTTTAAATCAAAGATCGACCATGTTATCCTTTGCTCCAGCAGTTTGTGGCATATCATTCCGCTGAATTTATTATCCAAACTATGTGGATATAAACTATTGCGTGAAAAAAACGAATTTCCTTTATTTGTCTTGCGCAATAAAAAATATATTGCTTGTTCAAGCAGATACAAAATGTTGGATGGTTTCATTTTTATGACGTACACCCTAAAGGATTATTTTGAGAATATTTTAAAAATAAATAAAAAGAATATCGTAGTCCCCATGACTGTTGATTTGACAAGATTTGCAGGAAATGAAAAGAAGGAAGGGAAGATTGACTATATCACTCTTGTTGGCGATGTACTGGGCAATAAGGACGGCTCTCATTTGCTGATACAGGCATTTTCAATTATCCATAAAAGATTCCCCAAAATGAAACTGAAAATGATCGGAGACATACGAAATACCAATCTTTTTAATAAAATTAATGATTTTGTAAATTCCATGCAATTATCTGAATTTGTTGAGTTTTCAGATTTACTGCCAAGGGAGGATATACCTGGGGTTTTAAAAGCTTCGAAATTGCTAGTTCTACCCAGGCCTTCAAGTAAGCAAGCTGAAGGAGGATTTCCTACAAAACTTGGTGAGTATCTTGCCAGCGGGGTTCCTGTTGTAGTTACAAACACCGGTGAAATATCCAGATATTTAAAAGATAAAATCCATGCTTATATTGTCAAACCTGACGATATTCAAGAATTTGCCAGCGCAGTAATTGAAGCTCTATCAGCTTATCAGAAGGCGAAAACAATTGGCAGGAATGGACGGTTGCTTGCACATGAGGTTTTTAATTATGACGTTCAAGCAATAAGACTTCATGATTTTTTATTAAATTTCTAAAAACGATGGGTGCTTTCTTTCTTTATCATAAAGAAACCGAAATCTCAAGATCTAAAGTTGAAGAATTGTATAAAAAGAAGGGATTTTGTGAAACCCAATCATTTCAGATTGGAGAATACTATCTTATGCTTTATAAAAAACAACTTGTCGGCAATGATAATTTTTATAAAGATGGATCAAATTATATCTTTGTTTGTGGTTCATTGTTTTATAAAGGATTGGGTTATAAGAAGAGCCTAGAGAGTTTGTTATCAGATTTCACAAACAATTGCATTAATTCCCCAGAGTTATATGGCAACTATGTAATACTTTATTACAATGGTGAGCAAAAAGAACTTTTATTTTGTATTGATCCGGCATTTATTAAAAATGTATATTTTGATATAAATAAAAAAATAATTTCCAGTGATTTTCTAGCATTAATTGAGACGTCTCCCGAAACATACACGTTAAATCATATGGCCATTATTGAAAATTTAACTACTGGTCATTTAATTAGCCCAGATACCTATGCTAATGAAATACAAAAGTTAGATAAGAAAAACATAAATCAGATTGAATCTGGTTTCCCGGGTATTAAGGTGAAAAACCTTCGCCATGCAATTGATGAACAAATTAATGGATATGAAGCTGCTGTTGAACACGCAAATGAACAATTATCTGAATATTTTGAGTCTGTAAAGAATCTAACTAATGAGTTTGGTGCAAATATTGGTTTAACCGGAGGCTTTGACAGCCGTCTGTTATTGATGCATGCCCGAAAACATTTAAAACGGTTAATCACTAATTCGTTTTGGCGGCCGAATTCAAGGGAATACACTAATGCAAAGGAATTAGCGAAAGCAGCTGACTTTGATTTTGTTTCATTCGAAGAAAAACACTTTGAAAAACCGGAAAAGGAAGAAATGTTGAGAAAGGCATATCTATTTTTTGATGGGCAATTCAGGTCTCAAAATAACTGGGATGAGGAATTTAATTTACCTGAATATTCTGCTAAAATCGCCGCAAATTATTTAGTAGGTTTTCACGGCTGCGGTGGGGAACAATATAGAAATGCTGATCGCTTGATAGGGAAGATATCGTTTAGAACTTATATTCAATTTGAATGGATGTTTAAGCAATGCGAAAATGCATTTCTTGACAGAAAGTTGCAAGCAGCCGTTTATAAAAACATTAAACGAAAAATCATGCGTCTCATTGATATTTCAGATAATCGGATAGGATTACTTGAATTGAAAAGAATTCAGAATGAGATATGGAATACGGCCAACAGGGCAACCAGAGTTAATGTTCTGAATCAACAACAATTTTATTTCGCACCATTCACAGAATATCAAATATCACACTCGGCTTATTCTTATGTGCCTTTTCTTAAAAAATCACTGTCTTTCCAAATGGAAATAATGAGAAGGATTGATCCGGAGCTATCGGCAGTTAAAACAAATTATGGCTTCAATATTTTAGAAGGTGAGCCTTTCAATTCCAGATTAATTCCTTATATAATGAAAATAATCCCTCGATCGATATTTTATAAACTTTATTTCAGAGTCAGGAGAATACAAAACAAACATTTGAAATTAACCGATTTCCATAGTAATATGAATCAATATTTTCACGAATTAGGAAATAAAATCGATCTAATTAAATTAAGAAATAATATAAATCTAGGAAATGGTTTGACCGCATGTAATTTCCTGTTAAATTATCTTAAAATATCATATTTAAAAGAGAAGTAATTTCGGGGTAAGATGGATCATTTAATAAAAATATTAATTTCTTTCATATTCGACTTAAAACGAAAACTAATATTGAACAATAAAATATCTCGTATTTATAAATCCCTTTCTTCACCAATTGAACTTTCTATAAAAAATATTAAAATGCATGAAAAAATATGGTCAAAAATCGGATCAAAGCCAAATATTAAATGGTATAAGGTTTATGCTTCCATTAATCAAATTGATGATCCAAACTATATCACCGAAGTGGATTATTATAATAAAGTTGAACCCGCACTAAACAATAGAGCTTTCAGTGAAGCCTATTGCGAGAAAAATTATTATCATAAGTACTTGGATGACCGATTGCTTCCCAGAATCTATATCCGCAATATTGAGGGTGTTTATTATGATCAGGCCTACAAAAGAATCAATTCATTTGTTGAAATTGAAAATAATATCCCCCAGGCGATTGATAGGTTGATCGTAAAAATAGCAGTTGATTCCGGCGGTGGCAAGGGAGTTGAACTATTTACTAAAATGGATCAAGATTGGAAAAACAAGGATGGGAAAAAACTTTCAAAAGAATATTTGGAAAGGGTTTATAAGAAAAACTATATTATTCAGGAATATATTCAACAGCATTCATTTTACAGTCAGTTCAATATATCTTCAGTAAACACAGTTCGTCTGTTCACATATCGGTCAGTAAGGACAAATGAAATAATTCCTCTGCAAGCGGTGCTGCGAATAGGCCGACCTGGAGCGAATGTCGATAATCAAGCCGCCGGTGGCGTAGCTTGTGGAATCAAAGATAATGGCCAGCTAAATAATTTTGGTGTAAATAAAAAGGGAAATAAATTAATCGAGTTTAATGGGGTTATATTCAATCAAGTTGGTCTCGTATACAAATATAATGAGATTGTGGATTTAGGATTAAATATAGCAAATATGTATCACTACCACCGGCTGCTTGGCTTTGATATTTGTGTTGACCATAAAGGGGATATTCTGATAATAGAAATCAATAACCGCAATCACGAAATTAACTTTTTGCAAATGAATAATGGCCCTCTATTCAGGGAATATACTGAAGAGATCCTTGATTATTGCTCAATAAATAAAAGAACTATTTGTTTTGATTTTGAAATTTAATAGGAACAGATATCATGAAAGTTAAAAATCAAATTTATGCTCTTATTGATTACAAAGGTCATTTTGGATCAAAAAGTGATTCAAAGTTTTACCGAAGTGGAATGGATATTAACCAGCTTAAAAAATACTTTAAAGAAAGATGTTATGAGCTTAATGTATTGAAATTTAATGAGGTTGATTTTCGAAGAAATGTATGGAAGAATCAGAATATTATTTATACAGCTCAGGAAGATCCAGATTATTATTATAAAAACTATATTGAGGATATTGTTTATGCTTTGGAATTGGCCGGTGCAAATGTAATTCCTAAATATAAGTTTTTACTTGCAGACAACAATAAAGTTTTTGAAGAACTCATGCGTGATATTTCAGGCGCCGATTTCATTAAAAATATAAGATCGTTTCATTTCGGCTCATTTGAAGACTACCGGGACAACAATTTTAAACTCAGGCAAAAAATGGTTTTCAAAAAAGCAGCGGGTGCAGTCAGCCGAGGTGTTTTTTTAGTAAAAGATGAAGCAGAAGGTTTAAGGATTGCTAAAAGAATTAGTAAAACACCTTTTCATAATGATAATCTAAAAGATATTATTAGGCCCTTTATTCATAAAGGGTATTTAGTAAATTCAAGGAATAGAAGGAAGTTCATAGTTCAAAACTTCGTAAATGGACTGGAAAATGATTGGAAAATATTGGCATTTGGAAATAAATTTATTATCGAATATAGGGGAGTAAGAGATAATGATTTTCGGGCAAGCGGAAGTCATAAGTTTTTGTTTGATGAGGATATTCAGAATATTATTCCGGATGGAATATTTGAGTATGCAGAAAAAATACGCGATTTGTTCGACACTCCTCACTTGTCTTTGGATATTGGATGTATTAATAATGAGTTTTATCTTTTTGAATTTCAAGCGCTTTATTTTAGTTCATATGCAGCGAGAATGTCAAAGACATATTTTATAAAAAAAGATGGGATATTTGTTAGAATGGAAGGCAATTTATGTTTAGAACAATTGTATGTTGATAGTATTATTGATTATATTGAAATGGAAGATAAATATTAATGAAAGTAATCTTTGTCAGTAGTGGTAATAATCGTTTCGGGATCACACCATTTATTAAATCTCAAGGAAACTCTTTAATCAAGGCAGGAGTAGAAATTGAGTATTTTCTTATTCAGGGAAAGGGATTAACTGGTTATGCAAGAGCAGTTTTAAAACTGAGACATTGGCTAAAAAAGAATCCAGTGGATTTGCTACATGCGCATTATGGTTTATGTGGATGGGTGGCTTATTTAGCAAAGCCAAATAAAATACCATTAGTCATATCTTATATGGGAAGTGATATTTTTCCTGTAAAAAGGCAAAGAATTTCAAAGAAAGCATTAATCGCGCGATTAAGTCGTGCTGTTCAAAATCGAGCAGATCATATTATAGTAAAATCTGAGATTCTTAAAAATGAACTTAATCGAAAAACCGATATTTCAGTAATACCGAATGGGGTTGATATTAATCAATTTAAACCACTTTTAAAAGAAGATTGCCGTAAGCGGTTAGAATTAGAAATCGACATAAAAATTGTGCTTTTTTTAGGAAATCCCAAAGACGGTGTCAAAAATATTCAATTGGCTAAAAATGTGGTCACTTCACTTAGCTCTTTAGATCTAATATTGTTGAGTCCTTTTCCAATAAAACCTGAGCAGGTCCTTCTTTATTTCAATGCAGCCGATGTGTTGGTTTTGCCTTCAATTTCCGAAGGCTCGCCAAATGTAGTAAAGGAAGCTATGGCCTGCAATTGCCCCATTGTGGCCACTGATGTTGGTGATGTGCGTTGGGTGATTGGGGATACACCTGGATGCTTTTTAACATCATTTTCTGCAAAAGATGTTGCTTTAAAAATCAAATCAGCTTTGGATTTAAAAAAGAGAACAACCGGTAGAGATCGAATTATAAAGCTTGGCTTGGATAGCGTTTCTATTGCAAAAAGAATTATTACTGTTTATGAAACTGTTCTGAAAAAATCAAATTAAATGAGTTTCCGAATCCTTTCCAATGCTGCCGATATTGACCGCGAGCAATGGGAAAAATTTGTCCTTAACCACCCACAAGGCAATATCTTTCAAACTCCGCAAATGTATTCCGTATATGACATGACAAATAATTTCCAGCCCGTTGTGGTGGCTTGTTTTGAAAATGGTTCCATGGCGGGCGTTCTCTTAGCCTTGATTCAAAGAGAATTTAAAGGAATTATTGGAAAATTAAGTGCACGCTCCATCATTTGGGGTGGGCCGCTCGCCAGGGACAACGATATCAACATTCTTGCAGCCCTAATGAATGAATACAACCGGACAATTAAAAAACAAGCATTATATTCGCAAATTAGGAATATATTTCCCATGGATTGGGCAAAAGAGGCTTTAGAAAAAAATGGATATAAAAATGAAGATCATTTGGATATTTTGATTGAACTTGACAAGCCGGTTGAGATGTTATGGAGGGAAATACATCCAACCAGAAGGAAACAAATTGATCGAGGTTATCGGCGTGGAATTGATTTTAATTTTATTCAAAAACCCGATGGAGCAATTTTATCTGAATGCTATGAATTGATTGCTATTGTTTATAATAAAATCAAGTTGCCATTTCCCAATAAAGATCTTTTTCTGAATTCATATTTAAATTTGAACGAACGAATTGGTTTATTCATTCTTAAATATCACGATAAAATAGTTGGCTGCAGATTCGTTCTTTTATATAAAAAATTGATTTATGACTGGTATGCAGGGAGTGATGATGAATATCTGGACAAATATCCCAATGATATACTCCCATGGGAAGTGATAAAATGGGGCGCGAATAAGGGATATAGTATTTTCGATTTCGGCGGCGCAGGCAAACCAGGAGTGCCTTATGGAGTCCGTGATTATAAATTGAAATTTGGCGGCAAGGTGGTAAATTACGGGAGAATGCAAAAGATTCACAATTCATTGCTTTATTTTGCTGCAGTATGCGGATTTTGGTTTTGGAAATTAATGAAGAAAAAATGACTTTGGCTAAATTAATTCCCCGACTGAACTATTCTTTTAGCTTCAAGGATTTTCTTTATTCCGTTTTGAGTCTTTCTCAATCAAAACTCGATTTGAATTTTTTAAATGCGTTATATGAAACCAGGGAGATCTATTTTGTAAACCATGCCCGGACCGGATTGAGACTGCTGCTTAATTCCCTGTCATTGCCGGCAAATGCTAGGATTGGCGTTCAAGTATACAATTGTTATACCGTTTTTAATGCCATATGCCAGGCCGGTTATCATCCGATTTTCATTGACATTGATACTAATTTTCGAATTGACATGATTGATTTGGAAAAGAAATCAAAAACCATTGATGCGTTGATTGTTACCCATACTTTCGGGATTCCAGCGAATATAGACAGTGTGAAAAGAATTTTACAGGATAAGCCGATAATCGAAGATTGCGCCCATGCATTTTTGTCCAAGTATCATAATAAATTAGTGGGAAAAAATGGTGATGCCGCTGTATTCTCAATAGGAAAGGGCAAATTTCCTTCTATAGGATCAGGAGGCTTTGTAATTTTTAATAACAATAGATTTATTCATAAATTTAAAAACAATCTTGACAAATTGCCCAAGAATTCTTGTTTAGATGAGATTTTAAATATCATAAAGAGCATTTTGCTTAATATTTTACATGAGCCGCATATTTATGCATATATAACTGATAAAATACTCCGAAGAATGAATAATAGAAATGATTTTACCGGAAATTTTAATCATAAAGAAACTAGAATATTAAAAAGCAATCTATATCTATTAAAAATAAAATTGCAACACATTGAGCGCTATTATTTGTTGCAGAAACAATATTTAAAGGAATTGGTGGCTGCTTCCAACGGTAAGGAAATACCATCAATTTATTTTGATAAAAAAATGACATTGAATGGATTTATGTTTCCAATTTTAACCAAAGAAGCAGATAAATTGGTTATTGAATTTAAAAACAGAGGGTACGAACTTGGAAGGCATTTTTCAAAATCAATTGATTGGGGCTTGGAATTCGGATATAAAATGAGTACGTGCCCGGAATCAGAAGGAATTGTAAAAAATATTTTGGTTTTCCCTTGCCACTATAATTACAAAAAAATAAATATGATAAAATTGATAAAATTATATGAAAGTCTTAATTGATATTATTCACCCTGCTCATCTTAATCTTTTTAAATGGTTGATTAATACTCAATCAAAAAACATTGAATTTGTTGTGACATGCATTGATAGAGGAAAATTACCCGAGATTGTAAAAAAGGAAATATATTCTGTCCCTATTCATGTTATTGGAAAACATAAAGGTTCCAAATTATCGATCATCTTCCAAGCTAATATACTTAGAATTATATCTCTTATTTGGTTTTTACGTAATAAAAAAATCGACTTGGGTTTAAGTTTCGGAAGTTTTTTAATTGGCAGCATATTGCGGATTAAACTAAAACCAAATATTTACCTTAGTGATGATCCTGAAAGAAAAGTAAATGCCTTCCTTGAAAATATGACATGCACAGAAAGATATTTGCCGCCAATAGTAGAACCAAAAGGAAAAATCGGAGTGTTTAACGCCTTAAAAGAGTGGGCTTATCTATCTCCCCATTATTTTGTTCCCAATGAAAAAATACTTAAAGAGCATAATCTCCTTCCCCAGCAATATATCTTTGTTCGAGAAGTATCGACCGGCAGTTTAAATTATATTGATCAAGACAAAAATTTAATAGCCTCAATAGCACATCTTTTCTCAATCAAAATTAAGGTAGTTTTGTCTTTGGAGGATAAAAGAGCTTCAAAACATTATCCATCTGATTGGTTAATCCTGAAAGAACCCGTGAATGATATTCATTCATTAATGTATTTTAGTAAAATTGTGTTATCATCTGGTGATAGCATGGCCCGAGAAGGTGCTATGTTAGGAGTCCCAAGTATCTACTGTGGTTTTAGGGAAATGAAAGCGAATGATATTATGGTCAATAAGGGGATGTTGTTCAAGCGCAGTCCAGACAAAGTGCCTGAGCTTATTAATGAAATAATAAATGATAATATAAATTTGAAAAAACAGGATCGGTATCGTAATGATTTAGCCATAGAATGGATTGATGTTAATCAATTTATATTATTGACTTCCGCATAAGTAATGCAATATAATGGAGGCATCCTAAAAGGGGGTGTCTCCATGCGACCTCATGGTTCTCCACAATTGCTGGAAGATCGTCGGCAGCGTGTAATTACATTACTCA
>Ga0268280_1001209_pt1 | contig 17923 bp, 33 predicted proteins | sample saktaG_9_FD_190139 | JGI IMG/M metagenome (GOLD analysis project Ga0268280, IMG submission 190139) | Saline water microbial communities from Sakinaw Lake, British Columbia, Canada - sak_2011_5_24_40m | ecosystem: Environmental > Aquatic > Non-marine Saline and Alkaline > Saline ... | reverse complement strand
ACCACCATTTCCACCGCACCCGCCACCGCCAGAACTAAATCCGTTTGAACCGTTAGCAGAATCACCGGCACCACCACCACCACCATTTGCTCCTGCGCCATCACTACCACCAGTTCCTCCTGTGTGGCCAGAACCCGAATTGCCTCCAGCAGCCGTTACGGAAGCAGTTGGAGTTATTCCCTTTAGTCCACCAACAGCGGTGATAGTAGAAAAACTCGAACTATTACCATTTACTCCATTACTAACGGCCGAGCCGACAACAACAGAATATCCAGTTAAACTTACAGCAAAAGACGAATTATACTGGACTTGCCCACCACCACCACCTCCACCGCCAGTATAACCATTTGTAGGACCAGAGATAGAGCCACCTCCACCCCCTCCAACAACTAACACTTTTACAGTTGCCATTATTTTAATTCCTCTTCTACTTCTTTTTGGGCAACCTTTAATAGTTCCAAAAAGTCTTTTAATTCGTTTTTTACGTCAATTCTAAGAGCAAAATTCAAAGAGACTTTACCCTTAGAATAAGTAAAGTTCTTTGTTGTCTTATTATCAGATTTTATTTGATTAAAGAAAGACATCGTTTTTTATATTAAGCCAACTGTAACAAACCATTTGTTCCGTCAAAGTCCACGATGAAAGCATCGCCTGAAGCTAGGGTGACGGCAGAACCGTAATCATACCAGCCGATTAGTTCAAAGTTTGTTGCGGCGGAATTATAGATAACTACATACTGGAAGGGACCAACGGCACCAGATGCAGTTAAGGTCAAGTCCGCTAACTTTAAGCTATAAGTTCCTCCAGTTTGAGTTGAAGAAATTAAGGTAATATTCCTACTGGAAAGATTAGTGTAAGAAATCTGGGTTAGTTCTGATAAAGCTACCATTTCGGCCGTTGGAATAGTATTTGTAAGAGCGACTACTAACTGGTCAGAAGCAAGATCATGCTTCTTGTTTGCTAAGTTCGCTACGAAAGGTTGAAATTTATTGTAAGTTGCCACGTTATTGTTTTTATTATTAAATTATTAAACTACTCGGCACAAATTGTTCTCGATGATAAAGCTGGCCGATCGTCTTTATCACGCCTAGTATAGTGGGCAATAATTGCCTTTTCTATCTTGAGCATTTCATTTTCTAATCTATTTACATTAGCTAACGAATTTCTATAAGCAAATTGGAATGATGGTCTTAATGCTAAAAATTCGTGGAACAGACCTGCAAATCCAGGCATTTTGATAGTATCCGAAGCGCTGAAATAAGAAGACTCCCTACTAATATATAACTTTATACCATCTGCCACATCGGCCGGTGGAAGATAATCTAGGTATATAGCTTCGCCCATTTTATCGTATCTTTCTGGGAATCCCTCCGCTCCTGTTTCATTTGTAAACTCTATGGTATTGCTTTCCGTCTCTACATCTACCGGTCTAAGTTCTCGGTATGGTCCAGTGGCGGAATCCTTAGCAAATACTTTTGAAATACCCAAAATAACATTATTCTGTTGGTCAGTGGTGAAACGATAATCCCTTTGGCCTTGTTTAATATCTGTATAAATAACCGGGTCTTTCGTGTGGTTTGAATCATCCATCTTCCAAGTGCCACCACAACGGAATACAAGCGCTAGCACATAATCCATAGCTAGATTTACATCGGCCGTGAAGTCCGCTAATAGTGTGGAGTTACCGGAAATGTCACCAGGATTATAACCACAATTCTTTTCAATTATTTGGATTATTCCCTTTTTTGTGACTATATCATTAAATTCTAGGCTCATATTTTTATTTATTAGTTATTAAATTTATTTCCCTATCCCTGCCCTAAACACGACTAAAGGGCAGAGGAGAAAAACAAACTAGGCGACCAAAATGTCAAACAATACTGGGACAACCTTTGCCCAAGCCTTAAATTTGAAGTCCACACGAGATACGACTGCAATACCAGACACTGCACCATCAGCAGTAGCAGGTTCAGAGTCAATCACGATCTGACCGTAAGTTGATTTACAGATACCCAAGTGAAGAAGTTTCTTCACACCACCAAACAAGTGACCAGCGGTCATCTTATTTGAGGAGTAGTGTTCTACTCCCATATAACGGAATCCTTGTGAGGTTCCATCTTTCAATGCACCGTCAGCAGTCACGAAACCTTGAGCTTGAGCATAGGCCTCAAGTTTCTCAAAGTCGGCTGGACGCCAAACAATGAAAGCACCATTTCTCTCCATTAAAGATTCACCATTAGCCTCTCGGATCTCTCGCTTCATACCACGGATAATATCATCAATGTTTGTGACATCAACGGTAATATTTCCGGCACTGCCTCCAATAGAAGCATTATCAAAGTTGGTAAATTCAGCGTGATCAGCATACATCGCAGTTTCAATGGCCTCGTTTAAAAGGACACCTTGTGAATCTGCAAGCTCCATCTGCTTGACGAAGGTTTGCTGTGCAAGATCAGCACGGTCAATTAACTGTGGCAAGATCTTGAAAGTGGTGATATCTACAGTTTCATCGGTCAAAGTGATGGCCTGATGAGTATAGGCAGAACCACGAGTTCCGGTTTGGACACCAGCGTCAGTGGAATAAGGATTGTGGAGAACCTTTGAATCGGTATATTCTACCTTACAAATTTCTTTCCACTTGTTATTCTCACCGAGTCTTTCTTGGAGTTTCACTGCCCACTCCTCGGCGTAAACTATTGTGTTGCTCATAAAGTTTATAAAATTAAGATTGATTAAGTTTATAAACCAAATGTTTTAGATTAAGCGATAGGATTCTTTGTAAAAGGTGAACCAGAACCTTCATTTTTCATTCGGGCATTAACGACTTTTTGTCGTAATTCCCTTTGATCAGACGGTGGTAGTTCTCCCTTAGCTAACCAATAATCAACAGTATCTTTAGAACTGTCATTACCACGCCTATTGGTTTTAAGTTGGGCGTCTTTTGAGGTTTTTAATTCCCTCATCTCCTTTAATTCAGCCTGAAAGTATTTGCTTTCAATGACTGACTCTAGGGATTTGCCAGTTTCCTTAGCTATTTGTTTTACAAGGTCCATTTCTTCGGTTCCCTTTATGCCTGAAGCAACAAGGAAAGCCTTTTCACCATAACCCAATTCATCCGATTTATCAGACTTTTCTTCTTCTTTATCTTTGCCAAGTTTTTTATTTACTCGGTCAAGTTGTCGTTGAAGTCTAGCCTGTTTGGCTTCAAGAGTTTCAGTCGGCTTTTCTTCCTTCTTGTCCTCTTTGCCATCCGAGTCGTTGGATTCAGTGTCATCTTCATCGTCCAAGATGTCAGTGTCCTCTACGTCCTCGTTATTTTGAAGATCTTTTTTAGATGTATCTTCGCCATCTTTTATTTCATTAGCCATAATGATATGTTTTTAATCACTTTCAGAAAGTGAGAACTTTTTAATTAACTTTTTGGGGATAAGCTATAACCCATATAAAACTAATCTGCGACTACATACTCATTCACTACACAAACAACATCAGTAGAAGCCTGTCGGTAGCAAGTAAGTTTTCCAGTAACAGCACCATTGATAACATCATCATTGGCAGTAATACCTTGCAAATCAATACCAGTTCCAGCCGTGATTGTAGTGGTGGTGGCGGCATTTGAATGAAGGTTCTGAACATACCAAGTCCTTGAATCGCCAGCAGTCCTTAAAAGACTCGTCATTGTGGAAGTTGCAGGTAAAGTCAAAGCTAAAGCGACAGAACCAGCCGTATCAGCAATAGAAATTACGTTAGCGCTTTCCAATTGTGAAGCGGTTAGTGTAACAGCTGAAGTGGTAGAAGTAACGGTCAAGATACCTCCTCCGATCGTCACATTATTACCTAACAAACCGCTATAAAAAGACTCATAGTTATAGTGTTCAGTTCCGGCTGCACCAAGATTACTCTGGCCACCAACAAACATACCTACCCCTAAGACTACAATTACAACAACTAAGACTGCGATTACGATATTTTTTATCATTATTTTACTTAATTATTTTTATAAATTTTACGACCTTTTATTTAATCTATCAACAGTGTGCAATCAACTGTTCCACCGATAGTTAGATACAAACCAGTGGCAAAGTCAATTCCATCACTTCCGAAGTAATACATAGTTCCAGCAACAGGGATAAAGGTGTTTATGATAATCTCATTGGCGGCGGTTAAACTATCCCAAAGTTTTATGGTTGGGCTACCAGAAACAGAAGCCACAAATATTCCTCTAATTTTACCAAAACCAGTTTTAACGAGTGCAGATTCTGTTTTATTTATTGATGTTGCCATAATTTTATTATTAAACTTATAAAGCTGGATTAACTTCTTTATCCGTGCTTAGAATTGGCTCGGCTTTTATTTCGGCCATTTTCTTGAAAGCCATTTCTATTGCTTGAATACCCTGGGCTAAAGCTCGGACATCTGCACCAAGTTCTTCGTTCGTTAGATCAGAAGAATAAGCTCGGCTTAAAGCGGCGTTCTTTAGAGGTTCAGCTTTTTCCCCGGCTCGCAAAACCCCGTTATAATAAACCCCTGCCAAAAGAACCTTACGAATAGCCTCACGCAATACTTCGTCTTTATAGAAATTCTCTATTTTTGCTTTTTCAATTGAGGATAAATAATCCATTGTTTTATTTTATAATTATGCTGTTACTAAATTTTTATCTACTGGCATACCTGGTATCATACCACCACCGACCATTGGTTTTTCAACTGGTAATGCCGATTTTGTTAATGAAGTAAAGCTAATTGGATTGAAACCTGAACTCTCAAGAATATCGTTGAACAGATCACCCATCCCTGGAATCTGTAATACTTCTGGCTTAGCAAAGATGGTGCGGAAGATATTTGAAAGTTTATCTGCCCTAGCCGCCAAATCCTTCTGTTTACCTGTGACATTGATCTCCACGTCAATTGGCAAATTCTTTAACTCATCTTTTACTACCTCCATAAAATGCTTACCGTCTGACTTCTTGAACTCACTAGCAACCATTGTCTTAAATAAATCTTTTTCTTCCTGGGTTGGTAGTTTGCCGTTAATCATCATCGCTTTAATTCTGCGATTTATAGCATTATTGGTGACGTTCTCCACGACATACTGTAATTCATCTGGGGACAATTCATCAAAGAATTTCTGACCACCATTCATATCATTGACAATATATTTTAGAATCCAGTCACGGTATATTTCTCCAAAAAACGTAGCCACTTTGCCCTGACGATATGCGTGCATACCCTGGCCCTGGGCGGTAACAAGCTGTGAAGTTCCTAATGGTGTTCCTGATGATGGAGTAATTCCTAGGGACGGTTCTGAAGCTGAACCGATAGTTCGGGCGCTAGTTTCCCAAGCAGTTATTTTATTTGCAAAATACTGGAAGTTTTGAGCTGACGAGTTATTCATCCAAGTAGCATCTGTGCCTGGTTCAAGTTCCAAAACTTCGTTGTTCTTCAAATCTTTAGTCTTATTCTTAGTCCTAAAGGTTGGATCAGTTGTCTTAATAACGGAAATAGAGGCATTATCTAGCATATCTTTCAAGCGAATCTCTGAATAGTTTGTCCAAACTTGAGGTTCAAATAATTCTTCAATTGCCGAACGACCACAAGCCCGGCCAAAGATAGGATCACGCACAAGAGCTTTAAATATTCCAGACTTTTCCTTACCCTTATATAAACATAGGCCGTAGCGTTTATTATCTTCTCCAACATAATAGGTAATAATTTGAATCTGTCTAGTATAGGCCTTAGTCCCTTCTAATTCCTCGCCTTCTTTCCTTAACCATTCAGTTTCTAAAACACCGTGGACTTCGTAAACCTCAACATATTTCCCTGGAGTCTTTGCGACAAGCCCCGTGGCCGTAACTGATTTTTCAGCTTTAGCTATATTGATTGCCATATCTACCTTGTCAGAATCCCATTTACCTTTTTGGTCTACCAATTCGTCTATCGTCATCAAGTGCCTAATAGCAAACGGCCCCTTTAGAATATCAGTCTGATCACAAAACGCTAGTGACTGCAATTTTACTAATTCTGGGCGCACCTCATCCACATCTCTGATAAAAGACAGACCATAATCGGCATAACTTTCCACTACTTCATCAATGAACGTATCAAGGTCATTCTTGCGAGCAAAGCGTGGGTGATATTTCTTTACTAGGAAAGATTTATAATAATTATCTTTATCATTGACAAACGGCCCAATATCTTTTACGTCAAAACCTTCAGTGCGATAAGCAACATTTAGAATCGGAAGAATAATATTATTGTTTGGCCGTGAACCATCGTTAGCACCTTTGGAGAACTTAGAGTTTTTCAAGAGGAAACATCGGCGCAAGTGTTCCTTCATAGACCAATCCCAATTATCTTCAAGGGGGATAGACGAAGTATTATAATTATTTATCTGCTCCGTGACGTATGCAAATATATCTTTGTTAAGCATTTAAAATTGTTTTTAAGTTTTTGCTAAAAGCGACTGCCAATACACTATTCCTAAAAATTTGTTTTGCCTGGAGAATGAAAAGCATCCTCTCGGCCACCCGGCCATTATATTCGGCCTTAATAATGACTTTAGTTTTAAACATATTTGGGTTTAATTTAACCAAAGCGCCAGCAATATCATTAGTTTCGGTGACAAAGGTTTCACCATTCATAATAACAGTTAGTTTAATCTGTCCTGTTTCTTTTGGGACGGCAATATCCAGTGGTGCGATAACATCCTTAACAGTTTTTTTGACAGCCTTGACTACTTTTTTAACATTCTTTGGAGTAACTACTAATCCTTTAACTTTGGGAGTTATTTTTTTTATTTTTGCCATAAATTTATTTATTAACTACTGCCATAATAGCATATTTTTAGGAAATCAACAAGTGAACGATTATCCTGTGGATAACTTTTACATAAAACTGAATACTTTAATTTTTTTCATTATAACGCTGGATTAACCTTACTCTCATTCGCCTTAGCCCAGGACGAGTGGACATCAGGTTTCTTTGGCTTTGGCCTAGTAAAATCTTTCATCTGCCAAGCAATACAAGCCGCCATTAAAAGATCGTGATGGCGTGTGGTTAATCTTATGTCTGGTGGATTATCCAGTAAATCATTTCTCGTATAGCTAGAAGCCTCTAGGATAAGATTTTCGTCATTAAGCTCAATTAGTCCATCTTCCACCGCTAAACGAAAACTAGATAGCATTTTGCTCTTTGCAAGGCTATTTGTGTTCCAACCGTAAGTTGTGGGTTCTTGATAACCAATCTTTAATTGCTTTCCGCCTGTTTTGTGGATATTGGCGCCGAGCATTTTGGCTTTTAGGATAGCTTGGTCGTATTTATTATTCTCTGGGGCAATCAAACAACCACCAAACCTATTTGCTTGGGCATACATCTCGTCACCAAAAGATTCTGGGGCGATACTGTTACTAGCAAAAGTGCCTACCACTTGGGCTGGCACGACATCAAAGTCTATAAATACCGAGGTTGAACTATCTAATCCGACACCACCAGCAACATCGTGGCCCCCAGCATAGCGGTGATCTGGCCTATACTCCTTAAACATTTTAAACTCGCCAATAGTTTTAATCGGTTGCAAGCGTGTCATTTTATCTAACTGCGCACGGTCAAAATAAATATCCTTAGCGGCGTTTGGCTTACAAAGATAATCACCTTCAAAGTCCACCACTGTATCTCGTAAATTATTTATCTCGGCCATAGTGTATCTATTCCAAACTGGCGTGCCATCCTCTTTCAGAATTGACACAATCATTTTATTTTTTACTCGGCCCACAAGTTTATGAACATTGCCTTGCTCGGAAATATAGTTACAGCAATAGATAACACCACCATCTTTTGCAAGTCCAGTAATGGCTTCATCCATATTTTGCCAGATCCGATTGGTTATCACGGCCGACATCAGCGATAGTCTATCCTCAATATCATCAAAAATAACCAAATCAGGTCTATTCTCGTCTTGAATATCCCCACGTTGTGAAGTCCCGACTGTTCCAGCCCGGAGTTTTGCGCCATAACTTGTAGTAAAGCTGGACATAGTTTCCTCTCGCTTCAGGGTGTCTTTCACAAAGATTTCAGGGTAAAGAGCTTTTACTCTAGGCTTAATCAACAAGTTATAAATGTCCGTCACAAACTGAACACTGTTACTGTTATCTCTAGTCAAAACTTTAATATACTTGCGCTTATGAGTCCGATCATTAGCAATACAGAAAGCAACAAATAATTTCAAGCGCGTAGTTTTAGCCGCTCCACGAAAACAAATATCTAGGAAGTCAGGAATGATACCCAAATATATTCGGGCGTGGTAAGTATCCATCTCTTTATGAAAGGCGGCATCGTCTGAACTAAAAAAGGAAGGAAAGAAAAACTTAGCAAATAAACCAAACTTCTTTACGAGAATTTCCACACTGTCATTTTCGTCAAAAGAAAACAAGGCGCGCGTCTTTGTCATATCCCCGGACTTTAAAATCTTTTTGATTTCGTCCATTACAATTTAGAAATTAACCCATCAATCTTTTCTTGTTCTTCGTTTGACGGCATAAATAGTGGCTGACCGTTAGCGCCAGTAAGTTCTTTCTTTTCTGGGGCGAATGAGCCTTTTAATTTATAAGCCATTTCCAAACCCTTAGCTACTGACTGAGAATCTATTTGCCCTGTTTCAATGGTGTCTATTATTCCTGACGTCATATTGTTTTTAATAATAACCTCTTCTTTATTCAAAAGTGCTAAATGCTTTTCTACTAAGAGAGAATCTGGTATCTGATCAGCGATAGACTTGACAATTGCTTGTATGCGAGGTTTTGCTAGGTTTTCCGCCCCCATAGTTCTAGCCACATTTCTATCCTTAACATCATAGTTACGGACAATAGCTTCAGTAGCATTACCTGTTTTCACATAGTCTTTAGCAAATCCTTTTTCCTTTTTTGAAATCCTCTTACCCATTCTTTATTCTTTTTATTGCCTCGCTTTTAGCAATTATGTTGCCATACTGATCCGAGGACAAATCACTGGCAATTCTATTTAAAAACTTATACTGGCTATTCCGATCTTTGTGATTATTACAATAGGTTCTATATTGCACCTGATAGGCCTGTAACTCTTGATCTAATCTAAATTCTGGCTCGGCTAGATATTTGTTCCACCACTCCTTGATTTTATCGTTCTCCGTTCCTTGCTGAATCATATGCACAGTTTCGTGGGCCATTAGTGCGCTGTCTATTCCACCATCGTCAGGGTTAAACAGAATTGACCCGTAAGTATAAACTACCCCTTTTATATTTTCTAACACTGGAAAAGTCTTTTTTATATCAGCAATGTTTGGAGGATAGGCTTTTACAATGGCAATGGACATATTATTTAGTGGTTACTTTCTCCTGTTGAGCGATTTGGGAGTTTAGGTAACTAACTATTTCAGACAAAACTTGGCTATTGGTATTAACTTGGGTATTTATTTTCACGACTGAATATACAAAATAACCAGTAAGAACGATCAATACTCCGGTAACTAACGATACGATTGAGATTGTTATGATTTTTTTCATTTTATTTTAATCTAAATATTTAATAACCTCTGTAAGGTTATTAGCCAATATTTCTTTGGCTTCTTCTTCGGTTTCTGCTGTTACTGAAAATGTGAAGTCCATTTTTTGATCGCCTTTCCCGAAAGTAGCTTTGAATGTAAATGTTTGTTTTTTAGTTGTTTCCATATTACTTATATTATATCATATTTTAATAAATCAATGCAACTACCAACCTAGTTCATCCCCGCAATTAACCCCAACACCAAGAACCCTCCAAGTAATACCGCCAGAAAGATTGTTAGTTTTATTAGGGTAATCATTATAGTTTGCTTACCGCCATAAACAAACTGGTAAGCCGTGAAGTTTTACCCCCAGAATCCTTAGTGTGGGCAATGGCAATTTCGTGAGTAATCAGGTCTTGGATTTGTTTAATCAGTTCAGCTTTTTGGGTGGCTAATCTATGATTTAACTCAAGAATATCGTAGGAACAAGCACAACACCAACCGTTCTCTGTATAATGGGGTTCTTTTTTCATATTTCTTTAATTTCTTTATCTAACTTATCTATCTCTTCTTGCTTGGCGAGGTTGTAGCCGTCTACTGCTGATGGGTCTATAAACATTCTATGATATATCGTCTTGTTTGGGTCATATTTCTTAATCTCCCCCTCAAGTTCCTTTCTCTTATTTGTAAGATATTTTAGATGGCTAGAGCGGAGGAAGGAGAGTTCTCTAACTGAGTCTATGTGTTGTAAAACTAAACCTCTAACAATTGGATTTTCAACATTTCTCGCCATATTTATTTCGTTATAATCTGGTGAGTTTGCAATCATGCAAGCTTGTTCTTTATGTTTCTTAATATATTTTTCTATTTCTTGTATATGGGACATATTAGTTATTTAATCTTCTTAAAACTTCTAATCTCTACTTCATACAACTCCCCAAAGCCAGATAGAAATTCAGCTGTGGCTTTATCAAAGGAGAGTAGTTTACAACAACCAAATGCCGAGTTCCACATATATGCCTTGATTGTTCCTTTCTTTACTTTTGTTTTCTTTTTCATCTTATTTTCCTCCCTCCACTTCTACGATGGATTGGGTGGGGGAGATTACATATTAACTAAACCTAATCTTATTAAAAAGAACACTCCAAAAATAACACCAATACAAATTACAATTCCAGTAACCATTAACGTAACTCCCATAAAGGTATCAATTTTGTCTTTTGTTTCTATTTTCATTTTTTTTATTTCTCCTCAACGAGTGAGGGTGAGTTAGTTGATAAAAGTTCTATTTCTTGTATATGGGACATATTAGTTAAAAATTATTATCATACTATCGTGCATTGGTTTAGAACCCTTACCAACCATCTCACCTTTTGTATTTACACCTTCAAAAGATATTCTACCTCTTACAAATCTTATCTCTTTAGCGTTTGGTTGAATATAATCGTGAAATAATACAGTTGATGTTGATACTGGTAATAACATTACACATAATGCCCCCCCATCTGATTCTTTAATTGCTCTTTTAACAAATGCTTCTTTCAAATTTCTACTATATGGTGGATTTATATAATTTCTTTTTCCCCATTTTATAAGTAGACCATCTTTATCTGGTGTAATTTCTCCAGTATTTAGTGGGCAAGGGTCAAAGTCAAAATTAAATTCTTTATCTAATTTATCATAGAACTCCTTTGGTGTTGCCCAGTTATCTTTATGTTCTAAGTTTCTATTCTTCATCTTATTTTCCTCCCTCCACTTCTCCGATGGGGGTGGGGGAGAGTCTATTATTTGCGATTTTATAAAAGTTTTCATCTAGTTCAATACCATAATAATTACGCCCGTTTTCTTTTGCTACCAATAAATGAGAACCACTACCACAACAAGGGTCAAAGACCATATCACCCTTGTTTGAATTATCTAATATCAATTCCTTTAATAGCTCGTGATTTTTCTCTGTTGGGTGTAGTTTACTTGAACCTATTGAGTGTTTGAACACTGTATTTTTGCAATGAGCATTGAATGTCCCACCTTTCTTTTTGAACCAAATAGCATTTTCAATACCAGAAAGATATATATATTCTCCATTCATTGGCATTGGATTACTTTTTTGCCATATTAACTGTCTTGTAGTTCCTAGTTTTTTAGCTTGTTTCTCGGCAAAGTAATTATAAATCTCGCTTACTTGATTAACACCACAGAATATAATTATTGTTCCAGATGTTAGTCTATAAACTCTTTCAAGAAAAGCTGGTAAATCAAAAGTTTGAATATCAGCATTACCCTTATCAAGATTTCTTAAACCATTACTAGCCCTATTTACCATTGCATAGGGAATATCAGTTAGCGTTAGATTGGCAAAATCACTAGGTAAATACTCCATCTTTTCTATACAGTTTCCATTTATGATTTCTTTTTCCATTTTATTTCTCCTCAACGAGTGAGGGTGAGTTAGTTGATAAAAGTTCTATTTCTTGTATATGGGACATATTAGTTATTTTGATTAACATAAGTTTGCATATACCCGTCTTGCACTACAAACTCGTGATTTCTAAACTTGTAAACTGTGGCAATACCCCTTGTCTTATCAAAACTATCAAGATTTTTCTTAAACCGACTAAATAAGAAATATATCAATTTACCACGTCTTAATTTTAATCTATTCTTAAAATGCTCTCTTTGGTGTAGTAAATATGCTAGTTTTTTCATATTATCTTAAAATAAACCAACCGAATGGAATGATATTCTTTTGCCAGTAATCAAATTCCATCTGGCTTATCTCTACGATATTATTTTCCCAGTCCATTGCTAGATGTTTCATTGTTCTTTATCTCGTTATCTCTAATAAAAGTTCCTATTTGGCACCTATGACTACGGTTATCGTCTACTATCCCTTTAAAGAATCTTTGAATCATCATCTGGTGATATAACGGTAATTCTTTTAATACTACTCCACCAAGTTTTCTTATAAGCCAATTCTTAATTTTTTTCATATAACTTTTGAAGCGTCTTCTATACCTTGCAAATATAAACTAACAGCTAATTGTTTTAGGGCAAATGGATTATCCCAAATACCAAGTCTCCATTCTCTAACTATATCCTCTGTCCTTTCAAGAGCGACTTTTACAATCTCTTGTGGGGGTTCGTAGTGTTCTGCTTTTTCTATTTTCTTCATCTTATTTTCCTCCCTCCACTTCTCCGATGGGGGTGGGGGTTAATTTTAAGTCTACATCAGCTATAGTGTCTATTTCTGCTTGTTTAATTTCACCTAGTTTTTCCGACATAAACTCTTCTGGTAAAAATCTATGACCAATTCTATCTGTCAAAACTTTAAAATAAACACCACAATTACATTTATATTCGCAATCACAAGGTAAAGTATCTGTTTCTATCATCATACAACCTGAACCAATTTGTTTAAATATGTGTATGTGTTTCTCCATTTTATTTCTCCTCAACGAGTGAGGGTGAGTTAGACTATTGAATAATTGCCTTATAACTTACTCCATCTAGTTTTATTTCAACCTCTTTACCTTTTAAACTAAGAGTTAAATCAATTTTAATACCCGTGATTTTCTCAAAGATTTCTGGATTGTAGTTAGGAAGTGTAGTAAAGAATATCTTATCTTCTTGTTTTAATGTTCCCCACATTTCTTTCCAAGCATCTTGATAATTTAGAGTCTTTAGATAACCACCAATTTCTTTATATGACTTCCAGTTTTCTTTTTCATCATCAGTCATATCTTCTTTCTTAATCCATTTGGCAATAGGAAGTTTAAAATTTTTAACATCTAGAGCTGATTTGGTTTTGTTATAGACTTCTTTGGTAACTGATTGATTAAAGATTTGTAGATTCTTTTGATAACCAGCACCTTTTGACTCAAATTTTCCTTCACCTAAACAGAATATCGTTTTTTCTGACATACGAAGACCATAGCAGAAGTAGCAGGAGTAGCAGGAGTTGCAAGAGTCGCAGGAGTAGCAGGAGTAGCAGTAGTTGCAGGAGTAGCAGTAGTTGCAGGAGTAGCAGGAGTAGCAGTAGTTGCAGGAGTTGCAGGAGTAGCAGGAGTAGCAGGAGTAGCAGTAGTTGCAGGAGTTGCAGTTTTCTAAGTTTTTACTATTATTGTTTGACATATTGTTTTTACTTAATTATTAAATTGCCTTTTTACGCCGTGCTGGGCATTCTATATCCGCATATTTACCACATTCAGGACAACCTAAAACTGGATGATAATAAACATCTCTCGGTAAGTGTCTAGGGCAAGTTATACCTCTACCCTCAACAGGATGAGCCATTGCCCAAGCATAATCTTTTTTATATTCTTGTTGTTTTGTCATTTGTTTTATTATATTGCCTTTTTAAGCCGTGCTGGGCTGTGAGAGTGGCTAAAATCTGCGGCGAAACTGATTTTTGAGGTCAAGACTCCATCGCAAATGGTAAGCCTTTTGTTTCATTCCTCTAACTAGCGAGGTTAGATTCTCCGCAGGTTACAGCCACCCTCTATAATGTCCCTGTAATAATCAACGGGACACTATGTTAAAGAACTAATCTTTTATGTGTTCCTTCATAGCTTCTTCCGCCTCGGTGTGTTCGGTGCATATCTGGCACATATCTCGTTCCATTTGGTCATCAAGACACCAAGTCTGATCAAATAGATCACCACACCTTTCGCATTTAAACTCTTTTAATTTTGACATAAATATTATTATTAGTAACCTAATCTTGAGCAACGCTTATCTTCATTAACGTATCTTTCTGCGACCCGGAATCCACCCATTAACACTTTCGGTATAGAACTTTGCTGATTCGGAATAATATCTTTAAATAAAAATGGTTCGCAAGCACATCTATTTGGGTTATCCTCAAAAAACATTTTTTGAATCTCATAAGCCTGATCTAATATTTCTTTCGGAACTGGACCAAAATTTTCAGTGGCGCAAGAATAAATAACCTTAAACATACCTAATCTTTTTGCCCTTTCGGTTGGAGGCATACCTAAAATTGCTTGACGACTCATTATAAATTCCTTTCCATCTTTAGTAAATTTATCGTCATTGTAATCTGTTTCTGGTGTAACCACTACTCCAATAATATCACCAATAATCCCCGACCATTTACCCGCTTTTATCCAAGTGCTAGGGCTAAGTGTTCCCTCACCTTGCTGTCTTTTAAGTTTCTCAAGTTCTTTCGCTTTATCATTATCAACTTCAATTAAACCAACCCCCTTAACTTTTATTTCTGCCATTGTTTTATTTTTTGTTTAAATCTATATACCCGACCTTTGCTCCGACCTTTGATTCTTTAATTTCATCGTTCCACTGTTCGTGTTTTATATATCTTTCTGGGTCTTTAATAAATCCCCCTTTCCATTTTTCATCATTCATCCGTTTGGGTATATCTTCAAGAATTTTACTCTGGCTTTCCATATCTAGTTTCTTCCAAAGTTCTTCCGTTTTCTTCTTACCAGTCTTTTTAGGATAAAGTGACCAAAATTCATTAAAAAGTATATCTTCTCTTATCTTATCTTTACTTATCTTATCTTTACTTGTATCACGTTTCTGTAACGGTTCCGTTACGGTTCCGTTACGTGCTGGGAAACGGCTAGGAATATAGAGATCTGACCGAATTATCTGGTATTCTTCCCAATTTGGGTGTTCAATATATTCAGAATCATTTATTTTATAAACAGCAATTAAACCCGTTCTTTCTATAATATCCCTTAAATTTAAAACGTCTAAAACCGATATATCATCATAAGTAAATATTTGCCCTCTCAAATAAGCTGGATTTGCGATTAAACGCCCGTCATCATCCGCTAAAGTTATCATTCCAATATACAAAAGTTTCCCTCGGTCAGGAAGTTTTGAAAACTGTTCTGACGTCCATAATTTTGTGTATATCATTCTTCTTTGTGTTTGTGCCATTTGTTTTTTATATGCTAAAAAGGACGAAGAATTTATAGTTTGAAATCGCGCAAACGACACCAAAACGATTCTTCGTCCATCTTAATCTACAAAAAAATTTTTGGTATCTATTTATTATTTGCGCGATCATATTATTATTATACGCCCTCATTTTTTTACTGCAATACTACCCCTGTGGATAACTTTTTATTTAGTTTCTTCTCGGCCAAAAGAACATCAATATAATTATCCGGTCCACCAAAAGGAAACACTTCATCTCTCCATTTTTGATAAGCAACTGGGTTCAAAACAGCCTCCTGATCTATCCCATAATTTTCTACCAAATCATCTATAATCTTTTCACACATAGTATTTAATGCCTTATTCCCCTTCGTGCTTTGGCCGATAATTCTAGGTTTCCCCTTTACATAAACCATCTGGCCATTAAACTCCTGGGCCAACCATTCTCTAACTCTCTTTACATCCTCCCAGTTTCTATAATCCATACCCTCTTGAAAAAAAGTATAAAGTGGTAATATTGCACCTTCATAAAATCTTCTTTGCTGGTTACTCTCTGGTAAGTCAAAGTATATATGCCCTCGGCCACCTTGTTTTAGACGCATTTGAAGTCGGCCACGGTTATATTCAGAACCAAGATTTAACTTTCCATCAATTGCCCGAAACTGAAATATATTTTGTTGATCGTTCATTTGAATAATGTTTGTGACTTTTCGCCCTGATATTCTTTTCGGCCTTTCCAGTTATAATTTCTAATTTGTGAGATGTGTATTAGCGTAGGCACTCGTTCTGATGTCCTCCACGCTTCGTGGTAACGATTAAGTATTTCTTTCCCAAAGGTTGCAACTGGATTTTCAACTGTAATATCACCTTGCAAAAACTTTGTTCCCACTATTGTCGGGATCCAGCCGTCTTCTACTCTAGTGACAAGATTAAAATACTGAAGTTTTTGAAAATTATTATACTGGTTCTTAGTAAGATTCAGATTTTTTTGAAGGTTACAGCCCCGGTGATTTTTGAAGTAATAATCATTTAATTGATCTAGGGCCTGAATTAGTTGCGCATTTAAGTTGTGGCTGAAGGCGGTAGTCTGATGACCACAACAGTCGCAATTTCTTTTATAATCCATATTTTTTGTTTAGATAGTTACGTTTTCTAATAAGATCCACGGCCTTTGAGTATTTTTTCAAAGTTTCATCAGAGGCTCGGTTCAACATTACGCAATCACACTGGTCTTTGAAAGTATTGATCTGGTCGTGAATTGATTTTGAAAGAGGTAAGATACACCACTTCTCATTTAACTGCTTTCCAGCCCAAATAAAATTATGATGAAACTCAATCTTTTCATCACGCTGGCCAGTGATACAGCATTGTTTATAAAATGGGTCTTCTCCCATTTCTTGTTTTAATTTTAGCGGAATTTTTCTCATAATTTTTTAATGTTAAATTCTATAAACTCCTCACCTTTTTTACAGTCCACTTTTTCTACCACCATTTTATAAATTTCCCGGTCATTAAAGCCATATTTATCAGCTAGAGCATCTTGTAAACATTTTACACAATTATCTACGTCCGAGGCTTTTGATGACATTCCGAACCGATAGTGGACTTCTAACCTGGCTGTGGAGGACTGAATTTGGGGTAATTTTGGGGCTAGAAGACCGATTGCTTGCTTATATGACAAAAGTTCTACTGTGGCAAATCTCCTGCCCCTATACGCAGAATTGAGCGAAAGGGGCTTAATAGGAAGTTTAAACATTTCTTCTATCATATTTTTTGTGACATTTAGCACACAACCTAATCCAATCTTTTTTTTCTCTCTTATATTTTCCGCTTTTGTTAGCCCAGTGAATCTGTCTTTTTTCCAAACCAACCTTATCACAATGTTCGCACTTGTCTGGCAAGCCCAAGACTCTTTGCACCCACTTATGAAGCCCCCAATATCCAACACTATTACCTTTCCAATTTATTGCATTATCTTCTTTTGGCATTGAGTGTGTCTTTCTATTTCCACTTTTCCAAAATAGATTTAAGCATTTCCAAGAACAAAATTTCCTATTTCTTTTAATCTCTCCACCAGTTAGTTTAAACTGTATATTACAAATAGGGCATATTTTTGAGTGGATACCATTCTCACTACTGCTATCCTTTTTTGTGCATACTTTACATTTTCCGAGATGACCGTCTGTCATTTGAGGATGTCGGTAGTATGCACTGAAAGGTAGTATTCTTTTACATTTAAAACATTTTTTCATACTAACATTTTAACAAATCAGTCTAGCTAGAAAGTCAATAAACTTTCAAGCTCATCCAACTCCTTCAAGGTTTCTCTCTCCAAAGCTAGATACTCCTCAATATCTTCTTTTACATCTTCACGCTTAACCTCAATCCAAAACAAGTCAATTTTAGGTAGCCTCGGATCGTAAAACATAAAGTAAAGTTTCTTGAGTTTGTCATTCACAATAAAATACTGGAGTTTCTGATATT
>Ga0268280_1001208_pt1 | contig 17934 bp, 12 predicted proteins | sample saktaG_9_FD_190139 | JGI IMG/M metagenome (GOLD analysis project Ga0268280, IMG submission 190139) | Saline water microbial communities from Sakinaw Lake, British Columbia, Canada - sak_2011_5_24_40m | ecosystem: Environmental > Aquatic > Non-marine Saline and Alkaline > Saline ... | reverse complement strand
GTGTCGACGACTTCCGTTGATGTATAGGCGAATTCCGCGAAATACACCGGCGCTGTCTTTTCCGCTACGAGTGCGACCTGCATCGCTAAATCAGCGTAAGCCGCCACTGAGAACGAATGGATGAGCGTTTCGCCCCAATACATTGCGAAGTCGGCTCCGGTTTTGACAACTCGGAAAGCATCTCCAGAGACGGTAAAGTCGAATCCAACCGGGAACGTGTATACATTTGTCCAAAGGTAGGCAAACGCTCCATCAATCTGCGAAACAAGGTAGATTGCATTAAGGTTCGGAATGATAAAGAATTCGATATAGTCGTCGGGGCTATTGTATAGACGGATACCATACTTATTATTCACGTCGATTGATGGCGCCGCATGGTACAGAATGACGCTGGCGATGAAGTTGACCATTGGTGTGGTTCCATTATAGAAAACCTGTTCCATCGCGTCGTAGCCGCCCATTGCTGTAGCGGGGAAGGTGAGAATTTCTTCGATATACGTATAGGCCCCGCGACGTGGCGTCAGCCCATCGTACGATCCGCTCCAGGTTTCGACCGGAAACGCCGAGGCGAGCGTGATTGTGAATTCGCCGTATACCCCTCTCGCGTTTTCAGAATGAAGTCCGATCTGCCCAGATTCAATGTCGATCGTACCGCTGTATTTGAGCGTATCGTCGAAGTAGATGCGGAATTCGGTTCCGATCTTGTAAAAGTCGACATAGACGACATCCTCGATATCATCGAATGTTGCGGTCTCAATTTCGGAAACGCCTTGTTCCCTACGTTCGATGGTCAGGCTATCCAAGCCGTCTTCGAAATAGAGCCGCACGTAGTTGTCCACGTCTTCATACAACAAGAACAAACCATACCGCATCGGCGACAGGACATCTATCGGTTCAAAGCTGAGTTTCGTGCGAATGGTGAAATCATCATAGGTGGCTTCTGTGAAAATTTGTGATGCCGCGTTGGTCCCATAAATGACCGCTGCCACACTGGTGATGTCGTAACTGCCCGACTTGGGTATGCCGTTGTCGCTAGCTTCGCCCCAGCCAATAGTTGAGGTCGGAAACTCAGTGATTTCGGTGAACTCGAAATTGTTAATCGTGTACGTGATTTCTTCGCTCAAGACGCCAACCTGGGCTTCATCGATGGCGGCCAGGACCGTGCCGACAAAGACCTCGTTGACATAGATACGGAATTCACCACCGACTTTCAGGACATCGAGACGGACGGAACCGCTGAAATCCACTTCGTCGGGGATTTCGATGATCCGCCACACCGTTTCCCAGGCACCGTCGACAATCGTGTTGACGGAAACGAAATGCTCGGTGTCAAGTGGATGAAGAAATACTTGGACGTAGTTTTCCGCGTTTTTATAAGCAGCATAAAAACCAAATTTGTTGTAGATTCCGTCACGGATTTCCATATCACCAATCGTGAAATCGCCGCCAATGCGGTAATCGGTTTTCATCCCGCCGGCGGAATAGAACGCCTGATCGAAACTCGCCGGCGATGCTTTCTTTTCGATGAGGGAAATCGATCCGGCGGTATATGCATACTCTCCTACTTTAATGAGAATACCGTCGGCACTGTTCCCCCAGTCGCCTTGCGAGAACCAATTGATCTTGATATTGGAATAGTCGGTGTCGTTGACGTTATAGGTGAATACCTGTTCCTCATTGGCGCAGGACACCATTAACGACGCAACGATGATCACAAATAAGAAGCGAAGTGGTTTCATTTCAAATCCTCCCGATTCCGTATAATTTGCATTTCTTGTGGGTCGTATGGCAATCCGTCGGGACGCAGAACGTCGTGAAACCAAACGCTCGGTTCGCCGTCGGCGGGATTCCAGCCCCACGGAATGTGGGTCTGGGTTAGACCGTTCACCAGGCCCCAATGAATTGACCCGATGCCTTCACGGTAGTAATATGGAAAGACGTTGTCTATGCGACAATTGAAGTGAACGCGCGCCATCCATTCAGTACAAACAATGGGATAACCAAGTTCGCGCAGTCCGTTGATGAGCAATTGAGTGCTGGCGGGATCGCCGTAGTGATGGAAGGTGATGATGTCGGACAACTCCATTGCCCGCATATCGTTGAACAGTGTATCTTGCGAAGCGGCGTCATTGGTAGCACCCCACACACCGACGGTGATCGGCTGGCACGGCTTAACCACTCGTGCCCACCGGAACGACGCTTCGAGAAGATATAAACTTTGGGCGCCACGACCATTGTTTCCAGGTTCGTTGTACAGATCCCAAAAAAGCACGCGGCGATCACGGGAATGCGAACCGACAATGGCGCTGACATAGCGTTTCAATCCTTCTATCCGGGCTAGATCAAACTGGACTTGAACACCTGGACTCGGAGTCCAGCCACTGTTGTGGGTGAGCGGTGCCGGTGGATTCTGTGGGCCGAGATAGGGCTCTAGTCCAGCAAAGGCGCAGTCATCGAATAAGACGGGTACGACATCAATATGGTTGATACTCGCACATTCGAGCAACCAATCAAAATGACGTAGGAATGGACCCGGTTCGGCCTCCCAGACAATAAAGGGCAAAAACACGCGGATGCAGTTGTAACCCCAGTCGGCAGCCCATTTTAATTCGCGTTCGATGGTGATCTGATCGAAAGTATCGGACTGCCACATTGCCGTCGAGTTGACAGCGGTTGAAGGCAGGAAGTTGACGCCGACGAACGTGGGATGGCTCCGGTACCAGCGCCAAGCCGCCGCCGCGCTCCAACTGCCCTCTTTTTGGAGCGTAACGTTACGAATTCGTCCGGCTTCCAAAAATCATAACCTCATTGATGCCAAAGTTGGTCTGCCCAAACCCGGATTCCGCCGAAGTGATTTTAATCCATTCGGTTTCGATGCCACTGGTATTGATGATCGTCGCTTCGCCGCGTAGCATCGAAGTGGTAACACCGAGAATCTTGGTGCCATCGCTGAATTCGATGTTGATTTTGGTGGAGCGGTATTTAACTGTAATCGGAATGTAAATGAACAATGAGTTGACGATACGGGCCTCGGGGAAGATAATTTTGACGTAGGCATCGGCAACGGCGCCGCTGGCAACGAACTGGAAGGCTTCGAGGGTTTCAAGCATCACGAGTTCGCCATCAATCGCGCCCAAGGGATTGTACCCGTCAAGGACGCCACTTGATTCGATGGTCGCATCCTTTGTCAGCAATATGTGGAACGACTTAGTCCCCGACGGAATGGGCTGGTAGGTGACAGTAGGGCCGTTAACAAACACACTGCCATCTTCACGGAATCCGACACGATCGATGTTAAGATAACGGTTGCCCGATGGACTCGCGGGATTGGTGTGCATATGGTATGCCGTCAGCAGTTCTTGTCCGTCTTTGCTATAGAAGAAACTGTTGTTTCCGGGACCGGACAATTCACTTGCGATTGTTTTGAGAATCGGATTCGCTTCGCTCTTCACAAAAGGTCCGAATGGAGAATCGGAAACCGCATAGCCAATCGCATAATGGACTTCGCTGTATTTGTTTGCAGAATAGAAAAGATAATACTGGTCCCCTTGCTTATGCATCCAGCAGCCTTCGACCCATTTCCAGTCAGCACCGCCGGAGATCCTTTCCCACGGCTGATCGGGGCGAAGAAGCATCACGGCGTCATCAGCAGTTTTCGTTGAAATGAAGTCGTCGTTCATTTCGACAACATAGATGTGACTTTCGCGGACGCCATCAACGAGGTTGTCAAGAGCGTCCTTGACATAATACAGATAGGACTTGCCGTCGGTATCGGTAAACAAGTGATTGTCGATGGCAGAATAACCAAAATCAAACAGCGGGGACCCTTTATCGGTATATGGGCCGTAAACATCCGAAGCCGTCGCAACCCCGATTCGCGGCGATCCAGCACCCTGTTTCCACGTGCTGTAATACAGATAATAGGTATCACCGCGCTTATGGATTTCGGCGCCCCATAAACCGCCACGTCCGGAATCACCCCAACTAACCATGCTAATGTCGAAAATCTGTGTTCCGGAACTCCACGTCGTGAGGTCGACGCTTTCCCAAAGCTGGAAGATCATACCGGTCGACGTGCCGGTCATGAAGTATTTATCTTCCGTCGAGTCATAAAACACATGTGGGTCACCGATGCCGGTGATGCCGACTTTCCCCTGTTCTGGTAAAAGGTTTTTCGTGTTTAGGTACGTGTAGTCTTGGATAAATTCATCCATTTCCAATTCCTCCCCGAGCGGGTTAGTCACGAGCGCGCATCCCGTCAGTCCGAGCGATAAAACCGCAATCAAAATCCAAATTTTTTTCATCATGAACCTCCTATGGATTATTCTTTGACACTACCGATGACAATGCCACTGATGAAATACCGTTGTACAAACGGATACACGGCGAGAACCGGAATCATCGCGATGATGATTTGGGCGCTCTTGACGCTGATGTTAGACAACATTGCAATCAAGTCGGGATCAGTGATGCCGGTTTGACTGAAATCCATTTTGATGATGACGGTCTGGAGATAGCTTTGTAGCGGATATGAGTGGATTGAGGTCGAAAACAACAGCCCGTCGAACCAGGAATTCCAATGACCAACGATGGTAAAGAGAAGTACGGTTGCAATTGCTGGTCTTGCAAGCGGAATAACGATGTGGATTAATTTCTGAATTTCACTCGCACCATCGATTTCGGCGGATTCAAGGATTTCTTTCGGAATGTGTCGGTAGAAATTCAACATTAAAATGATGTTGAAGACCGGCACGGCGGTCGGCAGTACGAGACTCCACACGGTATTGAGAAGTCCGAGATCGTTTAGTAGAACGAACTGGGCGATGATGCCTCCTGAGAACAATGCCGTGATGAAAAAGTAAATCATATAGGCGTTGCGGAAGCGGAACTCCTGTTTCGTCTTCGAAAGTGGATAAGCAGTCAAAATGATTATCGACATATTGACGATAATGCCTAGGATCACGCGCTGTATTGAAATTCCGAACGCATGCCAGAAACGCCCATCCTCGAGGATAATCCGGTATGATTCCAGATTGAACCCTTTCGGAAGAAGCATGACCTCGTTTGAAACGATGGCGTCATTTTCAGATAACGAGAGCGCCAGTACATGGATGAAAACCGAGAGGCAGGCGATTGCCACAGCCCCGAGAAAAACCGCGTTGACAACGTCAAATATTTTTTTTGACAGCGATCTTTTCATCATGCCCACCTAGAATAACCTGTAATCGAGGAATTTATAGGCGATTATATAGGAAACGCCGATAAAGACCATCGATGTCAAGGATTTCAGCAGACCGACGGCTGCACCGAGACCATATTGGTTGGCCAAAATACCTTGTCGATAGATGAAGGTGTCGAGAATCTCAGCCTCAGAAAGCACGTTCGCGTTAATCAAATTCCAAACTTGTTCGAAGCCCGCGTTCAGTATATTGCCCATGCTGAGGACGGCCATCAGGGCGACAATGGTGATGATGCCCGGAAGCGTGACGTGAACCGTCTGTTGCCAGCGGTTGGCGCCATCGATTGCCGCCGCTTCATAAAGCGTCGGATTGACGCCGGTGATTGCCGCGAGATAGATGATGGTGTTGAAGCCAAATGTCTTAAAGATATCCGTCCAGACAATCGTACCTTTGATCGTCTCGGGATTACCGAGGAAATAGATGGGTTCGCCTCCGAATAGCCTTATTATGTTGTTGACGATGCCAGTAGAGGGAGACAGAATATCGATGACGATGCCACCAAAGACGATCCAGGAAAGAAAATATGGAAAATAAATAATTGTCTGAACGCTCTTTTTGAACCATTTTTTTCGTACTTCGTTGAGCAAGAGAGCGAAAATCAGTGGCACGAGGATGGACAATACGATCTTTGCGAAGGATATTTGAACCGTATTCGTCAGATACGTCCAGATGCGCGGATAAGCGAACAAGTTTTTAAAGTTCGTAAATCCGATCCACTGTTGCGGGCCGAAAAGACCCTTTGCGGGGACAAAACGCTGAAAGGCGATGACGATGCCGTACATCGGCGCATAGCAGAACACGAGGCATAACAGCACGGCCGGAAGCGACATTAAATGTAATGGAAAAGTGCGTCGAAATCGATTTCGTCGACGCAACTTGGCCGAATCGACGACAGGCATGCAACTACCTTCCGTAGCGGGCGTTAATCTCGTTTGTAATAACGGATCCGCCATTGGTCAGCCAGTATTCCCGGAACGCGTCGAAATCCGAGGTCATATTCTTTTCGTATCTGATTGCCTTGGTGAAGAACTCAAGAGCATCAATTCCCAATTGTGATCCAACGATTCCCATTGCCGGCGTTGGTGAACCATAAAACTGGTTCTGGAATGTTGGAATCTCCCCATTCACAACAAGATTCAGGAAGTACCCCGCGGTTTGACCGCCCATTACAGTAGCGTTCGGCGCAATCCGTCCGAACATGATTTGCCAGTCGTAGCGGTTATCGGTAACGACATTTTTAAAATAATTACGTGACACGCCGACTATCTCGGTCTCCAATTTGGTTCCCGCATAGTATGCCTGAATATCAAGATAGGGAACGAGATTTACGGTCGGTCGATAGGAAAACAGCGGCCCCATCGCCCAAATGAAATCGACTTGATCATTTCCCCAATAATCATAGTTACCGGTTTCTCCATATAACTTTTCATAATAGTAGTTCAACATTTTGATCGCAATTTCCGGGTTGGCAAAAGCGCTGTTCGCGACAATGACATCATTCACACCGAGTTCAAGTTGGTGAACGACTGTCTCGCCCTCGGTTCGGCCTGGCCAGGCGAAGACCGCCCAATCGGCATCCGCATCTTTGTTTTTGGAAGGAAGGAGAAAATCGCTAGCATTGTAGTGCGCGCCCATATAGATACCGGTCTTGCCATTGGCGACATCGGCTTTCGATTTGGTGTAGTCGAGCGTGATGAATTCGGGATTCAGCCATCCGTCAAGGTACATATCTTGAAGAATTGTCATCGGTTCAATCATAGCGTCCTGGATTGCGCCTAGTTTAATCTTCTGGTCGGCAGGATCGAGCACCCAGCTGTCCGGATAGGCTCCGAAACAAGAGAAAAAGCCTTCGAGATTATGCCACAGGTCATTTGACAGGGCAAAAGCGTATGTATCATCAATGCCATTTTGGTCAGGATCGTCCTTGACAAACTTCTCCATCAGATCAATGAGTTCGTAGACCGTTTTCGGTCCACTCGTGACGCCAACGGCAGCCATCCAATCCTGGCGGATCCAGAGATATTTATAAGAATCGTACTTACTCACGACCTGCGGAATTCCGTACAGTTTGCCATCGATCGTCGCCGCTTCAAGCGCTTCGTTGCCTGCTTCCGCGAGGATTTCTTTTAGTAGCGGCGATGCATAGGTTTCGTAAGCCTCTGTTAGATCGTATAAAAATCCATTTTGTGCCAACTCCCCTAAATCGGCAAAGCCAACGGAAAAGACGTCGGGCAGATCGCCCGTCGCCATCAGTCCAGCCCATTGGGTTTGAAACGCCTCGCCGCTTCCGGTAATTAAGTATTCAAACTGGACGTTCATATCGTTTTTAAAGCCCCTAATCCAGCGGTTATCTTCCAATGTTTCGCCAGTCAGTGACGTGAGCCGGGCTAGATTTGAGGATGCCGTCGGATCAATGTATTTGATGGTGTGGACCAATACTTCCTCATCATATTTACCGAGGTAGCCTTCCTCGCCCGCAATCGCAGTTAATGTTGTCGTATCGGTTTGACAGGCCGTAACGGCAAATACCGACATAATGATCATTGTCATGAAAAGCAATCGTTTGATCATGTTTTCTCCTTTCGACTCGCTAGCGAGTCGCTGTCGTGATTTCGATCAACGCACAAGAATGATCTCGTAGGTCGGTCCGAACGGAATCTTGTCAAGGGGTAATCGCGCACTCTCGGTAACATAAAACGTTGATGGTTTTCCCGGGCCTAAGACGCATTCCCCATGGGGAAAGTTCTTGTGCATCACGAAGAAACTGAGCTCGGGATCGTTAAAGACGCACTCAACGGCGATGAAATCCGCTGCCGACAGTGTTCTGTTTTCAAATTTGTGGAGATATTCCTCGCGATTGATCAATGCTACAAGGAGTACTAATTTTTTTTCACCGACACCCCCGAGAAGCAGAAATTCTTCGTTGTCGGGGTGCGTAGCAAAAGCAGTAAACTCCGGATTATCGATCGCGCAGCGGATTAGTGAATGGCCGCCGTACTTTTCGTCCGAACGATAGATGTGATCACCTTTTCCCGTTCCTTGGGAAATACTTAATCGGTGGTCTTCACGCGAAGGACGCAGTCTTGTGATGACTCCCTTCCGTTCGAGCATCGCCATGTTCGCTTCGTCCATGCGGACCAGTTTTATGATAAGTTGTTCAGGCATTGGCTTCCTCCTCGAAATCATAGAGCCCTTGGAAGTCCGGCGAAATCGTGCGCAGTGTGTGGACAATCGCCGGCACTTCGTCCAAACGATTCTCACCGATGCGGGCAAGCGCCAATAAATAGGTACAATATGCTTTATTGCGTCGCTGTAGGTCGTCGTTGAAGATGAGATGGTTCGGTAATGATACCGTAAAATAATCGATTTCGACCGTTTGATTGAGGTGCTGATCGGCGTAATCACTCAACTTCCTAAAGCGAACTAATGCCTCTTCTTCCCGCCCTAGTTTCCTCAGAGCCAGACCTTGAAAATAGATGGTATCGGATGGTTGATCGTTATAAAACTCGGAATCCTTCACTTCCTGAAGTCCGATCGAAGCCCGCTCGTACCAGACATTTGCGGACATCGGATCCTGGTTCAAGGAACATGCAACACCCACTAGATAATCGATGTGGTTTTCCATGGTCCCCGGAAGTTTCCCTTCGCCCAGGTTTTTCGGATAGGTGCGGCACGCCTGTAACCGATTGATTGCCGCACTGACATCGCCGTTCGCTAACAGTCGCCGCGCTTGTTTCATCAAAGCGATCACGTATTGAAAGGCGACTTTCCCTTCGCCGCCTTCCCACACATGAAAACGGTGGGTTGACAAAAGGGCAAGGGCACGCTCTGGGTTACCGAGAAGGTTATGAATCGCGACATATTCGAGATAGAGATCGTCACGTTCTTGAATCAATCGGGCGCAGTTTTCCATTGCTTGCAGTCGCTTACTTGGAGCGGTATTGGTCCGTTTGAGTAACTGATCGTACTCATAGAAGAGACGACTGTCGTTCGGATCCGCTGCCAATGCCCGTTCATAAGCGGCAACAGCTTGTTTGGGATGACCGAGTTTGTTGAAATAGGCAATACCGAGATTGCGATGAACGGTTGCAAACCCGAGAAGTCTGGCGGCGGATTCTTCCCACAGTCGGATGGCACGGTCGTAGCGACCCCGATCGTAATCGAGGTTTCCAAGATAATATTTTGCCATTGCAGCAAACGCAAAAGCCGATACTGTGTATTCAAGAGCAATCCGACTGGCAGGCCGGTTCGGGAAACACCAACCCGGATCTGCGGTTTCACCAAGCAAGGCATGCATTTCACTTTCAGAAGGCATATTGAGACGACTGAAATAGTAGGACAGATGATAATGGGCTAACGGCGATGGGGAAACGGCATGTTTCAGATACCGCCGCAAAATATCAATCGCATTTTCCCAGAGCCCCATCTCGGAGTAATCATTCGCAAGTTCCAGCACGTCGTGAATCGAAGTGTTTGCAAGTCTTCGCTCGAACACGCCATACCGTGTCTTTGATGGCATCAGCAAGCATTGCTCGTAATACAAGGTTGGATCCATGCAGTCCGAAGCTCGTGCCAAACGGAGCGACTGGCGAGCTTTCTTTATTTGCCTCGTCAGCCGATATGCCACGATTCGCGCCACAATGGCGCGTCGATTTCGGCTGTTATAGGAAAGCGATTCATCGAGAAATGCAAGCGCGCGGGTGGCAGACTGAACGGCTTCAGAAGCGTAACCATCCCGCAACTGAGAATCGGCTTTGGCAATGGCGATAAGCCCGAGACGAAATTGCGCGGCTGCATGCTGTGGTAGACTCCAAGAAGCTTTTTGATACCAGTTGACCGCTTCTTCAACCTGACCTTGCTGTTCAAGCACAAGCGCTTTTAAATACAGCGGTTCGGAATCGCGGGTTCGTTCATTCTTCATCCATAAACGGCTGATGGCACGATCGAACAGCACTTTTGCTTCATCAAGACGTCCCTGAAGCAACAACTGGTGGCCATATCCAGTGTTGATGCGACTGTCAAAAGGATCGCGTCGCAAGCCTTCAAGATAATAGTCTTCGCTGCGATAGGTCGCATGTCGATACTGTTCGAGATGCGTTGCGATCATAACCAGTTCTTCCACCGTTCCAACCGCTGCTGGTTTTGGCGTAACAGCGGCGGCAACGGGAATTTTTTCTGAAATCGGATGGTTTTCGTAACGTAACTTCGTCGCCCCATTCGCTTCGCAGATCGAGACTATATATCGATCATTCGGTTGGCATAACTGCGGGACTTGATAATGATAGGCCCGCAGGGGTGAGATTGATTCAATGTATTCTTCATGCACCGATTTCTCCGGCGTCTCAAATCGGACACAAAGATGGTCAAAACAGGCTGATGCATAGATGGACACGGCGAATCCCGTCGCGTTGGCTTCCACATTGAGAACGACATCCTGAGTCGCGTTTTTGACTAATCCAAGTTCCTTGTAAGGCATGAAATATTGGACGAAGCGTTTGCTTTCGTAGGGTGCGAGCCAAGAAAAATCAGGCTGATTGTCTGTATAGACGCCGGCCATCAACTCAATGTAGGGACCATTTGCATCAGTTAAGTTGTCATCCCACGTGCGGCCGAAGTCGCCGTTTCCCCAAGTCCACTGTTTTTTCCCTGGCGCTATGTGATGATCTGCGACGTGAAGCATCCCCGCTTGGACGGAAAAATCATAACCTCCAACGAAGTCATATGCCGACTGAAAAGCCATATAGGATGTGGGTACCGGAATGTTTTTGTATTGCGAAATGTCGACGCCGCCTGTGTAATTGGCCTTGTAATAGGTACCGTGCGCAATCGGAAAAGCCGAAACGTCACGCTTACCATGGTCGAAAACGGCCGTCACATCGGGCGGAAAAACAGACTGAGTATGCTGGTTCACCGCTACTGCGGGGTTGGCCCACCATAAAAACGTCTGCGGCAGCCCGGTTCGATTGTAAAGGTCACCAGCAATTTCAATATAGGCCTTGCCTTCGTACAAGGTATAGGTGACTTGAGCACGGGTACCATACATGCGGTCAATTTCATCCAGATGCATCCGCACAAATCCTTCGCCTTGCTCGACATGAAAGTTGACCGGCTCATACGTAGTCGGACGATGATGCTGCGGCCAATTGAATTCGATACCGCCGGAAATCCATGGCCCAGTCAACCCCACGAGGGCCGGTTTTACGACTTCGTTGTAGTAGACAAAATCATATCCATTTGTCTTGTCGAGCGCCCGATAGATGCGCCCACCGAGATCGGGCATAATCCAAACGAGCAGATAATCGTTTTCCATCACAACGACACGGTGCGGCTTGTCTTTTGGTGCATCTTCAATCTTGTCAATAACTGGAAAAGGGTACACTTTGCCGCTGCTACCCTGATAAACGCGCTTTTCAAAAAACATCGGATTCTTGTCTTTCAAACCGATTCCATAGGTCGGAATGATATGAACTTCCTGTACTATTCTGATCATCGTGTTCGAGCTGATGCGCTCGAATTCACCCCGTTCCCTGATTGGTTTCGATCGCCAATGGTGAAAATCACGGGCCGGAGTGTCATGGCTTCGGCTGCTACCTTCCATTTCATTGTATCAACACCTCTTCTCAATAAAAATAGACTATAATCTTTGAAATGGACAATCATGCTGTAATCTGATGAATTAAGCGATTTCATATGCACTATATGGTGAAAACAAGGTATAATATTCATATCATGAGAGATATCCATTTCAGCGATCAGTTTTTAAACAAGCGTATGTTTGATGTACGCACGATCGGGTTGAACGATCCGCCGAATATCATTACGGAGTTCGGCTATTTTCCTCAAGCCCGATACCACTATATCCGACGCGACAATGGCGCGGCAGAGCATATCTTCATTCTATGCAGCCAGGGGGAAGGCATCGTAGAAATCGATCACAAGTCCTACCGCATCTATCCGATGAGTTACATCGTGATTCCCCGTCGCACCCCACATGTCTACTATGCGAATAATGATCACCCGTGGTCAATCTATTGGTTCCACTTCAATGACGATATTGAGATCGACCCGGGTGAAAAGTTGCTTTCGGCACTACCTTATAACTTCATCGTCGCAGCGTTTCAGTTGCTTTTGAACGAAGACTTCCATGCACGAAAAAGTTTGGCGTACTTGGAACTTACTTATCAATACATTCGCGAAACGATGCGGCCAGATGATCACAAACCGATAATCAACGAGCATGTGGAATTAGCTATGCAATACATCAAGGAACACATTGTGGAAACCATTGCGCTCCAAGACATTGCCACCTACTGCCATCTATCAGTCAGTCAGTTGTCGCATTTATTCAAAACCCATCTGCAAACATCCCCGTTCTCGTACTTTTTGAAACTGAAAGTCGAATATGCGGCAAACCTACTCGTCATGACCAATCTTACGATCAAGGATATTGCACAACGCCTGAGCATTGAGGATCCGTTTTACTTTTCGCGCCTCTTCAAGCGCCACATGGGAGTTTCTCCGTTGAATTTTAAGCGACACAATCGCAGATGATTTCATACATCGGGTGAGATGGCTTTCGTATGTAGAAACCTTGATCTGGCGTTTATGCCTATCACCGTTATGGGGCCGTTTTCTTTGTCAAATATGTGGCCTGCCAAGATGCGCGCGAACAATTTCCCGCAATGTTAAGCACAATAAGAAATAAAAGTTACCGGATCGTGCCACTTGCGTTAGCGGACTGTATACATGCAATGGACAAAGAGAGGTTTCGCAACTAATCTTGATATAATAAAGCGCGACATAATTGTCGCGCTTTTCAGATAGAGTGCAACTCTTGCATAAAGGCGTCTCGTCAACTTTGTGTGGCGCTTACTCAATCCGCAGATCATTTCGAAGAAAGATTAGATATTGCTAGTAGCGACACACTGTTATTGTATCAGACAAGTTGCCGAGTAATAAATATACTAAAGTATTTTATGGTTTTATTCAAAAATTAGAGCGTATAAAATATCTATTGTACTTTCAAAACGGGCATAGAAACGGACTGAGAAAATAAAAAGAGAACCCTTTACTGTATAATTTGTATGCCATCGTACCATACACAGGGAAATTTCTCCTGAATGATTTTACCATAAAATTGATCCGTTGTCTCGCGGAAGGCGAGAAAACGGATGATTCGGTTCGTGAATTGTTTCGTTCGGAGCTCGAAAGGTCGATGAACGAGCTGCTCAAGATGGAATTGACGGGCTTGCTGAACTACGAAAAGTACGAACGCAGCGGTTGCCGATAATCATCCTGCATTAGATCGCCAATCTATCGAGTGCTGTATTCCTCTGCTAGACCAGCTCGTTTTGCAGATACGCAATGCTGGTATTCATGATTGTTCTCGATCTCGTCTTGATCGCCATGGTCATAAAGAAGAAATCCCGCAGTGCAATTCTTGATCCGGCCACCGAAAGCGTCTGATCGGGGCGGAAAAAGAGAAATCATGGAAATGGAATAAGCGTTTATGCGTGAGTGGTTATGTTCGTCCTATCATGCTATGAGGCCCGCCCATGATTCAACCCCATATCAATCAAAGTGTTTAGTTCAGATAAAATGCGTGAATTTTGTCAAAATTGAACAAACATATTTTTCTCTGGGGCAATATGTCATATAATCATGGATAGAGGTGATAGTATGAATGTAGCTTTTTTGATTGTCGATGTTCAGAAAGAATACGTAGAAAATCCGTTGTTCAAAGACCAGTTGAAATCAGCCGCCATGTATATCAATGAAGTTAGCAAATACTTCCGGGATGCCAAACGGCCGGTGATTCATATTCAGCATGCCTCCGCGGGCGGCGGGATGGGTACTGACGGCTTTAAAGTCGCCAGTGAAATCGATCAGAAAGACACGGATATCTATCTTACCAAAGAATTCGGGAACGGCTTCTGGAAAACGAATCTGGAAGAAAAACTGAAAGCATTACAGGTGGATTACGTTATCATTTCCGGGCTCTCTGCCAGTTATTGTGTTTTGAACACCTATAACGGCGCGCTGGAACGGGGTTTTGAAGCAGCTTTGTTGCAACATGGATTGTTAGGACATTCGCTGGAGTCCGTGAAAACGGTTGAAAACGAAAGAAATATTATCGGTTATTCAACAGTCAAATACATTTTAAATCTTCTTAAATAGCGACTACCCGTTAAGGTTGATTTGCCATAAATAAGAAAGGACCATTTTTGGCGATTTCTGGTCAAAATCGGGGATCTAATATCATCAATGTAATATTATGGCATTACGGAAGATACTACAGTACTAACCACTGTAAGCGCGATTTATCTACTACATATTTCAATAATGCAAACGACCGAATTTTTCGGTCGTTTTTTCTTAATTTTATTAGGTTCTTTGGATCGTTTTGCGCTTCCGAAAACAGCTTATTTTTCCGCTTCAACCATTACAACTGGTGTCGATGTGATACACGGCGATTGTTTGACCAAAGATCATAATCAGCATCATCCAATTCGATGGATCAACTTTGTTTTTCGGTCTTTTGGTAGAAATGGAAGCTAATAGTGATGGCCACCGTAGTCGATAATATCAGTCCAGCTAATGGGTACAAGAAGAATATTTCGCTGTCGATCAACAGCATGCCTTGCGTTCCCGGAAGGAGATAACCGATGTACTGCAAAACCTTTGGCAACATGCTGGCAGGAAACATGATGCCGCTCAGCAATACCGTCGGCATGAAAAATAATTGCCCAAGCATCGTGACGCTGCCTTGGTTTTTGGATAGGCTTGATAGCATGACGCCCAGGCTCGTGCTGCAGATGATCACTAAAAGAATCTTCAAAAAGTACCCGGGAATATTCGCCGGCAAATCACATCCGAAGATGATCGGTGACAAAGCGAAAATTATCACGGAGACGATCAACGTATGAAAGCAGGTGTTGATCGCATGGCTCATGGGCGTGGCCCACGTGGGAATGCCGGCGGCCTTATAGGCCTTCAAAACATCCTTTTCTTTCAAGCGGACAAGCGTTGAAGGAAGGCCCAGAAAGGTCGGCATCGTGATGGCAAAGATCGAGAAGGCTGGCATTAACGTGTTGACCCTGTCCGGCATGATGCTAGCCATCACGAATCCGACCAAGAAAAAAAAGACCAAAGGGATCATATAGTAGATAATTAATGTTTGTTTATCTCTCAAATCGCATTTGAATTGGATCATCAGTTGCGTAAAGAATGCTTTCATCTCATTTTCCTCCCGCGATATTCAAGAAGAGTGTTTCGAGTCCCGCGCGTTCGACTCGCAGATCTGTGATGACGTCTTGCTCGGCTTTCATGTAAGAAAAGAGCGTTTCCAAATCGCTGATGGTGTTGTTCGTCAGTATCGAATAATAGCCGTCTTCCAACATGTGAACCGCTAACGTCGTTGGCTTCTTCATGCTCTTTTTTTCCGTCTGAAACAATATCCTGCTCATCGCGCATGCCGTTAACTCTCTCGGCGTGCCCTCTTTTACGATTCGTCCTTCTTTGAGAAAAGCGATCCGATCGCACAATAGTTGGACTTCATCCATGTCGTGCGAAGCCAAGATAATGGTGACGCCGTTTTTCTTCAGACGTATGATTTCTTGATGCAACGCATATCGACCTTCCACATCAAGGCCGGCTGTCGGTTCGTCCAAAATGACGACCCGGGGATTGTGACATAGAGACAGAGCCAATTGAAGACGCCTTTTCTGGCCAGCAGACAAAGATCGGTACGGTTGTTTCAATTGGTCCTGAAGTCCGAATTGTCTTAACAGATCGACGTCTGTGGGAACGCCTTTCCAGGCACAGAACATTTTCATGGCATCGAGAACGGACATATTTCCGGAAATCCCCGAGTTTTGGAGTTGGACACCCAGAATTTTTTGGATTTCCTTGCGGTCGCGAGTCACGTCGAGTCCATGGATCGACAGTTGACCGCCATCGGGTTTTCTAATGCCTTCGAGGCATTCCAATGTGGTAGTCTTTCCCGCTCCGTTGACCCCAAGAAGCGCATAAATCTCCCCGGTTTTGACGTGGAACGAAACATTGTCCAAAACCTTTTTATTGCCATAGGATTTGGATAAATTGACGATGTTGATCATTTTTGCGCCTCCATCAATTTTTGAATCAGACTCGCGGTTAGGGAAACCTGGCCACTGGAAAAGTAAGCTTCCATGCATTTTTCCAAATATCCTTGGGCGGCATCCATCAGTTTTCGTTCACTTTCCGGCCAACTGATTTTATTCTTGCCGAATCGTATTGTTTCGATGATGATATTCTCATCACCGCCCGTGACGAAAATGACCCGATCCCACCATTGCTTGGCAAGCGCCAATCCTTGAATGCTATTGGGAGGAACCTCGGCTTTTTCCAAAACAATGGCATCAATTGCCAACTTTTTGAATTCAATTAACTGATCAAAGGTTTTCTTGGAAGTGCTATTGATTTGGGTCAGTTTTGCCAAGACTTCTTCATCCATGGCCGCAGGCACCCACTCCCGCGCTGGCACTTCCGAAAACAAACCGATAAAATTGGAAAGCAACTGATAGTCGGGAAAGTGTCCGGTCTCGATGATTTTTTGAACGGCTTCGATCCCCGCAAAACTGCTTTGAACCTGTAAAATCCGTTTTTCGATGATCTTGGACTGGAGTTCCAAGACTTTGCTCAATCCGGATAAATTCGTAATGGTGATAATTTTCTCCTTGATTTCCGCAAGTGCAAAACCCAAGGACTTATAAAATGCAATCTGTTCCAGTTTCAGCATGTCTTTTTCGTCATAACACCGTCTTCCGCCTTCGGTATGACTGCTCGGTTTAAGCAGGCCGATATTATCATAATGCTGCAATGTCCTGACTGTCATTTTTGTCAGTCCAGCCAGTTCACCAATCAAGAGTTTCATGATTTTTCGCCTCCGAATTACATTATACTACGTTACGTAACGTAACAAGCAAGGACTTTTTTAAAATTGAACAATGCGATGTACAACCAGAACCGATTCTGTTCGCAAGCATCCTCGTCTCGGGGGCTGATTCAACCCCAATTATGTGTAAATATGGCGTCAAGCGCACGGCAAAATTCATTTAGAATCGCATTAGTGAAATGTGATTTCTAATCATACACGTTCGTTCAAAATAGGGGCCAAGAAACGGCGCCAAACAGGTTCAATTGTTATTTTTCAGCTCAATGAAACGATACAAATCAAAAAAAGTCGGATTTCCTTGGGCGTTCAGGAAATGCGACATGGATGTGTTTGGTAGCCTGTACTTACGGCTTTAGGCTGGATACTTCTTGAAGGAAGGGATGAATCTTGATGCACACGAAAGTGCCAAGGTTTTTTGCGAGGTCGAGCCCCAAGGATTTAAACATTCCTTCAACCCCAATTATATTTACCTTCTCCAAAAAAAATATCGCGTAAAGTATTAAGCACGCTTCCAGCTTGATAATACGAAAGTATACCAGTTCAAAATATCAATATTCTAGAATAGAATAATTGTTTGTGATGCAGCTCGGTGTATCGCGCTTCCGGAAATAAAAGGCAATGTCGTCATGATTGACTTAATCTACCATTTTTGCATCCTGGTCGCTGTGTTTTCTTGAATACCTGCATACTTAAGAGCATTCCTACTTATTGCTTTTCTTGTGTAGGAGCAGCATAATCCCCGTTGTCAGCATCGGCACT
>Ga0268280_1001207_pt1 | contig 17941 bp, 11 predicted proteins | sample saktaG_9_FD_190139 | JGI IMG/M metagenome (GOLD analysis project Ga0268280, IMG submission 190139) | Saline water microbial communities from Sakinaw Lake, British Columbia, Canada - sak_2011_5_24_40m | ecosystem: Environmental > Aquatic > Non-marine Saline and Alkaline > Saline ... | reverse complement strand
GCCTTCACACCTTAAATTGACTGTGGCTTCGCAGAACCTGCAAATCTTCGTAATCCCTGCGAAGCTCAAAGCTGAAAAGCTTTGAGCGAAGCAGGATGGTCGGGGCGGACGGATTTGAACCGTCGACCTCTTGGTCCCGAACCAAGCGCGCTAGCCAGCTGCGCTACGCCCCGCCCTTTTGGCATAATACCGTATTAACAAGATTAAACAGTGATATTGCTTTATTCTTAAAATACCTAAAACACATAAAAACAACTAATTTGCCAAAAGGGCGGGGCTACGCCCCATCGCGGCTCTACAACTACCACACTCCTTTGGCATAATACCGTATTAACAAGATTAAACAGTGATATTGCTTTATTCTTAAAATACCTAAAACACATAAAAACAACTAATTTGCCAAAAGGGCGGGGCTACGCCCCGCCCTTTTATCAAGTTTTGCGATTTAAGCTGTTGGCCAGCCTCTTCTTGAGATGCCCGATAACGCTTCCATGATGCTTCAATTTCTTTTCGCGATCTATCGCATCTCTCTTATCGGCATATGCTTCGAAATATACCAACTCAAAAGGCGCATAAAACTTGGTGGATTGATTACACCCCAGATTATGCTCTGAAACTCTATTCTTCAGATTATCAGTACTACCTACATAGCTGAAATCATATTTTTTACTGACGATGTAATATACGTAATGCATATAAACTGCGATGCTTTTATCTCTTACCAGTTCGTGTCTTCGAAGAAAAATTCGGGATCGGTCAATATGGGCTTATAGTCTTTTGGCAGAGGAACGGGAAATGTCACCGTTTCATATACTCCGACCGCCGCGCGTACAACGGTCATTCCCACGCCTTTTAATATACCATAAGTAAACGCAGCTATCGGGCCGTCCGAATTATTGACCCTTTTCACCTGCTCCAGTATTTCAATAGGGCATGTTAAACAGTTCGCGATCCCGCGCCCCAATTTCTGTAGCGCGTTATCGCAATAAGCGTCCTTAGTCATCACCAATACCGATAAGATCACAAGCGCCAACACTATATATCTCTTCATATTACCTGTCCTCCCTCTGGTTGGATAAAATATACCACACCTTGCGATCTTTTTCAAATGAATCCTTTTTCGGACAGGAACTTTTCATTCAGTTTTTCGTTTTTCGCTTTACCCTTTTCGCTTTTTAATATGTACTTGCCTATTATGTCAAACTCGACATTAACCCTGCCGCCCGGCTTCAATCTCCCTATCGTGGTCTCTTTCATGGTGTGGGGTATTATGTGCACTTTGAACGAATCCTTACCGCTCTCGCCTGCCGTAAGGCTTACTCCATCGACGGCGACCGACCCTTTATCGACCACAAGGCCGGAGAATTTTTGTGGTATCTTTATCTCGATAGAAAGACTGCCGGCGCTATTCTTTATCGCGCCGATCGTTCCCACGCAGTCGATATGCCCGAGAACGAAATGGCCTCCGAATGTTCCGTCCGCGCGCATAGAACCTTCAAGATTCACGCCGTCGTTATATTTAAGAAGAGCCAGGTTTGAATTTAAAAGCGTCTCGGCCATCACGTCGAATCCGACGACGCCGGAGGCCTTCGAAACAACGGTGAGACATATGCCGTTTACGGAGATGCTGTCTCCTATGCGGCATGGCGCGGCTACCGTTTTCGAGCGGATCTCAAGCCTCAGTCCATCACCTTGTTTCTTAATGCTCTTTACCGAGCCGGATTCTGTCACTATTCCTGTAAACATTAGCCTCCATATACAATACTGGTTCAGTAGTGTAAGTACCTGTCATTCTGAGGGCGAAGCCCCGCCCTTTTTTAAAAAAGGGCGGGACGAAGCCCGAAGAATCTAGATCCTTCGGCCCTGCCGGGCCTCAGGATGACGAGTTGCGGTATGCCTCTATCAATATATCCCCGCCGATCTTATGGACTTTCATATTCTTCAGCACGGCCGCACTCTTGAGATCTTTTATTCCCAGCCCCTCCACTGAGGTAACGGCGTCTCTGCCGCCTATTATCTTCGGCGCTATAAAGAAAAGATACTGATCGACGAGGCGTTCTTTTATAAAACTGCTCGCCAGCTCACCGCCGCCTTCAACTAAGAGATGAACTATCCCCGCCTTACCGAGATCTTTTAATAATCTGCGGAGATCGACCCTTCCATTCGGACCTTTAGCTATTAAAACTTCGGATATCTTAGCGCCGGATAATACCTTAGCTGAGGACTGTATTCTGGACTTCCCCGCCGCGACTATTCTTAAAGGTTGTTTCGATCCGGGTATCTTACAGGTAAGCGACGGGTCGTCCTTTAATACGGTTTTCGATCCCACCATTACCGCATCGACGCGGCCGCGCAAGGCGTCGACATAACGCCTCGCCGCGTCAGAAGTTATCCACTTTGAGTCTCCGGTTCGCGTCGCTATCTTACCGTCCAGCGACTGGGCCATCTTAAGCGTCACATAAGGGGTCTTTTCTTTTATAAATTTAACATAAGGCCTATTCATGGCAGCCGCTTCTTCCGACAAGACACCCGTGACGAGCCTTATTCCGGCTCTGCGGAGTTTTTCGGAGCCTTTGCCGTTATTTAGCGGATTCGGGTCTTTCATAGCTATCACGACGCGCTTTATGCCGGCGCGTATTATCGCTTCTGTACAAGGAGGCGTCCTGCCAAAATGGCAGCACGGCTCGAGCGTCACATAAAGATCCGCGCCTTTCGCCTTATCGCCGGCCCTTTCCAGCGCGTTCACTTCCGCGTGCGGAAGGCCGCACTTTTTATGGCATCCGCTTCCGACGACCCTCCTGTTCTTTACCACCACAGCTCCGACGGTCGGATTCGGGTTTGTCAAACCCTGACTGGTCCCGGCGAGCTTAAGCGCCATACGCATAAATTTTAGATCGTGTCTGTTTTTTGGTAATTGGAATTTGGCCATTGTTTGGTTACTTGATTATTGATAATTGTTTGGTTATTGGGCTTTGGTTATTGATTATTTCCTCAGTTATCACGACATGGTTATTGGTTATTTTTGCCGGATCCCGCCGCGGCTTTAAGCTTCTCCACAAGTTCATACGGCACTTTTACAGTGCCTATAAGGGCCCTGCCTTTGCCCGTGCCATGGCAGTCCGAGCCGCCCGTCATAAGAAGGCCGAGGCTTGCGGCGAGCTCCTCGTAGCGCTTACGCTTAATGTCGCCGTGGTCCGTATGATAAACCTCTATTCCTTTAAGCCCGTAGCTTACAAGCTCCGGGATGTAATCATCCCTTTTCATTATACCGGGATGGGCCAGGACGGGCACGCCGCCTGCGTCGAGCACCATGCCGATAGCGTCCTGGGGAGTGAAACGTATATTGGGCACATAGCTGGGTTTTCCGAAACCTATATATTTATCAAAAGCATCCCAGAATGTCTTCACGCCTCCGGAGTTTATCATCGCCCGGGCCAGATGCAGTCTGCCGACGGAGCCTTTTCCGGCTACTTTAAATACATCTTCCGCCGTTATGAATACGTTTTGAGCGGATAATTTTTCCACCATCTTATGGATGCGCTTTATCCTGTATTCCTGGATGGTCTTTAATTTCTCCTTAAGCCATTCAAGTTTCTGGTCTACGAGATACCCGAGTATATGTATCTCCACATCCGGCTTCTCTATGGTAAGTTCAATTCCGGACAGAACCTCGATGCCGCAAGCTTCCCCCAGTTTAACGCATGGCTCTACTCCATCCACGGAATCATGGTCGCATATAGCTATAGCGGAAAGCTCTTTAGCTTTCGCGTGGGATATGACCTCTTCCGGAGAGAACGTGGAATCGGAATAGTAGGTATGTATGTGCAGATCCGCGTACTTTGTCAATTTTTCTTTACCCGCTCCGCTTTATTTATCTTATCGAGGACGCCGTTGACAAAACTACCGGAATCCTTATCCCCGTATTTCTTTGCCATATCTATCGCTTCGTTTATCGATACCTTCGGAGGGATGTCCTCGCGGAACAGAAGTTCGTAGGTGGCGCATCTGATCACATTCCTGTCGATAACCGCCATACGCTTCAGCTGCCAGTTCGTCGTGTATTTTGTAATGACGGAATCTATCAGTTCCATATTCTTACATACACCGCGCACCGCGCTACTCGCGAATTCCTTAGTCTGGTTATCCGACTCCTCGTTATTGAGCCAGAAAACATCTATAGATTCGTCCGGCCCCTGCCCTGTGATATCGATAGCGTACAGGATCTTAAGCGCGCACTCCCTGGCCTTCGTTCTTTTTCGCATGTCTACCCCTTTATTCTTTCTTACAACTCAATTACCGAAAAAACTCTCAACGTAGGGGAGGTTTAAACCTCCCCTACGGCTAAACTTTATAATTTTCCGTACAAGTTCGCCATCTCTATCGCCGACAGCGCGGCGTCGCGGCCCTTATTCCCGTCCTTGGTCCCGGCGCGCTCGATGGCCTGCTCCAGATTATCGGCCGTGATGACGCCGAATATGCATGGCACCCCTGTATCGAGCGATACTTTTGCTACGCCCTTCGAGACCTCGCTTGCAACAAATTCAAAATGCGGAGTGGCGCCCCTTATCACAGTGCCGAGGCATATTATCGCGTCGTATTTTTTCCCTTTAGCCATCTTAAGAGCTATCATTGGAATTTCAAAAGCTCCCGGCACCCATACGACATCCTGCGCCTTCTCATCGGCCCCGTGCCTGACCAGCGTATCGACACAGCCTTCGAGCAGCTTCGATGAGATGAACTCATTAAACCGGGATATCACTATCCCGAACTTCTTTCCCTTCGCCAATACATCCGCCTTTATGACGTTGACCACCTTACACCTCCTTAGTTGACTGACCATTTCTAACCGCCGCGGTTAGACGAAACGGTTAACCAATTCGTCTAACCGCGGCGGTTGGATCAAAGCTACACCACGATCTGATGCCCCATTTTATCCTTTTTTGTCCTCAGATACCGTCTATTCGTCTTGACGGGTTTTATGCATAAAGGCACGCGCTCTATCACTTTTAACCCATATCCTTCCAGCCCCACTATTTTTTTCGGATTGTTCGTTAAAAGCTTTATCTTTTTAAGCCCCAGGTCCGCCAATATCTGGGCGCCTATGCCGTAGTCCCTTAAGTCGGCCGCGAAACCGAGAGCATTGTTCGCCTCGACCGTATCCATACCTTTGTCCTGAAGCTCGTATGCCTTAAGCTTATTCGCCAGGCCTATACCCCTGCCCTCTTGCCGCATATAAAGTATGACGCCGCTTCCATTTTTATCTATCGCCTTCATGGCGGCTTTCAATTGCTCCCCGCAATCGCATCTCTTGGAACCGAAGACATCCCCTGTCAGGCACTCCGAATGTACTCTTACGAGGGCCTTCTTCGGATTGGGTTTACCTCTTACGAGGGCCAGGTGATGATATTTATCGGTAACGGATTCATATACATATACTTTGAAATCACCGAAATCCGTCGGCATCTTAGTCTCGGCTATCCTGGTTATAAGTTTTTCGGATTTTCTCCTGTATTCTATAAGTCCGGCTATAGTACATATCTTAAGGCCGTGCTCTTTGGCGAATTTCAAAAGGTCGGCGCCCCTGGCCATAGTGCCGTCATCTTTCATGATCTCGCATATGACGCCGACAGGGAATAATTTTGCCAGGTTCAATAAGTCAACGCACGCTTCGGTATGGCCGGCCCTTACCAGAACGCCCCCCTGATGCGGCCTCAAAGGGAATATATGGCCCGGCTTTAATATATCCGACGGCTTGGCCTTGGGGTCGGACAGGACATTTATCGTCCGGGCTCTATCCTGAGCGGATATTCCCGTGGTGACCCCGCGCGCGGCGTCGCAGGATATAGTCCATCCGGTTTTGTAAGGATCCGGCGCTTTCGTCGACATCGGATGCAGGTCAAGATCGTCGAGGCGCTTAGCTTCCATAGGCACGCAGATAAGCCCGCGTCCGTATCTGGCCATGAAATTAATGTCAGATGGTTTTGTGAATGCTCCCGCCATGACGAGGTCCCCCTCGTTTTCGCGGTCCTCGTCATCCATGACGATCACCATCCTGCCGCGCTTCAAGTCATGCAGTATTTCCGGAATTAGATTTAGGCTCATAAATGACGAAACCCCGATTTCTTTCTTCGGGGTTTGTGTTTTTTAGATAATCCACCGGTAGACAACCGGCGAAAAGTCTTCTCCCATCCCGACTATACGGTCGGCGCCTGAATTTCACAGGCTCGTATCCCGTCTATAGACGGGACTTGCGGGCTTTAACCGCCGGTTGAGGAATTTAACCTCACCCCGAAGACAAATGCATTATACCACACCGATTTAAATTGTCAAGCGATAATGGCTTAAACCGGCAATTCACCGGAATAGGCTACTATTATCCTGATCACTTTAAATGAACCGTCTTCTTCATTTCCATATGTTACAGTCACACTGTCACCTACATCGATATCCTGAAAACTTACTTTATCGATCCCTTTTCTTACATCCACGTTCGATGGAACGGTAAACTCCATATCGTTCACCACAATGGTCGAACCTACCCAGTCTACGGCGGTTACATTGCCCTGCATGGTCATAGTTCTGTTTACATTTGAAACATCTTCTGAATAACAATTAACACCCAAACCTGCTATTATCATGACCATAGCTATAACTATCGTACAGATCCTTAGTGACATCATAACCTCCTATATTTTCTTCATTTTCTCATATACATACAGTTTTCTCAAGAGAAATTATGGAAATGTTAAATATACAAAAGGTTGATTTCGTGGGTTGAAATTCCCTTCAAATAGTGTATACTTACTGTACCTATGAATACACCAGCTAATCGCAGGTTAAAGTTTCTTTTGTTCAGTTTCTTATTTATTTCATTATCCTTTAATTATGCCTCCGCGGCGGTATTGGATAAAGTTTCGCCCTCCCCTGTTCAAAAACCCGACCAGGTTAAAGAGTCCGAAGAACCTAAATATATCCCCGGCGAAGTAATAGTAAAGCTGAGATCCAAAGATAGCGTCGAGACGCTTTTCACTAAAAGCTATTCCGAAAGACAATCTGCGGATGAAAGTAAACTAACCGGCCTTAAGACTAAATATAATCTGCGCGACAATAGGCCTGTGTTTAAAGATCTGCATAAAAAACTTAAAGCCAATAACCTCTCTCAAGGCAAACTGCGGGAGCAGGACGAGCTTAAGGAGCAAACCCAGAAAAAATATAGAAATAAAAGGACGAAGAGACCAAAGACATCCAAGCCGGTCGACCTCTTACCTATATATGTGCTGAACACTGACCAGGATGTTGTAAAAATCTGTGAAGAACTTAAAAATGACCCCGACGTAGAATACGCCGAGCCGAACTTCATCATGAAAGCCCAGATGATCCCGAACGACCCGTATTACCCATCAAACGGGTGCTGGGGACTAAGGAAGATCGGATGCGAACAGGCCTGGGACGCAACTCAAGGAAAAAATGTTGTAGTGGCTGTGGTAGATTCGGGGGTGGACTATAACCACGAAGATATAGCCGAAAATATCTGGCTAAATATAGACGAGACCCCGGGTGACGGAATCGACAATGACAACAACGGTTATATCGATGACGCGAGAGGATGGGATTTTATAGGCTCTTCGCACGTTAACCCGCGGGAAGATAACGACCCAATGGATATAGCCGGACATGGCACGCAATGCGCCGGCATCATCGCCGCCGTCGGAAACAACAATATAGGGGTGATCGGCGTTGCCCCTAAAGCGAAGATAATGATCGTGAAGGGGCTAAGCGATAGCGGCGTAGGCTCTTCGTCCGCGCTGGCCGATTGCGTAAGATACGCCGCCGATAACGGCGCCGATGTCATAAGCAGCTCATGGGGAAGTTACAATACGCAGCAGATTTTAACAGACGCTTTTCATTACGCCGATAGTTTAGGCGTCGTCTGCGTTGCGGGTGCCGGTAACGATAACAAGGATATGTCGGATTTTACTCCCGCCAACATAGATACCGTAATAGCGGTAGCCGCGACAGATCCCCAGGATAACAAAGCCTCATTTTCAAATTACGGGTCTAAAATAGCCGTATCCGCGCCTGGGGTTGGCATATTGCTATTAAGTGCAAATGGGGCTTCCACGGGTACTTACTACGCCATATCGTCGGGAACAAGCTATGCCGGCCCGCATGTAGCGGGCATGGCAGCGTTGATAGCGTCAGAATATCCGACTTTTTCTAATAACGATATCCGCACAAGAATTCTGGCTTCATGCGAGGATCTCGGCATATCAGGTAAGGATACTTATTTCGGATTTGGCCGTATAAATAGCGGTTTTATCCTCGATCCACCTGATAGGATATGGATAATTTCAATATCCGCGGCCGATATCGCGGGAGACGGAGACGGAAAAGTGGAACAAGGCGAAACCATAGCATTAACGGTTACCCTGGAAACATTTGCTTCAGATCTTAGCAATGTCTCCGCGACTTTGCGCTCCGGCGATCCATTTGCGGCAATACAAAACAGTTTCTCTACTTTTGGCAATATCCAAAAAAGCACGCCGGCGGATAATTCAGCCGGAGCATTCACTTTCATTGTAAATAATGACTGCCCCGCAAAACATAGTATTGATTTTACGCTCAACATTACCGCAGATGGCTATAGCGCGGATGAGTTTATCTCTATCACCGTACTTCCGGCGTGGCCATTAAAGACCGGCGCTTTTTCCATAACCTCCTCACCGGCAGTAGCCGATATAAACGGCGATGGCGATCTCGAGACATTGGTTGGTTCAGATGATGGTTATCTATACTGCGTAAACAAAGAAGGCAACTTTGTATGGAGATATCAAACCGGCGGAGCGGTACAATCCCCAGCAGTAGCCGATATAGACAGAGATGGCGATCTCGAGATATTGGCAGGTTCAGGTGATGGGTATCTATATTGTTTGGATAAAGCCGGCGATCTAGCGTGGAGGTATCAAACCGGCGAAGGGATATATTCTTCCTCGCCTGCAATAGCCGATATAAACGGCGATGGTGATCTTGAGATATTATTTGGTTCAAACGACTGTTATCTTTATTGTTTAGACAAAACAGGCAAATTAGCATGGAGATATCAAACCGGTTGGTCCATACAATCCTCCCCCGCAGTAGCCGATATAAACGGCGATGGGGATCTTGAAATATTGGTAAGTTCATATGACTCCTACCTGTATTGTATTAATAAAACAGGTGGTCTCGTATGGATGTATCGAACAGATAAACCAATAAATTCCTCTCCCTCGGTAGCCGATATAAACGGCGACGATGATATCGAGATATTGGTCGGTTCAAATGACGGTTATCTGTATTGTATGGATAAAGAAGGTAATCTGGAATGGCGATACCAAATTGGCACCTGGACATCATCCTCACCAGTGATAGCCGATATAAACGGCGATAGTGATCTCGAAATATTGATTGGTTCAGGTGACAAATATCTGTATTGCATTGACAAAGAAGGCGGCCTTGCGTGGAGGTATCAAACCGGTAGCTGGATATCTTCTTCACCATCGGTAGCCGATATAAACGGCGATGGCGATCTCGAGATACTAATTGGCTCATATGATAAATATCTTTATTGCGTCGATAAAACTGGTAACTTAGTATGGAGATACCTAACTCTTGGCTCTGTAGAATCCTCACCCGCAATAGCCGATATAAACGGCGATGGTGATTTTGAGACATTGGTTGGTTCAAATGATGGCTACTTATATTGCATAGATAAAGATGGCCATGATTACATACCCACGCCAACAGGCGCGATAGATCCTATGTCCTGGCCTATGTTCCGCCATGATATACGGCGTACGGGACTTTACTCTTCAGGCAATCGTTCTCCCGAGACCTATGCGGAATGGAAGGCCGTTAAATTTACCACAGCCCAACAGGAGAATCCCTTGATAAGCGGAAAGAAAGCCGACCCGGATTATGATATGTTCACCAATGAATGGGAATATATCTTCAATATCAATCCTCTCGTTAGAGACCCCATAAGCGTCTCCACATATTACATGCTGAATGGATTCTATACTATGAGGTTCCGTCTTAACGCCCGCATGAAAGACATGACCATACGCATAGCCACCTCAGAAGACCTAAGGACATGGCGCTACGATAAAATAAGCTTTGCGAGGACTGCCATTGACGCCGATACGGATCTTGTGATCGCCACCGAAATTGACCATGTCAGAGCGCGATTCTTCAGACTAGAAATTGTCGACACTTCGTCTTCGCTTCCAATAGCAACCAGAAACATGGACGACATGCCGCCTCAGTATTATTTCAGTTTGACAGTTACGGTAAACGGTATTGGCAGCGTAACTTCCGCGGACGGGAGCATTAACTGCATATCGACCTGCGTTAGCGATGGTTTGAGCGGAAGCGCTAAAACTCTTATAGCGCGGCCGGGCGCCGGATACCGGTTCGCTGGCTGGAGCGGGGCTTACTCTGGAAGTGAGAGCCAATGTGTTGTAACTTATAACGCCTCAAAGCAGATCACCGCTTCATTTATACCGGACAACCGCCCTCCCGTCTTAGACCTTATAGGAAATAAGAGTGTGGCTAGAGGAAAAACTCTTGAGTTTACGCTGAATTCTAACGACCCGGATGGCGACAAGATAATATACTCGATAGTAAATAAGCCTATCGGGTCGAAGTTTAGCGATACCACGGGAGCTTTTAGCTGGAGGCCTGGCGTGAAGCAGTCTGGCGCATTCAGCGTCACCTTTATCGCGACAGATCCATATAACGGCAGATCTGAAGAAACTATTACCATAACGGTCCTTAACGGAGCGCCGGTCCTCAGTCAGATATGGAAAAAGATCATCAAGGCAGGCCAGAAGCTATCATTTAAACTAATAAAAAAGTAAAAGGGGTCTGACCCCTTTTATGTTTCGACCAACCGACCCGGTTGAATTTCCAACCGGGTCGGTTGGTCGAAGAATTTTACGCGGCCTCGGCGAATCTCCTGGCAGCCTCGTGCATCTGCTGTATCAGCAATTGATCGGTAATATTCACAATCTTGCCTATGGCTCTGATAATATTCTTAATGATTATGTCTATCGAAGGAATGCCTTCGACAGCCTTCTCATTTTGCGTCTTAAAGTAACAGAATCTCGCGAAACCTTTAAGCTTAAGCTTAGCCTCGAAAGCAGTAGCGCCGTAGACGATCCTCTGCTTCGCATCAGGGATCTGAGTATTTATCTCTTCTATAAGCGCCCTCTGTTTATCGGTAGTGGCAACTACAGCCACTCTGACTTCAGACCTGATGATATTCAACAATAAGACGCCGAGCCCCTCCTCATAGCTTCCATCACCTAATAATTCACCGAACGTCACTTTCTCCGAAAAGATAAGGCCCAAGTTTTTATCCCAATCATCGGCCGGCACAGATAAATTCTCGGGAACGACGGCGTTGGCTTCACACACAACCTTATGAATTGCGCTTATATCGAGAGCTCCGTCGATCCAGTCGATCGGAACCAGCATGAGAATACCATCCAGACCTGACTCACCATATGAGATAACAGATGGAAGCGCTATATTTTGCGCCGGTTCCGTTGCCGGTAGATCTTCCGCAACTATTTCTTCCGAAGCAGATCCTGATTCGGTGAAGTTCGCCGCGAATATTTGCATACTTGCTGCTATAATACCGGCAACCTCCCCGTTAGCGTCCATCTCTTTGTAAAGCTCAAAGAGTCTTTGATAGACAGTTTCGGGATTATAGCCTTCCCGCATGCTTTCAATTAATCCATCCCTTATGGCAAATAAGGCAACCGTAGCATCCAAATCCTTCGGGTTTCTAAAGGCAAGATCGTAAAGGCCCGTCTGTAGTTTTCTGATGATCTTAATGCCCTGCTCGAGATCACCGGCCAATGCCGCTTCCGGTGCGGCCTCCTGCGATGTGAATCCCGTATCCGTTACGATCTCAGACGGCGCCGGGGACGCTTCCGAAGCTTCGCTGGCCATCATGGCCTCCGGCGCGCGCGGAACCGTATTCACGGCCGGTTGAGGAGATTCTGTTTTTTTGATATTTAATCGGTCCTCGTTTACATCTGCAGAAGTAATTATTATCTCCGTACCGGAAACTGGTATGCTTATCGTTGACACATATCCTTTACCGGCGATACCAATGCCAAAGACATTGAACGAATTATTATCCGTAGCTTCCCTAATCATGCCTATCTTACGAGCGCAAAGAGGCGGTATATCTACCCTTCGAAAACTGCGCTTCTTTTCTTCAAATGCCGCAATATGCGCCCCTTCAAAATTAAGGCTATCGGATGCCCCCAAACTTATCATCTTTATAACACCAAGCTTTTCCCCTACCTCATACTTAAAGAGAGTTCTCCCCGGAACTTCAAATAAGCTGGAATATTTTTCTCCAAAAGCTTCGTTACTGCCTGTTTCCGGCGCGGGCAAAGGCGTAGCTTCAATAATATCGGAAGCCGCATTCTCGCCCTCATCCGTAAGCCTAAATCTTAATTCAGCGTTCTTTGGTTCGTCTTTTTCATTTATCCGTTCAACAAACCCTGTAATCTCAAGCGAATCGGCGCTTTTATACAGGTCGTTTCTGGCTGTATTATCGGCTATATTCGTATCCCATCCGCGCTTAGCCGCCTCGACTTTATATGCCGCTTTATAGTCTTCCAGCGTAAATTCGCCGTCCCTTAGTTTCGGTGTGGCCGCTATGACCTTAAGCGCGTCCTCGGGGCTCTTTCCTGGTTCCCTGGGCCGTCCGACCTTGGCTTTCGTGGGCGCGGCGAATTTCTTGACAGCTTGCGTATCCTCATGGCTTAGATATTCCCTGACTTCTTTGAAAGCATCGACAGGAATGTGAGGGGCATTATCCGATAAAAGAACACCAAAACTACGGTCGCTGCCAAGAAGAATTTCCGCATTATACTCACCTGTATCGCTAGAAGAAGCGTGAGGAGGGATGTATTTTAACCAAAAACCGATTCTGGCAGTGTATACCCTGATACCCGGCTTATCTCTGAAAAATTCGATATGTACCTCATCCTCAGATTCTAATCTACCTAACTGATAACCTGGGAAAAATTTAACATTTGGAGACAGCCCGGTCAGCTCCGGCGCCGCGAATATCTCTTCTACTACAGGCATGATATCCGGATGTTTTGCGCGCACCTTTTGCAGGTCGGGATACTTTTTTTCGAGCGCATACCAGTCGGCCATCGTCTGCGCGGGAGCATCAGTCGTCAACTCCTGTTTAAAGTATTCAAAAAATTCCAGCATGCCGGATACAAGAATATCACCCACCTTATCCATATCTTGTTTTTGCTTTATACTGTAGCTCGTTTTAGACATTGTCCTGTTAAACAGCATCTGACGAATCTCGCTGAGCCTTTTATAAACGGCGCGCGGACCGTCTTTCACCAGCGCATCGACGAGCCCCATCGATATGATATCCATAATTTCTTTAACGGACGTAATCGCGGGATTGGAACCAAGTTTTGTAAGTAACTCCTCCACTATCTGTATGCCCTTTATCGTTCTTCTCCCTTTCTCCGTGACATTAAATATGTATATATAGATTGGTCTATGACTAATCGTATAATCAATATATCCATTCCTTTTAAGCGAATTTTCATCCATATATAAAATTTTCTGGGCGCTTGTCATGGAAATACCCCGCCCCCATCCGCGGGACTTCGCCACGGATCGATTAGCGGCCAAAAAATCATTCACTGTAAATGTGTCGTTCATAAGTTTCGGCGTGGCCGCTATGACCTTAAGCGCGTCCTCGGGGCTATTCCCAGGCTTTCCCGATCGGTTCGCTATAAGAGATTCTGCCGCAGGGGAATCCTCCGGGGCTTGCCGGATTATTGTACCCTTAACATAACTTTCCCTGGCATTTATGCTTGCGCCTTTCCGAAGCATATCAAAAGCGGCTCCATTTTCGATCTTCCTTAAAATGATCGAAATCGGCACATTTTCTTCTCCAGTATTAAACTCGAATGAACCTTTACCATCTTCGGATCGTATTATATCCGGATTTGCGATGAGATAAGTGACACACAGCTTTAAGTTTTCTTCAATCCATGAATTGGCATATGGGAAAGTCCTTTCCCCGCGATGAACTGTAAATCTTACTTCCATGCCGCGATAATTAAATGATCTCTCTTTAAGGCCGCTCGCTTTGGCAGGCGCGGCATTATAGACAGTGGGCTGGGCGGATTCAATGGCGATAGCTTTTTTACCCTTTAAAGTGAGCCTGAATTTTAATGGAATTTTCTTTCTCCCGGGCATATTCGTTATTTTGATATAACCTTCGTTATTAAGCGAATCGGCGCTTTCATACAGGTCGTTTCTGACTGTGCTATAGGATATATTCGCATTCCATCCGCGCTTAACCGCCTCTACCCTATATGCCTCTTGATAGTCTTCCAGCGTAAATTCGCCGTCTCTTAGTTTCGGTGTGGCCGCTATGACCTTAAGCGCGTTCTCTGGGCTCTTGCCGGGCTCTTGGGCGAAGGTGCCATTCTCGTTACGAGCGACTAACGCTTCTGGAAACACGGCAGAAACAGCCGTCTCCGGCGCGGAGAGATCCATCATCCCCGTTGGATTTACAGTGATCCTGTTGTAATCGGCGATCACTTGCGATGCCATCGCTTTACATGCGGGATTTTTGGAGACGGCTTTTACCCTGCCAAGAAGACCAAAAACCTTTTCAAGCCTGTTTTGTAAAAGACCTGCTTTAAGATCGCGTGCCACTCCTTGCAGGTATTGCAGGGATATCACGCCTACACCGCTACGCTGCTCACTGGTATACAGAACGTCGAAGGACCTTTCAGCTGAAATTATGGCGCTTTGGGACGGTCCAGAGGCGACGGGTATTACAGTCATAGCGGGACGCGCAGCCGGGGCGGACGCCTTTGGCGCTACGACCTGGGACTTATCAGGCGCCGCGTCTAAATAATCCTTAAATTTCCGCACACCGTCCATAACGATATCTCTGACCCGAATGATTTCTTCTTTTCTTGCTCGACTAAAAGATCTCTCGGATTCGTCATTTGAATCAAGAATAGTCGTTAATATTGTAGCCGCGCTAAGGAGCTCGGTATAAACAGAACTCAAAGCATTCAACTCTAGCGTTTTTTTACTTGCATACACTGCTTTGAGAGCGTTATCCACATATTCGACATACGGTTTTATGCATATATTACTCTCACGATAATCTTTAAGCGCATTAATCAAATTTATCAATATCGCGTCACCTTCGGATATAGTAGATATACCAGTAGAAGCTTCTAATGCGATCGGAGCGGTACCGGGCGCGGTGATCGTGCCCGTTATTAAATTATCCGGTAGCCCCTTCGCTTTTACGCATAGCTCGATCTTTGTTCCGATCTTGTCCAATACGACCACATACCCTGCGGCAAACCCTTCGCCCGAGCTCGAAAACTGTATACTTTGGATCGAGCCGCGGCCCATTATAGTATCCAAATTCCCATCGGTCGATCCCGCGCAACGGCTAAGACCATCAATTATCTGTTTATTACTGAAGGGGAACGTCCTGTCGACCGTCCTATCCGGAATAACATTGAAAACCACCGTGAGCCCGTCGCATTTAAACGACCCATTATCATCATCGGGGATCTGGGCGGCTGGCGCGGCCGTCATATTCGCCAGTTCTTTGATGCCGGCCTCCTGCCTGCCTGAAGGCGTAAGTTTAAATCTTAAACCCGCGCCTCTCCATACAGTTACAATATATCCTTTTTTAAGAAACGAGTCGTGATTTGCCTGAAAGATCTTCCTGAAATCTTCTTCGGTGAAATCTGGATCCCAGCCCTCATGTTCCTCTGTATAAGACTTATACGCCGCGATATAATCAAGCGGCGAAAATTCGCTGTACCAGAATCTTTTAGACGCGGCCATTACCGCAAACACATCTTTGGGACTCTTGCCGGGTTTCCTGACTACAGCCACGGGCGCTTGGACCGGGATGTTGGTGGCGTAATCGCGGCCCTTCACATGGTCGAGATCGACCAGTCTTAATTCCCTCTTACTAAAAGGAGTGGCGCGCGCGTAATCCGCGCCGGCGTATATCCGGTCTATCATATTTTTTAAAATAAGCGAGCCGTTCTCATCCTCAATAGAATATTCCGATCCGCACATCACGCCTATTTCGTGCGCAAGATAGCGGATAATATAGCGATCCAGTCTCATCAGCGCATCGTCACTGCCGGTTTTTATAACAGCGTCTCTATATATCTCGGGCGAAACAAAAGCGTGTATCGCATTATTACTTGAAGTCATATAGCACGATATATCGACCAACCTGCCTTCATAAACTATCTTAGCTATCGGACTTTGTGCGCCTTTTGCGTCTGTCCCTAAAACCCCATCTTCCCTTAATTTCAATATGATCCGCTCATTGAGAGGGATCAGAACAAGTTTTCTTTCTTCTATAGGGAGTATTTTTCCGGGATAAGGATTAATTATCTCCAACCTGAGGGATGTACACAGATTCCGAAGGATAGCCGGAAAGAACTTGCGCCCGTCGCGATAATTATAAGGCTCTTTCGCCAGTCCGTTTTCATGCGCAAAGGCTATCACTTCGTCAAGGCGCTGGTGGTACCTATAGGCTTCTATAGCTAAAGCGTCTTCCGCGCTTCTCTGCTTATCTTTATTATCGGCATACACATCGAGCTCTTGGCTCTCGCTTTTATATTCTATCCAATAAGTCCTAAGTCCGTTCTTGGAGTCTTTTCTCCTTGCCTTGATCTTTATTACACCGCCTTCCTCCTCCGCCGAATCGATCATGAACTGCGCGCCTTCGGGATGGAACAATGAGTTTCCTGGGAGCCTATGTTCCGGCTTATCATATAATTTCCTGTATTTTTCAATATTCTCCAGCGTGATCTCCCATCCTTCGTTCGACATATGCTTCATGCAGGCCATAAACCACATCTCAAGGTCTGCTATATCCTTATTTTCGATAGGCTGGTGACTGTCAAATTTCGAGAGCACGGCGAGTTTATCGGAGTTGTGGGCGAAGAAATTCAGAGCTTGAGCGAATGCGAGGTCAGACACTGCGGTATTGAAGACAAAACATATCAATACTGCCGTCGAGATCAGTTTGTTTATTCTGCTCATTCGTCACTTCCTCCGGTGGTTGGTTTTATATTTGATAATTTCAAATATGCGCAACAGTTCAGTCGTATAAAATGGCTGACAAGTCTGTCATCCTGAGCGAGCCCCAAAGGGCGAGCGAAGGATCTAGATCCTTCGTCGGGCTTCGCCCTCCTCAGGATGACGAAGTTTCGCTTCGCTCCTCAGGATGACAAAGTCTGCTCAGGCGACTACAGCAAATAAAAAAGCCTGGCTTTTGCTCTGCCAAGCATTTATCTACGTCACCCGATTTATATTTTAGTTTACCATAAATAAATCATCTGTCAACAATATTCAATCCATCTTTTTTATATCTTAACAAAACATAAGAGTTTTTAGTTATCCACAAAGTAGCTGACGTTTAAACGTCAGCTACGTTGTGGACAACTATGGAACGGGACAATCTCCAACCGCGGCGGTTAGACGAGGGTTATTCTATGCGGGGAAAGAGAGGTGTGGACTTTTTTATGAGCGAGCCGGGTTTAAGCTTACCCCAGGTTTTTACATCGATTAGAGTTAAGTTATCAACGCTATCCAGCTCAAGACCGAGTTGGTCATAGATTCTTTTTGCGGTTTGTGGCATGAACGGACTTATCGCTACCCCGACTATCCTTAGTGTCTCGAGCAGGCTATATATTACGTCGGAGAGCTCTTCTGTATTATTTTCTTTGGCGAGCGCCCAGGGCTTCGATTCTTCGATCGACTTATTGGCGATATTCACGAGCTCCCATATTCTATCGAGCGCCGCGCCGAAATCAAAATTCGGTATCGCCTTTTCAAG
>Ga0268280_1001204_pt1 | contig 17968 bp, 15 predicted proteins | sample saktaG_9_FD_190139 | JGI IMG/M metagenome (GOLD analysis project Ga0268280, IMG submission 190139) | Saline water microbial communities from Sakinaw Lake, British Columbia, Canada - sak_2011_5_24_40m | ecosystem: Environmental > Aquatic > Non-marine Saline and Alkaline > Saline ... | reverse complement strand
GTATTTATCTTTTAAAATAGCCCCCTGAGTTCCCTTACCGCTGCCGTTCGGTCCGAAAAACAAAATGTTCATGTCGATTCTCCTTTTTCCTGTTCCTTAGTTGTATTTATTGGAATAGCCATCTTATCCATTTTGTATGTCTTGTTCCAATTATAGAAACGACTTTATATTGTCAAGGGTTAGGATAAAAATTAAACATCAAAAAAAATAACAAAAAAGAGCGGTTTATCGGTTGATTGGTTGATCATTAAACAAGATTATTTTCTTAAATTGCTTTTTATCAGCTCTTTTACCAAAGAAAGAGCCTCTTCACGATTTTTTATATCATTTGAAATCCTTGACTCTTCAACAACGGATAAGATTCTCTTAAATAAAGGTGAAGGTGACAGGCCAAACTCATCAACAAGATCATTCCCCGTAATCAGCCGCGGTCCGGTCTTTTTAACCTTATAGACCGAAAAAAACTCTTTTAGAAGATACGATGCGAAAATCAAAAAACCTTCGTTTCTTTTATCTTCGTTTCCTTTTCCTTTTATGTCGGCAATTGTATGAAGCAGAATATCCGGAGTCATATCTCCGCATTTAATAAAGAAACGGGTCAAACTTTTATTTGAAGGAGGATTTGTAATGCAGGAGTTGTACAGGTGAAGGGCTGCAATATGGTTTCTTATTATAAAATCAATATAATCAGCCTCATTATTTGATAATTTCAACCTTTTTGATATCTGTTTTGCCATTTCGGCACCGATTTTGTCATGGCCGGAAAAATGAATATTCTCGTCATCTCCAACTGACAGAGCGGATGGTTTTCCTATATCATGGAGCAATATGGAATATTTTAAAAGTGCCGATCTTTTTTCGTCTATATCCGGTATTGGAAAGTCAGTTGCTCCTGTATGGAATATTTTTTCATTCAATAACATTTCAAGCCGGCTAAATGCGGTTAAAGAATGATCCAGGACATCATATGAGTGATGCTTATTTTGTTTGCATCCCTGCAGTGCCGTCAGTTCAGGAAATATTTCAAAAAGAAGACCTGTTTCATACATTTGATGAATATAAATATATGATTTCGGGCAGTAAAGTATTTTGAAAAGTTCGGCTTTTATCCGTTCTCCCGCAGCCTTTGTAATGAGTTTAACGTTATTAACGATGGCATGGGCGGTTTCAGATTCTATTTCAAAATCAAGCATTGCCGCTATCCTGAAAGCCCTTATCAGGCGGACAGGATCTTTTTCAAATATCTCTTCTGAAACCATCCTGATTTTTTTTATTGACAGGTCATTTATTCCTCCGGATAGATCTATAATCTTTTCCGAAGCAAGATCATAACCGATAGCATTGACAGTAAAATCTCTTTTTGCAAGGTCTTCTTCAATCGTTTTGCCTTCTATTGCCGAAATATCAAAAGTGCCGTTTTCCGAAACAACCCTGTATATCATTTGATTCTGTTTTCCTATTTCAACAACATGCCCGTTAACGCATGACGCAAGCGCAGATGCATATTTTTCAGGAAACAAGAGCACGGCAATATCATAGTCGGTTGGAATTCGTCGTAAGATAAGATCTCTTATCGATCCGCCGACGATATAAGCGCCTTTTGCTTTGGGTATAGCCGGATTGATATTTATCATAATTTATTTACAGCCTTTTGCTTATTGCGGTTATCTCTTGCCATAGAAAATCTCCCAAAGGCTCACCAAATGAGCATTGACGGATTTTTTACGAAACCGTCGCAGTTGATTATCTGTTTATTTCTTATAATAATAGAATTATCAAAATAATATCAACAAGACAAAATTCTTGACAGCTATAAAATCATGTTATAGTTAGAACCATCTTTAACATATCAAGCCCGCCGTTTGGAGCGAATACCTTAAATAATTATCTGTTGAATACCACTTTATGCAAAATATTCCTCCATTAATAATCAATTCGGATTCAATCCATGATTTGCGGATGATGATAAAATTTTTAAGTATGTTGAGTTGATTTTTAATTTTATTATTAACGAACAATAAGAATTTACATCTATGTTTATTATGCAAGGTTATTCCTTTTGGTAATATATCCTTTTTTTGTTGTTTATTCCATAACATGATCTTAGACAGAAATTGAAAAAAGTAAAGAGGTTACGGTTTAATGAATATTGGTGAACTGAAAAACAAAAAGATTAAAGAACTGACCCAGATGGCCAAAAGCCTTAATATCGAAGGGGCTGCCGGCATGAGGAAACAGGAGCTTATTTTTGCTTTAATCCAGAGTCAAATTGAGAAGAATGGTTTGATCTATGGCGAAGGAACGCTTGAAATTCTTCCCGACGGCTTTGGATTTTTAAGGGCTCCAAGTTATAATTATTTGCCAGGTCCTGATGATATTTATGTATCACCTTCTCAGATTAGGCGCTTCAATTTGAGGACCGGTGATATCGTATCGGGTCAGATAAGGCAGCCGAAAGAGTCGGAACGCTATTTTGCATTGCTCAAAGTCGAAGCTGTTAACTATGAAGATCCGGAAATAGCCAGGGAAAAAATTCTTTTCGACAACCTGACGCCCCTTTATCCCAACAGGAAGATAAACATTGAAAATGATCCTGAAAATTATTCAATGAGAATAATGGACCTGATGATTCCCATCGGCTTCGGCCAGAGAGGGCTGATTGTTTCACCTCCCAGGGCCGGAAAAACAATGATATTACAGAATATTGCAAACAGTATTATAGCCGGCCATAAAGAAGTTATACCGTTTGTGCTTCTTATAGATGAGCGGCCTGAAGAAGTTACGGACATGGAGCGGACAGTTAAGGCTGAGGTAATCAGTTCGACATTTGACGAACCAGCAGAAAGACATGTCCAGATAGCGGAAATGGTTATTGAAAAAGCCAAAAGGCTGGTTGAGCATAAAAAAGATGTTGTTATTCTTTTGGACAGCATAACGAGGCTTGCACGGGCGTATAACTCGGTGATGCCTCCAAGCGGAAAGATTTTGTCCGGCGGTGTCGATTCGAATGCACTTCAAAGGCCTAAAAGGTTTTTTGGTGCTGCCAGAAACATTGAGGAAGGCGGAAGCCTGACCATTATTGCAACCGCTCTTGTCGATACCGGAAGCCGGATGGACGAAGTGATATTTGAGGAATTCAAGGGAACAGGGAATATGGAAATACAGCTTGACAGAAGGCTTGCCGACAAACGTGTATTTCCGGCGATTGACATTAAAAAATCGGGTACAAGAAAAGAGGAACTCCTTCTTTCCGAAGAGACCCTGAGCAGGGTTTGGATTTTAAGAAAACTTCTTTCTTCATTAAATCCTATCGACAGCCTTGAATTTCTTATTGAAAAAATGCGCGGAACAAAGAATAATGAACATTTCTTAAAATCCATGAATGCATAACCCTGATAAACGGGACTCTTTTAAGTACCCCCGTGAAGGGTAGAAAAACGCAGGAATTAATTTCTGACTAAATAATAAATAACAGGGAGCTTTAAAAAATGAAAAAAGATATTCATCCTGATTACCTATCCACAACCGTTACATGCGCATGCGGTAATGTTATGGAAATGGGTTCAACAAAAGCCGATATAAAAATCGAAATTTGCTCAAAATGCCATCCTTTTTTTACAGGAAAGCAAAAACTTATAGATACTGCCGGCCGCATTGAGCGTTTCCGCAAGAAATATGAAAAATTTCAGAGCAAATAGAAATCCGGTAATTTCAAGGATTATTTTCTGAACCGAAACAGCGAGCATATTCCCCGCCGAAGGTCCCGCCAATCAGCATGGCGGGCTTCTGGCGGTGAGCTTCAATAACGAATCACGATTTTACGACGAGTAATATTAAAAAACGCCCCATTCGGTATTATGGGGCGTTTTTTAAGCTTGACGGCTTTGTAAAAAGGCATTCTATCAACCTGAGGTGAAATTTTTTTACTTTGCAGTCGGAATTTTGACTTTTTACGAAGCCGTCAAGCTTGATGAACCAGTAAAAAAGGACATATGTTTTATAAACTTCAAGGTGTAGAAGAGCGTTTTATGGAGCTTGAAACGCTTTTAAGCGATCCCGATATAATAAGAGACAGGGATATATACCAGAAGTCTGTTCGTGAACATGCCAGTTTATCTAAAATTGTGTCTGTTTTCAGAACATACAGGCAGATTGCGGGACAGCTTGAAGAAAGCATGAGTTTTTTGAAGGACGGAGATCCTGAAATAAAAGAACTTGCCCGTGACGAGATAGAGACTCTTGGCATTCAGAAGGAAAATCTGGAAAAGGAACTGAGGAAGCTTCTTATTCCTAAAGATGCAAATGACGATAAAAATATTATTCTTGAAATCAGGGCCGGAACAGGCGGAGAAGAAGCAGCCCTGTTTGTAAATGATCTTTTCAGGATGTACAGCAGGTATGCCGAAAACAAAAACTGGAAAGTTGAGGTCTTGACGCATCATCCGACCGGGGTCGGCGGTCTGAAAGAGATTATTGCCATGATTCAGGGCAAAGGGGCATACAGCTGTTTAAAATATGAAAGCGGAACTCATAGGGTTCAGCGTGTTCCTGTAACTGAAGCGCAGGGAAGAATACATACCTCAGCGGTTACAGTTGCGGTTTTGCCTGAAGCCGAAGAAGTGGAAATCAACATAGATCCAGGGGATATCAAAGTTGATGTATTCCGTTCAACCGGACCCGGGGGTCAGAGTGTAAACACAACCGATTCGGCAGTCCGCATTACTCATCTGCCCACAGGTCTTGTTGTTACCTGCCAGGATGAAAAATCTCAATTTAAAAACAAGAGTAAAGCCATGAAGGTTTTGCGCGCCCGCCTTCTCGACAGTATGATAAGGGATCAGCATGAAAAAAGGTCTGAGGAACGAAAAAGCCAGATAGGAAGCGGGGACAGAAGTGAAAGAATCAGAACCTATAACTTCCCTCAGGCACGGGTCACAGACCACAGGATAGGCCTTACACTATACAAACTGGAATATATTCTTCAGGGCAACATTGACGAAATAATCGGCGAATTGACTTCCTATTATCAGGCCCAGGCATTACAAAATGAGGAATCAGCAAAAGCAAACTGAGCCTGAATGGACCATAATCAAGCTCCTTCAGTGGACCACCTCTTATTTTAAGTCAAACGGGATAGACAGCCCGAGGGCAGCTGCCGAAATTTTGCTTGCGCATACTCTTGCATTAAAAAGAATAGATCTTTACTTAAGGCACGATCAGCCTCTTAGCAGGAGTGAGCTTGATCTTTTCAAATCTTTAATAAAAAGAAGGACAAACAGGGAGCCTGTCGCATATATTATGGGTGGTAAGGAATTCTGGAGCATGGAGCTTGCGGTATCGAAGGATGTTCTGATTCCAAGGCCTGAGACAGAATGCCTTGTTGAAGAAACTCTTTCTATTTTGGCAAAAGAGCATCTTTGCAATTCAAAAAGAATTTTGGAGATGGGCACAGGTTCGGGGGCTGTAATTCTTGCGATAGCTTCACAAAAGCCTGAGCATCTTTATTTTGCTTCGGATATCTCAATTAATGCTTTGGGTATTGCAATTAAAAACGCAAAACAGCTCGGCTTTGATAATAAAATCTCTTTTTTTTGCGGAAACTGGTTTTTGCCGCTGATGGGAAAGGATATTTTATTCGATATTATTATATCCAACCCGCCTTATATCAGAAGAAATGATATAGGGAATCTCCAGCCAGAGATAAACAGATTTGAACCTTTAGAAGCCCTTGATGGCGGAGAAGATGGCCTTGACCATGTAAGACACATTATAGAGCAAGCACACTTGTTTTTAAATAATGAAGGAAATCTGCTACTTGAAATAGGCCATGATCAGAAGGAGGCGGTTGACAAGATAATAAAAGAGACAGGAAATTATAAACGGGTTTATTTCAGAAAAGATTACAGTGGGTTTGACAGAGTTGTTTGCGCGACAAAAGCATAGTGACGGTCAGGTAAATTTCCAAAATAATTATTGCGGATATTAAATAATATTGGTAACTACTCAGGTTGTTTAGACTGTAGTATGAAGGCTGTTAGGGTTTTTCGGTAAGAACAGGTTCATGAATCGACTTGTTAACCATCCGATATGATCTGTTTTGAGCCTTTTAATTATAGTCTAAACGCATACAGTCTATCAAGCTTAGCAGTTTATAATAACACACACGCTCCTGGACCTGCTTTATGGTGCTTTCAGGAAATGAAAGTCTAAGGCGGGGTTGAACGGGGCGGTGGAATAACCAGCAGGAAAGGAGAAATTAAATGGCTTATCTTACAATGAAGGAACTCCTCGAGGCGGGAGTGCATTTCGGTCATCAGACCAAACGCTGGAACCCAAAGATGAAACCATATATCTTCGGGGCAAGGAACGGGATTTATATAATAGATCTGCAAAAAACCGTCCGGATGTTCAAAACAGCTTATGATTTTATAGTTGAGACAGTCGCAGCCGGCAAATCGGTTCTTTTCGTCGGCACCAAGAAACAGGCAAAAGAGTCGATTTATGAAGAGGCAAATCGCTGTGAAATGTTTTATGTGCATAACAGGTGGCTAGGCGGGATGCTGACAAATTTTCAAACTATTAAACAGGGCATCGACCGGCTTAATTATCTTAATTCCATTCAGAACGACGGTTCAATCAATCTTTTCCCTAAAAAAGAGAGGTTGAAACATGAAAAAGAGAGAGCAAAACTTGACAGTACCCTGGGTGGTATTCGCAGCATGAACGGTCTTCCAGGAGCCATATTCATAGTTGATCCCAAAAATGAGGCCATAGCGATACGGGAAGGCAAACGCTTGAAAATTCCCATTGTCTCAATTGTTGATACCAACTGTGATCCTGATGATGTTGATTATATAATACCCGGAAACGATGATGCTATACGCTCAATAAGGCTTATTTCATCAAGAATGGCCAATGCCTGTATCGAAGGGAAGAAACGGTTGAATGAAAAACAGCAGGCAGAATCGGATAAAAAGATGGAAGATGTCGTTGAGACTGCCGAGATAAAGCCGGAATTGAAACCGGGTGAGCGAAAAATCATTTCAAACGGCTCGGACGGGCCGGTTATTGAAATAATCAAAAGGGCGGCTCCTGAAGAAGCCGAAGCAATTGAAAGCGAAGAATAGATGATGGACTCAGAAAGATGCAACTGTCCAGGTATATAGGCTGTAGGCGGTAGTCGAGTGTGATCAGGCCTCCTATCTTTTTAACTGGCGGATGGCAAAAAAAAGTTCCGGATGAACGGATACTGTCCATGCGCACAAGCTAAAAGCTTACAGACTGAGTAACCTGAGTAGTCACAGAAATATAAAAACGGGAGATTACAAGATGGTGATAAGCGCAGAAACTGTTAAACAACTCCGGGAGAAGACCGGTGCAGGTATAATGGATTGTAAGGAAGCTCTTTCGATATGTGAAGGAGACATGGAGAAAGCTGTTGATCATTTGAGGAAAAAAGGTCTTGCTACAGCGGCCAAAAGGGCCGGAAGGGCTATGACGGAAGGGACGATCCAGCCTTATATCCATATGGGCGGAAAGCTTGGAGTGCTTGTTGAAATTAACTGTGAAACCGATTTCGTCGCAAAAAATGACGATTTTAAAGAGTTTTCGAAAAACATAGCAATGCATATTGCTGCAACCAATCCTGTCAGTATCAGGAAGGAAGATGTGTCCCAGGAACTTATCCAAAGGGAGATGGAGATATACCGAGCCCAGGCAAGAGAAATGGGGAAACCTGAAAAAATGATCGAAAAAATAGCTGAGGGAAAGCTTGAAAAGTTTTTTAAAGACAGCTGTCTTATGAATCAGGCGTATGTCCGAGACCCGAATATTACAGTTGCCGACTTGCTCACCACCCTTATCGCAAAAATAGGTGAGAATATAACCATTAAACGTTTTGTGCGTTTCCAGATCGGAGAATCATAAACATTGACACCTCCACAATATAAAAGAGTTCTTCTGAAATTAAGCGGCGAAGCCCTGATGGGCGATCAGGGCTTCGGAATCAGCCCGGATGTTATTAAGTATGTTGCCGAGGAGATCAGGTCAATATTCGATCTCGGGATACAGATAGCCATTGTTGTCGGAGGAGGAAATATTTTCCGCGGGATTGCCGCAAGTTCTTTTGGAATGGACCGGAGTTCCGCAGATCATATGGGAATGCTTGCCACCGTAATAAACAGTCTCGCATTGCAGGATTCTCTTGAAAAAAGAGGAATTGCAACGCGTATCCAGACCGCTATATCAATGCATGAAGTCGCCGAACCTTATATACTCAGAAGAGCTGTTCGCCATCTTGAAAAAGGACGTGCCGTGATTTTTGCGGCAGGGACCGGCAATCCATACTTTACTACCGATACAGCCGCTGTCTTAAGGGCGCAGGAAATTCATGCCGAGATTCTGCTTAAAGCTACAAAGGTTGACGGACTTTATGATTCCGATCCCTTTGTAAACAAGGATGCTGTATTTCTAAAAAGAATAAAATACATGGAGGTCCTTGAAAAACAGCTTAGAGTAATGGATATGACGGCTATTTCCCTTGCAATGGATAATAATCTGCCTCTCGCGATTTTTAACCTTAAGAAAAAGGGGAATATGAGAAAGGTCATATGCGGTGAGGATATAGGTACACGGATTTACGGTTGAAGGAAGAAGGGCAGACCAAAGGCTGAAGACTGAAGGTGGAAGGAATAAAAGACCTCTTCTTTCAGTCTAAAAACCTAAAAAACGCATGATCACTCAAACTTCGGGTATTTGAGTGGGCTGATGAAGTAGCATTGTTGGTGCAAGATGTTTTGTAGACTTCAGCCTTCAGCCTAAAAACCTGAGTAGTTATGACGATTCTATTCCACAGTAAATGAGGTGAAGCCCATGATCGAGTCAGTATTCGCGGAAGCAAAGGAAAGTATGGGCAAGTCAATAAGTGCCCTTCAGAATGAATTGAAGAGAGTAAGGACCGGGCGCGCTTCCCTGTCGATTCTTGACGGCATAAGGGTCGATTATTACGGAACTCCCACTCCGCTTAATCAGATAGCATCTCTTTCCGTTCCTGAGAGCCGGCTGATAACCGTCCAGCCCTGGGATGTGTCCGTAATAAAGGAGATTGAAAAGGCCATAATGAAATCCGACCTCGGCCTGACTCCTTCAAGCGACGGCAAAATTATTCGCATATCGATTCCGCCGCTGACTGAAGACAGAAGAAAAAAGCTGGTCAAGGTAGTGAATAAAACTTGCGAAGATTGCAAAATCGCTGTCCGTAATCTCAGGCGTGATTCAAATGAACTTGTTAAGGGCTTGAAAAAAGACGGCGGGATATCGGAAGATGACGCCTTCAAAGCACAGGATCGTATTCAGAAGATAACGGATGAGCATATAAAGCAGGTCGACAATATCTACAAAGACAAAGAGAAAGAGATCCTTGAATTCTAGCGTATCTCCTCCCGTTCCCGAAGATCTTGATGTTTCAAAACTTCCCGGACATGTTGCCATAATAATGGACGGCAACGGGCGATGGGCCAAAAAGCGTCTCATGAACAGAATCAAGGGACATCAGGCTGGAGCCGAAACCGTAAGGAGAATAGTAAGAACCTCCCGTGAAATTGGAATTCCCCTCCTGACCCTTTATGCTTTTTCTACAGAAAACTGGCAGCGGCCTGAAATAGAAGTTGCCACTCTGATGAGCCTTCTGAAAAAATTCCTTGATACCGAACGAAATGAGATGATTGAAAACAATATCCGCCTAAATGCGATCGGGCAGATTGAAAAACTGCCTGAAGATGTCCGGATATCATTAAAACGGACAATGGATTTAACGGAAAAAAATGAAGGAATGATTCTCAATCTTGCTTTAAGTTACGGCGGAAGAGCGGAAATAGTGGATATGGTGAAGGCAATTGCCGGAAAGGCAAGAGATTGTAAAATAGATCCAGACTCAATAACTCCCGAGATTGTTGCAGATCATCTTTATACCAGAGGCATGCCGGATCCTGATTTGCTGATCCGGACAAGCGGTGAGATGAGGATAAGCAATTTTCTGCTGTGGCAGATAGCTTATACTGAAATTTTTATAACCGATACATTGTGGCCTGACTTTGGAAAGGATGAGTTCGTTAAAATTCTTATAGATTTTCAGCGCCGCGAACGCAGGTTCGGCAATGTCGGGTAGATAAACTGAAGGCTGAAGATAGATAGGCTGAAGGCTATTAGGGGTAAATCATGCTTGATGACTTATAGGCTTCAGTCTTTAGCCTAACCCCAATAAACGGGACTCTTCTCAGTACCCCCTTGAGGGGTATAAGTGCGTTAACGAAACTATTTTCTGCCGCTCTTTTCAGTACCCCATTGAGGTGTATAAAAACGCAGGAAATAATCTCTGACTTACTAAACACCCGAGCAGTTACTCGTTTTTACTGTAAGGATTCTTTTTAAAGGATTCAGGTCATGCATTTAAAGCGCTGGATTACCGGTCTTGCCGCTCTTCCGTTTCTCATATGGCTTATAAGCAAAGGCGGATGCTTTGTGTTTGCTGTTGTTGTAAGCATTGTATCGGTTATTGCCCTTTGGGAATATTACAAGATCGTGCTTGATTCCGCAAACGGGCAGAGAACCGATTCCATCCCTTTATTATCGTATCTTATCGGATTAATAATCATATTGGCTGTTTATGGCAATTATTCGGATATTGTGCCGGTTTTAATTGCATTTAACCTTGTTGTTTCAGGCATGATTTCTCTTTTGAAATTCGCTGCCGATAAGGATGCCCCGTGGCTTGTTGCAAAACAGCTTATGGGTCTGATTTATATTCCTCTTTTCCTCTCATATCTGGTTTTGATCAGAAACGGCCAAGAGGGGATATTATGGATATATTTTTTGCTGATAGTCGTATTTGCCGGAGATATAGGCGCTTTGTATGCAGGTTCTTTCCTTGGCAGGCATAAGCTTTGTCCAGCAGTGAGCCCCGGAAAAACAATCGAAGGTTCTATCGGCGGATTGATTGCAAACCTTGGGGCAGGGGCTCTCTTTAAATATTTTTTTCTGCCTGCATATTCATGGGGATTGAGCATCATTTTCTTTATTTCTGTGGGAATTGCAGGACAGATCGGTGATCTTTTTGAATCGGAATTGAAGCGGTCAGCCGGCATAAAAGACTCGGGCGGAATTTTACCGGGCCACGGAGGCATCCTTGATCGTATAGATGCTCTTCTTTTTGCTGCTCCGGTTGCATGGGTTTTCAGGGAATATCTGTTTTAGGCGTAACTGCTCAGGTGGACAGGCTGTAGGCCGTTAGCCTGTAGGAGAAAAAAGAGTTGGATATTCCTGAATGCGACTCGAAAATGGTGGAGACCGAGAAGGTTCTGAGTGCCTTGATTCGGTCAATGCGTGACTAACAGCCCACAGCCTTCAGCCTAACCCCGATAAACGGGACTCTTTTCAGTACCCCCCTGAAGGGTGGAAAAACGCAGAAAATAATTTCTAACTTATTAAACACCTGAGTAGTTAACTGGTTTTAAAATTATGAAATCTTTATCGATACTCGGTTCGACAGGTTCAATCGGCACCAATGCTTTGAAAATTGCCGAAATGTTTCCGGACAGGTTTCGGGTCAGAGTGCTTGCAGCGAAAAACAATGTTATTATGCTGGCAGAACAGATTCGGATATTTTCACCCGATTTCGCGGTTGTTTTCGATGAAAAAAGCGCTCTTATGCTGAAAAAAAATATTTCCGGCAGCGGTGTTGAGATCCTGTTCGGGAATGACGGGTACAGAGCTGCCGCATCCTATGCGCCTGTTGATATGGTAATTGCAGCCATGGTCGGTTCTGCAGGACTGATACCCACGCTGTCGGCAATTGATGCAGGAAAAAACATTGCCCTGGCCAACAAGGAGACGCTTGTCATGGCGGGTGAAATCGTCATCAAAAAGGCCGGGGAAAGGGGTGTAAAAATACTTCCTATCGACAGCGAGCACAGCGCAATTTTTCAGTGTCTTGCCGGGCATCGTAAAGAAGATATGCAGAAGATATTTCTTACAGCTTCGGGAGGCCCGTTTCTTAATCTTCCATTAAACGAATTCGACCGTATTAAGCCGGAAGATGCAATGAACCATCCTACATGGCAGATGGGACGAAAGGTCAGCATCGATTCAGCAACATTGATGAATAAAGGGCTTGAGGTCATGGAAGCCGGGTATCTTTTCGGAGTTTCTCCTGATGATATTGAAGTCATTATTCATCCGCAAAGCGTAATTCATTCCATGGTATCATATAAGGATGGATCGGTTATTGCGCAGATGGGTATTCCCGACATGAAAGGGGCTATAGCATATGCGATGTCTTATCCGGAACGTCTCTCCATAGGACAGCCGCTTCCCGATTTTGAAGCAATCGGATCATTTACTTTTCAAAAACCCGATTATGAGAAATTTCCCTGTCTTGGCCTTGCCTGCAGTGCCGGAAAAACGGGAGGCACTCTTCCCGCAGTATTGAATGCGGCAAATGAAGTTGCAGTTGAAGCGTTTTTAAACGGGAGAATATCCTTTCGAAATATTCCGGAAGTTATTGAAAAAACGATGGGAAGGCACTTTGTTATTGCATATCCGGAGCTTTCTGATATTCTTGAAGCAGATATATGGGCGCGCAGAATCGCCGAAGAACAGCTTGGATGAAATGTAAAACAAAATCGGCTTTTTCTCAGGCCAAACAGGCATTTTTTAAAACCGCGAAGAGTACGAAGATTTTTAAGAAATAAAAAACTGTAACTATTCAGGAGCCAGAAACCAGAATTCAGAAGACAGAATAAAAAGGAAACCTGATTTGGTTATGGTGATACTTTGCAAGTGCTCAACTTGAAGAAGTTAGTAAGTTGTGGGAGATTACATTGTTTCTATTCAGGATTCTGTCTCCTGAATCCTGACTCCTGAGCAGTTATAAAATTTGTATATGATAATGAAAGAAAAATATATATGAGCACAGATATTTTCGCATTCGTTATAGTCCTCGGAATTTTGGTATTTTTCCATGAATTTGGTCATTTTATTATGGCCAGGCTTTTTGGGGTCGGAGTTGAAAAGTTCTCTCTTGGATTTGGACCAAGGCTGTTCGGAAAAAAATCAGGGATTACGGATTACTGCGTTTCAGCGATTCCACTAGGGGGATATGTCAAAATGGTCGGTGAAGAACCCGATTCGGAAATTGCCCCCGACGATATCCCCTTTTCATTCACCCATAAACATGTTTTTAAAAGGGTAATAATTGTTGCTGCAGGGCCGTTCTTTAACTTTGTTCTTGCTGTAGTAATATTTTTTGTAATTTTTCTGATATCAGGGACATTCATACTAAAGCCTGTCGTGGGAAGTGTTGAGCAGGATTCTCCTGCTGCAAAGGCCGGGACAGTTAAGGGAGACCTTATTGAATCGATTGACGGAAAGCCTGTTACAAGCTGGGAAGAGATGGCTGAAATCATATCGGGCAGCAATGGAAAGCGTCTCTCGGTTTCAGTTGTCAGAGACGGCGCAGTATTAAAACTTGATATTTTGCCGGAACTTAAGACGGCAAAAAATATATTCGGGGAAGATATAAAGCGCTATGCGATGGGAATTGCCTCCGCAGGAGATTTCTACACAAAGGAGCTGAACCCCTTTCAGGCTTTATCTGAGAGCATAAGGCAGACTTATAAGATTACGTATCTGACGGTTTTGAGTATTGTAAAGCTGATACAGGGATCTTTATCTGCAAAAACGCTCGGCGGTCCGATAATGATTGCCGAGATGGCAGGACAGCAGGCAAGACAAGGTATTGCCAATCTTGCTTTTTTTACTGCTCTTTTAAGTATTAACCTTGCTGTGCTCAATTTTCTTCCGATACCGGTCTTAGACGGCGGGCATTTGCTCTTCTTTTTTATCGAAGCCGTCATCGGAAAACCGGTCAATACAAAGATGCGTGAGATAGCCCAGCAGGTTGGAATTTTTGTCCTGATTGTTCTTATGATTTACGTTTTTTATAATGACATTACGCGTATTTTTTTCAGTTGACAAAAGGAGTCGAGTATTCAAAGATTCAACCCGAATCCTCGAATTCTTGAACCCCCGAATCCTTTTTCCCAAATTAAACGGGAGCAGCAACATATATTATAACCTCTTATAACTCTAAAATATAAAAATTATGCCCTACAGACTTGAGATTGCATTAAAACCGGATATGCTTGATGCCGAAGGCGAAGGAATACGCCATAAGGCGAAAGATTATTTCGGAATTGAACTTACAAAAGTCCGCTCAATTTCTATTGTAACTATCGATGCCGCATTGACAGATACTCAGATTGATATTATTCAGTCCGGAATTTTTACGAACCCTGTCACACAGATTTCATCTTGCACCCCGCTGCCTGTTGAATTTGACTGGATTATCTGGGTCGGTTACAGGCCGGGTGTCAGGGATAATCCCGGAAGCACCGCTGTTGAGGCGATAGAGGATATCCTGGGAATGAAATTTGCCCGGGGCGAGGCGGTTTATACATCAAAGCGGTATTGTATCACCGGCCACAGTCTTGTCCGGAAAGATATTGAAAGAATTGCCTGTGAACTTCTGGCAAACGATATTATTCAGCAGTCAAAAATCTATTCAAAGGATGACTGGAACAGCTCAGACGGGATCGGTTATATTATTCCAAAGGTTATCCTGAACCACGTTCCGACGGTGTCGTCAATTTCTATAGACAGCGATGAAACCTTAAAAACAATAAGCGATGAACGTAATCTCGCCCTTAATCCTAATGATATCCCTACGATCAGGGATTATTTTTTGAGAAAAGAGGTTCTGGCTGCCCGCGCTTTGACTGGTTTGTCGGAGCCGACCGATATTGAGCTTGAATATATTTCCCAGGCAAGAAGCGATCATTGCAACCACAACACATTCAGAGGCTTGTTCCGGTACATGGATCTTGAAACCGGCAAATCCGAAACAGTTGACAACCTTTTCAAGACCTGCATTGAAGCGCCCACCCTTTATCTTAAGGACAAAAAACCATGGGTTGTATCCGTATTGTGGGATAATGCCGGAGCCGGGCTTTTTGACGACAACAATTATTATGTCATAACCGGAGAGACTCACAATTCGCCGTCCAATATGGAAGCCTATGGCGGTGCTATTACAGGGATTGTTGGTGTCTATCGCGATCCTTTAGGAACCGGAAAAGGCTCAAAGCTTATCATGGGAAGTTACGGATTCTGTGTAGGGCACAGGGATTACGATGGTTCTCTTACGCCGCGTCTTCATCCGAGGCGTCTTCTTGACGGTGTGATTGAAGGAGTCAGGGACGGAGGAAATAAAAGCGGAATCCCCACGCCTTTCGGCCAGGTTCTTTTTCATCAAGGGTATATGGGGAAATGCCTTGTCTTTGTGACCGCCCTCGGAATAATGCCTTCGGTAATAAAGGGGGAACCTGCGGAACAGAAGAAAACATCCCCCGGGGATCTTGTTATCATGTGCGGCGGCAGGGTGGGAAAAGACGGAATACACGGGGTGACAGCTTCTTCAGAGGTGTTTTCCGAGAGTACGCCGGCAGGCCATGTTCAGATAGGCGACCCTTATACCCAGAAAAAGATGCATGATTTTCTGCTGGAGGCCCGTGATGAAGGTCTTATAACATTTATTACGGATAACGGAGGGGGCGGACTTTCATCATCAATCGGCGAATCGGCCCGCTATTCCAACGGCTGTGAAATAGAGCTTGAGAAGATTCCTTTAAAATATGAAGGCCTTGACCAGTGGGAAATCTGGATTTCAGAATCTCAGGAGCGTATGACGGTTGCGGTGAAACCCGGTCATCTTGGCCGGTTTCTGGAGCTTTCGGCTAAACATGCCGTTGAAAGCACGGTCATTGGCAGATATACCGACTCGGGAAAGATTCATATTAAATATAATGATAGAACATGCGCCTATGTTGATATGGATCTGCTTGCGGCCGGTTTCCCTCAGTGGGAATTTGATGCTTTGTGGCAGCCGCCCGAAAGGCGCGGTTTGTATGAACCGGTTATAAAGGAGCCGAGCGATTACAACAATCTTTTATTGAACCTTTTGTCGCGTCCGAATATCTGCTCAAAGGAATGGATTTGCAGGCAGTATGACCATGAAGTTCAGGGCGGAAGCGTTATTAAACCGCTTGTTGGTGCAAACCGGGATGTAAACAGCGATGCAGTTGTAATCAGGCCGATTCTTGATTCAAAGAAAGGGCTTGCTTTTTCCCAGGCTCTTTTGCCTGCGTATTCTTCGATAGATGCGTTCCATATGACAAGCTGCACTATTGATGAAGCTGTAAGGCGGCTTGTTTGCGTCGGGGCAAACATGGAACATATCGGAGGGGTGGATAATTTTTGCTGGCCCAATATTCAGTATCACCCGGGTAAAAATCCCGATGGGAAATTCAAGGCAGCCCAGCTTGTCCGTTCCTGCAGGGCGCTGGCTGAAATCTGCCTTGCTTATGAAATACCCCTGTTGTCCGGAAAAGATAGTATGTATGTTGACGGGCATCTTTTCGGAAAATACGGTGAGACCCACAAGGTTTCAGCGCTTGAGACACTCCAGTTTTCAGCCGTATCGGTTATAGATGATATAAATAAATGCGTTACAATGGAGAGTAAAATCCCGGGAGATCTTGTTTATGTGCTTGGAACAACACGCAATGAACTGGGTGCTTCGGAATATTATGAGCATTTCGGCTATACGGGCTTAAATGTGCCGGAAGTATTTCCCGGTCGTTTCATAAAGCTTTACAGGGCTCTTCAGGATGCTATTGATACCGGGCTTGTGGCTTCCGCACACGGCATATATCGCGGAGGGCTGGGAGTACACCTTGCGATGGTCGCAATGGGCGGAAATCTCGGCCTGAAAGCGGATATCGGGCTTGTGCCGTCAGACGGGGTGGATCGCGGAGATGTCATCCTTTTTTCCGAATCTCCCGGCCGTTTTATTGTTACTGTTGCGCCTGATAACAGAAAAGAATTTGAAAGGATATTAAACGGGCTCCCTTTTGCGTGTATAGGAGAAGTAACGGAAAACCGGGAACTTGTTGTGAATGGATCAAATAACAGAAAGCTTGTTTCCGTAACTGTTGCTGATTTGAAAAAAGCATGGAAACGGCCTTTTGGAGACCTGATATGAGTGATGTTAAAGTCCTAGTGCTTGCCGGTTACGGCCTCAACTGCGATCATGAGACCGCGTATGCTTTTGAGCTTGCGGGAGCAAAAGCTGAAAGAGTGCATATAAATTCTCTTATTGATGGAAATGTTCAACTTGATGCGTTTCATATAATGGCCTTTGTCGGAGGTTTCGGATGGGGAGATGACCATGGAGCCGGCGTAATTCAAGCCGTAAAGTTAAAGACAAGAATTGGCGATAAAATCCTTGAATTTGTCGAAAAAGGAAAGCTTGTTATAGGTATTTGCAATGGATTTCAGGCAATTGTGAATATGGGGCTTTTGCCCGGATTTAATAACAACTATACAGAACGGTCCGTTGCGCTAACTTTCAATGACAGCGGGAACTTCAGGGATGACTGGGTGACTCTTAAAGTCAACACCGCCTCTTCCTGTGTGTTTACCAAAGGTCTGGATAATATCGAGCTTCCTGTAAGACACGGGGAAGGAAAATTTTATTCGGATGAACTGGTCATCAGAAGGCTTATTGAAAATAACCAGGTTGTCATTCAATATGCAATGCCAGGAGGATCTCCGGCTGAAGGAAGATTTCCCGATAATCCCAACGGCTCTGTAAAAGACATAGCTGGAATATGCGATCCAAGCGGACGTATATTCGGCCTTATGCCCCATCCTGAAGGCTATAATCATTTTACAAACCATCCGGGTTGGACGAGGCGTAAAGAGATGATGAAACGTCTTGGCAATGATGATTATCTATCGGAAACTCCGGCAGGCATACGCATGTTTAAAAATGCGGTTGAATATGTAAAGTAGT
>Ga0268280_1001201_pt1 | contig 17987 bp, 21 predicted proteins | sample saktaG_9_FD_190139 | JGI IMG/M metagenome (GOLD analysis project Ga0268280, IMG submission 190139) | Saline water microbial communities from Sakinaw Lake, British Columbia, Canada - sak_2011_5_24_40m | ecosystem: Environmental > Aquatic > Non-marine Saline and Alkaline > Saline ... | reverse complement strand
CACAGCAGATACTTCACTCTTGACAGTGATCACAAAGCAAGCTGCAAGACCTGTCATACCGATCCGGGAAACTACAAAAAATACACATGCTACAATTGTCATGAACATACTCCCGACAATATGGCCGCTGTACATCGGGAGGAAGGAATTTACAATTACCGGGATTGCATGAAATGTCATCGGGACGGAAGCAAAGAAGGAGGAGAATTCGAAGAAGAGGGAGATGATTGAGAAAAATCAGCTCGCAAAATAAGGGGCGGCGCCCCATAAAGCCTGTATGAAGCTCCTTATTGAGCACTCCGTGTGCTTCGCTCAGGGATTTTCTGTAATAAACGTGCAGGCCGTGCCGGATATTGTCAAGCCTGCCTGCACGACTAAAACTATTTATTTACATGCAAAACCTTTGCAGGAGGAAACCCGTTAAAGTATGTTGATGACGCATGACTGTAGGCTCCGATATTTTCACTGTAGAGTAAATCCCCTATCGACAGGTCTCCTGGCAAAAGGTTGGCCATGGTGATCGTATCCAGAGCATCACAGGTAGGACCGTAAACCGCACACATTTTCTCATTGCCTTCTTTGAAGGATTTTAACGGATACTGGCAGTGATCAAAGATAATCCCTGAAAAAGTATGATATACCCCGTCATTGACGTAATAACATTTTTTACCTTCACGATACGCAGTGCCGATAATCTCCATCACGACGCAGGCGGCAGTTGCCACTAAAAATCTTCCCGGTTCGGCTATGATTTCAATGTCGGGCGGAAAGAGTCTGTCAAATTCGGAATTGAGCATTACTGCAAGCTCAGCAAAAGGTTTTACATTTTTGTCATAGGGAGCGGGGAACCCGCCGCCGATATCAAGAATTTTTACCTCTTTATACCCTCTCTCCCACGATTCTTTAAAAATATTGGCCGCCAGATTAAGGGCTTGAATATAATTCTGGAAATTTGTGCATTGACTGCCGACATGGAAGCTTAAACCTTCAACCACCAGCCCGCTCCTGAACGCTTTGTCTATAAGATCAACAGCTTCTCCGGGATCTGCGCCGAATTTGGAGGAAAGCTCCACCATCGCTCCGGTATTGGGAACCTTTATTCGTAAAACAAGGCCCGCATTCGGTGCATAGGCCGCGATTTTCGCTATTTCATCTTCATTATCAAACGTGACCAGCGGTTTATACTGGTCCAGCTCCTTTAAGGTAGGAATCGGCTTTATCGGATTCGCATAGATGATTTTATCCCAGATAAAATCCTGCTGCTCAACAGGTGTCAGGTTTTTAATATTTTCATAGACATTAAGAAACTCAGGCATTGATGCGACATCAAAGCTGGCACCGGCGTCATAGAAAGTTTTAACTATTTCAGCGTCTGAGTTTGCTTTAACGGCATAATAGGCCTGAACCCTTGGAAGGTGCTGCTTGAACTCACGGTAATTGGCACGCAAAACTTCGTGGTCAACCACAAACAACGGTGTACCATGCTCTAAAGCCAATTGTTGTAAATCTTGAGCTGCCATTAAGTGTATCCTTTGTTAATCGGTTTCGGTAATAAGGAAGTTCTTGAACTGCCAGGGATCCGTTTCATCAATGTCAGGGGTGTTAAACCCTGCAAAATGGTTGCTGTTGGTTGTTAAAGGTGTCCAATCGGAAGCTTTTGAAATGAAACTGCCAAGCCAGGGTTTTGCAATTCCAAGGATATACTCATGATCGATATTGTCCGGTACAACAACACCCCTGTCAGGATTTTCTATCATCCACATACAGGCAGCGACCACGGATATTGCCACCTGCATCGTTGTAGCATTCTGATGAGGAACCAGTGCTCTGGATTCCTCTATGCTCAGGTCGGAGCCGGTCCACCAGGAATTAAATGAATGACCCATCAGTAACGCACCAAGTATATCAGAACCCTCGGTGATCTCATCATTCATAATTCTGAAGCTGGACTGAAGTCTGTAATCATAACCACGCAGCTCCTGAAGAGAAATAATGGCGGCATCACTCGGGCAGTAGGCGTAATGTACTGTCGGACGATAAACGGCTTCACCCTCTTTATAGACAGTAAGGTAGTCGGATATCGTAAAGGCTTCGCCATGCCGGACGACCATACCATTAATATTATAATCAGGCACCCAGGAGCGCACCCAGGTATTGAGCCCCATTCTGGCAAGACAAATCTGGTTTTGCGGTCCGTCCTGATGGGAATAGGCAAATTTCGGAAGTTCTTTTTCATGTGTTCCCCAACCCATTTCAGCAGTTGTCATACCTTCTTCCCTGAATCCCTCGACACTCCAGGTGTTTACAAACTCGTCTACCTGTTTTGGAACTTCAGAGATTTGAGTGTCCCTCTCAGAGCAGTGAATCACTTTGACCCCAAGGGCCATTGCCAGTTCATTGAAAACTCTTTTTTCAGCCAACTCTTTAATAATTTCAGCCTGAACGTGGCTGACCCTGTTTTGGGCAATAACTTCATGGGCAATATCAAGCAGCCCCTGTTTGGTAAAATGCGATATCAATCCTGGATTGGCACCATGCTCCAGCACCGCCGTGACACCTTTATCCTGCCATTGTGCAGTCATGCGGCGTATGTTCATATGCCGCCAGTAAAGGGTTCTTTCGGTAGGATGCTGTGTTGCAGCCCCTTCATAAGGGTCCCACACTTCTACCGAGGTGTTAATATAGAGGACGCCATGATCATGACACCATTGGAGAATCTCGCAACAATCGATATTCCAGGCTAAATCTATTATCAGGTCGCCCTCTGCAACATAAGTCGCAAGGGTTTGCGATATATTATCCGGCGTTATTTTATGATTGATATAGGTAACGCCCAATGCCGTCCACATTGATACTTTTTCACGAATATCCTCGAAATCCATAATCGTGACGTGAGTATAATCAACGTTGATATGTTTAAAAAGAACAGGAACTGTACATTGAGATACAGAGCCGAATCCGATAATGAGTATGTTTTTGTTAAAATTAATCACGATTTATCACTTTATTTTTTGATAGATTTTATCACAAAATCTGAATGTTTCATGTTCACAATCCTAGGCAGGCTCACATCATTGCCGATACTCAACAATCTGAAATTTCGGTAGCAGTGTAAGAATTTGCATTACGAATCCGGTCGTTAATGTTAATGATCTTCAATAATTCGCCGAAAGGCTCTCTCAGAAGCAAAATCAGCCGGCCTGTTCCATGACAATGTCCGACGAACGATACAAGGCGGCAAGCCGGTCTTCCTGGCCGCTTGTGAATCGGCAAATATATCAAAAACACGTACTACCTCCATAGCAAAATACCGGTAACAGCCCGCCCTGCCGAGGTCTGCCGCTTCATCCAAAAACCGCAGCACATCCTTTTCCTGCCGTTCGTACCTGACCAGCGGGTATCGCCGCATGACAGGAAAGAAATGCAGAAAAAAAGAAATAACGAAACCATAACCCCGGAAACATTGCAGAAAAAAAATTGTTTTCAGTTAATTAACATGCCCGATTGCAGCTACAAAGAAAAGATAAAGTCAGGTACTCCGCGTTTGCAGGACAGTATTTTCGATAAACTAAGGTGCTCAAAAAGAATACTCCGGCTAAACACAGCTGTTAAAGGTTGCAATAAGTGCTGCCTTGCAAAAAAGGAGATTTGGTTATGTCACAGACAAAAGACGTCAAATTAGACGACTCCACCCTGCAACGGCTTGTTGCTTTGGCTCGTATCCGCGACAGATCGCCGCACTGGCTCATGTGCAGAGCCATCGAAACATTCCTGGATCGCGAAGAAAATTACGAGCGGGAAAAACGCGAGGATATGGCGCGTTGGGAACGTTCTCAATTAACCTGCGTGGCTGTACCACATGAAAAAGCTGCTGAATGGATTGAAAATCTGGCGGAAGGGAATGGGTCATATCTTTGGGGCAGGGGCTTTTGTTCTTCGCTATACGCAGGACAAAAAAGATACTGTTGTTATTATTCTTGTCTGGCACGATAAAATATTGTCGCATGTAACAAGGAAAACGACGAATGAACAAGGTAACATATGGGGGGAGTTCTTGAACGGGTGCAGAAGTACAGGGAGAAGTTACGCATGGAGGGAATGCGGCCGATACAGATATGGTTCCCGATACCCGTCGCTTAGGTTTTGCGGATGAGCGCAGGCGCAGTCTCTGCTGGTCAAGCATGATCTGCATGAAAAGGAACTCCTTGAGTTTCTTGATGAAGCCTCGGACCGCGAGGGCTGGAAAGCATCCCTCGGTGACCATCCTGCCGGTAACGAATGAATTGCGGTCAGTACCGTTAATCAGAAAGCCTGCACCATGGCCCATATTTCCTGTCGCAAAGAGAGATTGAACCGGCATTAAAACTCAGGCAGTTGCGTTGCTCCAGAACGTACCTCGATACGAATATGTGTTCTCAATCGTGAGTGTTTCGCAAAGGGTGCTCTCCATAACCGACTTCAATCGAAAAAAATCGGCTTTCATCCTAAACTTTTGGGTCTGCAACAAGAACGAACCCTTGCGACTAAGGCCGCGATTATTTTCTTGCGAGCTTCCCGATAATACATATGCCCATAAAAAGGGTCTTTCGGAATTGATCATTATGGCCGACTGGTAATAAGATACCTTGACGTCACATTAGCGCTCCTTGAGTTTATAACAGGAAATAAAAACCGGATTTTGATTTTTCCTGATCTTTTTTGGTTGCACGAAATTATGATGGGCCCCTGACTTCTCAACCACGGGCTTACTGCTGATTCTACATAAAGGTATGATAGGTTTGTCCGGCAAAAACAATCAGAAACCTGAGTACTAGTCCTCCGGTGAGTACGAGTACCGGTGAGATAGGCGGAACGTGGAAGTGCAGGCCGCTGTTTTCGAGGAATTCGATCAGGAGCGGGATGAGCAGTCCTGCAATAATGAACACTCCCCAGAACCAGTACATGTAGGGTATCCCCGCCATTAGCTGGCTTCCGGAGATCAGATGCATCATGGCCCCGTGGGCGTTTGCCGTGCCGGTTATGCCGCCGAGAACGAAAAGACCGACAATGACCAGCTCTATCCAGATGGCATTGGCGTCTATCCTGCTGTAGATGTGCTTCTCCTCTTCAGGTGCAAGCAGCATCAAAAGGGCTGCCGCACTTGATATGCCCGAAACAAGAAAGAGCATGCCGAGAATGGAACTCGACCAAAGCGGCCGGGCGGAAAAAAAAGAGAGCAGGATACCTGTGTAGATGCCGATTCCGACACCGATATGGCCATTGAGCAATGCAACCTTTATCAGGTGATCATCAGTCCAGTCTATTATTTTCTTTAGCAGCGGAATATCCAGCCCGTCCAGAAACTTCCGGTTCACGACCATTGCCTGCAGAACGGCAAGAGGAAAGAAGGCAATGAGAATCCAGCTGCCGGCTGACATAGGCGATGTCGGCTGAATCGTGGTGTAGAATGCCCACACATAGAGTTTATGGGCAAGGTCGAGAAACAGGAAGAGCATGCCGAGACCGAGCAGCGCAGGAGAAAGGATCGAGCCGATCCTGACGGCCATGCAGGGGCACCCGTCACCCTGGTCTTTAGGGCCGATGCCAAAGTGGCGTTTCATGACTATCATTGCCGAAGTGATCAGCAGGAGTCCGCCGGCAATGCCTCCCAGAAAAAGATAGAGGGGAATGTGCCACTCCCAGATATGCAAATGCGGTAACACTCCGGGGTTGATTTTGGTTGAAACGATTTCACTTATGCCTTCAGTCATAGTTACGCTCCGGGTTTATTTCTTGCGGAAATCCACAAAAGCCTCGGCTCGGTGCCGGCGTGCTCTTTCTGGCGGTAGACCTCTTTGCCTCTGATCAGTTCTTTCACCTCTCCGGTCATGTTGTTGAAATCGACCAGATTCAGACTGCCTGTCGGGCAGATGGAAACGCAGGCGGTTTTCAGCCCTTTTTCGAGCCGGTGCCTGCAGAGTGAACATTTGTCAATGAATCCTTCCGGGTGCACATAACGTGCATCATAGGGACATGCCGCCATGCAGGCCTTGCAACCGGTACAGCGTGACCGGTTGATCTGCACGGTGCCGTTTCCGTCATAGTGCGATGCGCCTGTAGGACAGTAGGTGACGCAGGGAGCGTTATCGCAGTGCTGGCAGCGTTCCGATCGGTTCTCCATGAAAAGCACGGGGAATTCGCCGTTGGTCTCCTGAACTACCCAGTCACGGCAATAGCCTTCCGGTACGGCATTTTCAGCTTTGCAGGCATAGACACAAGCCGAACACCCTACGCAGACCCGGGCATCAATGACCATTCCGTAATTTTTCTTGTTGCTCACCGTTTAAGCCTCCTTGATGAATGTCACAAAGTTGTTCTGAAAGCCGACGGCACCCATTACCGGATCGATATCGGTTCGTGATATGAGCTGGTTGTGCGAGGCCCCTTTTTTATAGGCCCACGTGAGCTGTTTCGAATTGTGGCCGAAACCGTGTACCATATAGACAGCATCGGGGCGGATTCGCTCGGTAACCTTGACCTTGATCGGAAATTCGGAGACAATCCCTGCCTGGTTTTTCAGTTTGACATACTCTCCGTTGGCAAGCCGGTGTTTCGATGCGACCGATGTATTGACCCACACCTCGTTCTCTTTGGCAGTGGCCAGATCGCCGAGGAAGCGGTTGTTTGCTGTTCGTCCGAAGGTCAGCATGGGTTTGCGCCCGGTCAGCATACGGTAGTATCCCTCAGCAGGTTCCGGATGGGGAGTGTATTTTGGTACAGCATCGAATCCGCCGGCCTTCAGCCTCGATGAAGCGAGTTCAACCTTACCGCTCGGTGTTTTCAGATTAAGCGGCTCTCCCTGCTTACGATACAGTTCGGTGGCAGGCATGACCAGCACCCCTTTCTTTTTAATCTCTTCGAGCGAACTGCCTGCAAGCTTGAGCTTCTTGTCAAGCCCGGCTTCCACGTTTGGCGGAAAGGCTCCGTGGATGCCCCATTTGTCGGTGATCATTCTGGCGATCACATTACCCGGTTTCGAATCGAACATCGGTGCAACAGCGGGTTGGCGCAGTGCTACGAAAGGGGTACGGAAAGCGCGGCCGTTGTCGAGGTCATCGTAGCGCTCAAGATAGGTGCATTCCGGCAGCACGACATCGACATAGCCGGTCACCTCCGAAGGAAGTACATCGACGGCAACAGAGAACTCCACTTTCTGCAGGGCGTCAAGGGCGGCCTCTCTTCCGAGAGTCATGGTTTCCGGCAGGTTCACGCCGTAGATGAAGAGCGCCTTGATATCACCAGCAATAGCCTGCTGAACGATCTCGTGCGAGGCAATGGTGTTGGATGGTTCGTCATCCGGGAAAAAAGGAAATTTGCTGTGCACCTCTTTTTCGTAGGCCGGATGTTCATGCGCAGCGGGAGGCTGCGGAAGCGGGAACTTCTGGAAGGCGACCACACCACCCGGCATCCTGAAATTACCCACAAGGGCGTTGAGTATGTGGATGGCCCGCATGCGCTGCAGGGCGTCGCCGTACCAGTTGGTTCGCCGTCCGCTGTGCACGAAGGCGGCGGGAGCGTGGTATGCATACTCTCTGGCTACGGTACGAATTGCATCTGCCGGAATGTCGGTAATTTCCGCAGCTTTTTCCGGAGTCATCTCCCTGACCTCGTCCCAAAGCTCCGCGAACCCGACCGTATGGTTTTCGATGAACTCCCTGTCGTAGAGGTTTTCGCTGATCAGAACATGCATGAGCGCCTGCATCATGGCGATATCTGTGGCCGGCTTGATGGGCAGCCAGTGTTCAGCCTTGCCGGCAATGGTCGAAAAACGGGGGTCGAAAACCGCAATTTTCGCTCCGCGGCGAATACCTTCCGAAATCTCCTGAACAGCGGTGTTGTGCATATTTTCACCGAAATGGGTGCCAAAAAAGATCATGTACTTGCTGTTCATGATATCGAACCCCTCAGGCGTGTCGCTTGGATAACCATAGGTCAACACCGTAGCCTGTCTTGCAGGACCGCAGCAGAGATCGTATGACGGCTTTGCGTACTTGTTGACCCCGATCTCGGAGAACATCTTCTTGAAAAAAGAAACGCCGAAGCCATGATGCAGCATCGCAATGGCACCGGGACCGTACTGTTCATTAATTTTGTAAAGTCCGCCGGCTACGGCAGTCACAGCCTCATCCCATGAGGCCTGCCGGTAATACTGTTTACCGCCTTTTCTTTCACGCAGCAGAGGATGAGCCAGTCTGTCAGGGTCGTACAGAAGTCCGGTACCTCCGGTGCCTCGAGGACAAAGTTTTCCGTTACTGAGTGGATGGTATTCCGATCCGGTGATTTTGGTAACTCTGCCATTACTGACATGTACGGCTATGCCGCATCGCCAGAAACAGTGCTCACAGAAAGAGTAAACGATCTTGTCACTTTTTACGTCGAGCGCACTTTTTCCCAGACCGGCAACAATACCTGCCGGAAGTGTGTGCAGAGCGGCTGACCCCGCAAGAAAAAGTGAAGATATCTTGATGAAATCCCGTCGGCTGTAACTTGGGCCTTGGCTCATGCAAAAGTCTCCTTGCTGATAGTTGCTGAAGAATGGGAAAGAATTCCAGGCCTTGCCGACGATTCAAGACGATGAACAATCCGGAATTGCCATACTGTATACTTTAAAAGGCTCATGCTCCTGAAATGGAACCGGCATCTTTTACCCGGTTAGGGAGTGCTGAGCCGGAGAGGCATGAACTCATCATGTCCTCCCGTCGCTTGCGTTCTGCACTGAAAAGAAAGTCATGTCGATTTTCAGGAATACACACGCATCCGACGCCGATCATCAATAAAAATGTATAGTAAAAGATCGGCAAGACCGGATCAGTTACAATCGGAACAAATATTTTCCTTTCCCAATTGTGAACGTTGCATTTTCCGATTAAAACATAACGATCAAAACATACATACGACAAAAAGTAAATGAGCCGGATAATATAGTCCGGAACATTAACACATACAACAATGAAGCTAAATAAAACACATTTATTTATTTATTTGACACATCACCACACGATGAAAAATATTAATAACCAATATTTCCTTAAAGCTCAACGGGTAATACAATGCCCTGTTATTCAGCATGGGAATTCTATAACAATTGTGATGGCACGCAGCAAGAAAGAAACCGCTATATGATTATATATCAGCATCTTAAATCAATAAAGGAAAATACGAAGATCGGGCCTCCAGGCGCATATTGAGATAAAGAGATGTTTGTATCAAGCAGAAATAAAGAGAGTTGATCTGTCAGTCAGACAGTTGAATGCAATATAAATAGCGGCTTTCGGAAATCCTGAAAATCAGGGCTGTTCTTTTATTAACACCGTATATCTATTTGTATTAACGATTAACGAGCGTTAATATTTTTGGCATAACAATCGTTATTTACGATTACCAAATGCACCGTATATTCTACAATTATAAAAGCCGAAAAAGAGCGCATTTTTTTAAATAAATTAAATAAAAAACGGGAACGGAGAAGATAATAACTCGTCATACCTCCTCCCTCTCAGAACCGGAATCTGAGCCAAACAATGAATTGATGGCACTCTGATGACGTATCGTTTGAAACCAGACCGCCAGGTGATCTTATCGTCATGCAGGCAATCTGAAATATTCGCAAAAGCGGGTTGCTTTCGGATTTCACAATCCTGCAATATTATTTGAAAGCATGACCGGGCTGAATACCGGTTGCCTTAAGGAGCATTGCAAGAGGACAGAAGCCTGTAAAAGCAGCCTGAAAAAGGTTTGCTCCCACAAATCCCGTAAACCATAGCCAGTTATGACTGTGATAGACCGAGAGCAAAACACTTGCAAGGATAAAAAAGCCTGCGACGGCAAAAACAAAGCGATCGATATTCATATCAATGGTATTATTTAGTGATTAATAAAAATGTTGAGCTTCTGGACGTTTCCTCTTCCAGGGAACAGCCTCACTCCTTATCCTTGACGCAGCGGACTGAAAAACCGATTCTTTTATTTGCCTGACCTCGCCGAATCTCGGCATCGAAATAACCGATTGCCCTGCACCAGGCACTCTTTTCCGTCGACTCCGTTGAAGACCAAAGCCGGCTGTACTCCCCTGGCTCCATGAACTCCCCGTCATTGTCCCGCCTCGCTCCGGCCGGGAGAACGGCAAGTCCGCTCTTATTGTTTCCTCCCGCATTCGGCTCTTTCCAAAGAGCTGTGGCCTTCAGTGCGCCGCCTGCGGCTTCCGTTCCGCCAAGCTGCCCGCTTAACGCCGACCACTCAGCATCAGTTGCCACATGCCAGCCTTTCGGAGCAAGACCTCTTGGATCATTGACTGCATACCAGTTATAGAGCCTGCCATAGGTTTTGGCGTTTCCGGGATTGTTCTGGTTATAACACCAGGCACCTGTTGAGAGCTTCGACCATGCTTCGGGGTCTTTGACCTCCGGGATCGTGTCACCGTTCCGGTAGCGGGAAACGTCAAGATTCTCACCGGTCCAGATCAGGCTGCCTGCCGTTACAGCACGGTAACTGTTACCGTCAACATCAACCATTTTTTGAGGACGGGTGATGCAACCTGCCGACAATAGCATGAGAATCAGTACTCCTGTCTTTACAAAAAGATTTTGGTGCCGTTTTATAAGGTTCTTCCAATTTTCCATACTGTTCTTTCCGATTCAGGAATGAGGTTGTCAAAAGGATACTATTAAGCGCTTTCCGACCAGCTCGATAAGGCTTGTTACAGATAATTTCCGGCAGATCCCGAACGGAACTGTAAAGTATCGGTCGGCCAACCTTTTTATCGCTCAAATTCACATCCCGGGAATTCGCGGAATTCTCTCCATCTTTGAGAGCTTATAATAGATGCCCCAGCTTTTTTTAAGCCAATGTCCGACAACCGGCATAGGCATGAAAAACTCCCTGTTACTGTCTTTATAGACAAAACCGGCGCCATTGCCCATATCCATCACACAGAGAATATTCAAATGTTTCTGATATCCCTCCATTTTACCCGTTTGACCCATATGCTCTATTGATGCATTACCGGCCGCGATTTCCGCCATAAATTCTGCAATGTGCCCCTGCTTTGCCGTCCATTCAGGTCCGTCAAGAGCTGCCGCATCTCCTACCCCGTACCATCCCGATATACCCTCTATCCGGCAGAAATTATCGATACGAATAAACCCGGCATCGTTTTGAGGCAGGTTTGATGCCATTATCGCCTCATTCCCTTGACCTGCAGGAACAAACATGATCAGGTCACTTGCAAGAGTGCTCCGATCTTCAAAAACAATGGCGCCCTTTTCAAACCGGCTGATTTTTTTCCCGTACCGTGTCTTGAAGTTATTGGCTGTAAACATGCTCCCGATGGCTGCAAATGCCTTTTTTCCCATTCGGGCCCCAGGTTCCTCCATGGGAGCGAAAAAGGTCATCTCGTAGCGGTCACGAATGCCAAGCTTTTTAAGGTGATGATGCAGATTAAAGAAGAGCTCGAATGCGGGTCCTCCTCTGACAGCGCTTCGATCCAGGGGATTACCGCCGAATCCAAAGGCAAGACGGCCGCTGCCTCTGACAATAAGCTCCTCTATCTTTTTTTTCAGTGCCAGGGAATCTTCCGGCTTCCCGCAAATTGAAAGCGTATGCTCAACGCCGTCCGGCTGCAGTCTGGATGCGCCAAGGGCGACAACGACAAGCTGCGGGGTTTGACGATGACCGCCTTTTGCCAAAGTTACCGTCTTATTGATGCCGTCCAGAGCAAGAACCCTGTCGACAGTGAGATGAAAGCCGTGTTTACCGGCCAGTCCGGACAAGGGCATACAAACATCCTTGAACTCTGCGGCTCCCACCGGTATCCATATCGATATGGGATAGATAAACAGGTAGTCCCGCTCAGAAACAAGTTCGACCTCAAAACCCTTTTTGCGGAATGCGATAGCCGAAGCAACACCACCGATGCCCCCACCCAGTATCAGGACTTTTTTCATTGACAGCTATCTCTTTTTACCTGCGATTTACAGGGTGAGGGTTTAACAACAAATTCCGGGGGGCCTGATGATAACAATCACCGAACCCGGCGTTGACCTTCTTTCCTCCGCCGAAAGTTCTGATCATTTCACTTTTCAAGAGAAAAATGGACCAGTTGCTATAAATTTTACGCTTAATTATAAGCATATGCTCATAAAAAACAAACTGATTACAGCGCTATCGGAAAATAATTGACAGGAGGATGAGCCGCGGATACTGGGCGGAAAAAACAATTTATCCGCAAAATTTATTAGCATATGCCAATAAACAAAGGTAAACTACAACACAGGGAAATACCTGTGCATCCCGATTTATCCGGATAAACCAATTTTTTATAAAGCGTTAGAAAAAAAACGGCAATTATTTTTCCCCGCAAACAAATACTGGAGAAAACCCGTGAAAGTGATTGTGCCTTTGGATGAACAAGCCGGTCAGAACTCAAAAGTGTGTGCCCATTTCGGAAGCGCACCCTTTTATGCTGTTGCTGATACGGAAGCCGATACTATCGAAATTATTCCCAATGCTTCGATACATCATGATCATGATCAGTGCACTCCTGCCGTTTTTTTTTCAGGGCTCGGCATCAATGTTCTGCTGTGTAATGGAATCGGAGCCGGGGCGGTTGCAAAACTGCAGGCGATGGGGATTGATGTCTATATGTCAGAGATGGCCCCCACTCTCGAAGAGGCTTTAAAACGCTTCAGCAGTGGGATACTGAGAAAAATCACTCCGCAACAGACATGTCAGGGGCATAGTTGCCATTGATCTTCAGAGATCAGTGATAATCAGATCAGCGAACGGATTTCAAATCTCTTTTTGATGACAATGATCCTCTGTCCGGATGCCGTTGCTCACTTCCGGAAAGCTACGGTTCAGTATGATCCGGTTTTATGGCAAGCGGCCGGTCACAAAATGGGGACGACAGAATTAACGCTTAACCCACCATCCCAATTTCTCTCAGTGTTTCAAATCCCGGTAGGCCAATTCGAAGGATGCGGCATTGTTCGCCGGATCGCAATCCTCGCCGGTCTTGTAGGGAGAGCCGTCCTGTTTGATAACGCGCAGGGTGAAGAGGCGTAAGGCGTTGCCTTGCACGTTATCCGTTGCCCAGCCGCCGAAGTCGGGGATCTGGAAAGAGCTGTTGACCTTGAAGGAGGCACCGGCACTGAGAGCGGTGAAGGGCTTGGTGGCAAGGACAACCGACACGCCGCTCATGGCGTAGGAGTACTTGGGTGCATAGGCCAGATTCATGATCACCTCGGCCACGGAGGGCATGTTGCAGCTCCCTTTACCCACATTGGTCACGGTGCCGAAGACGGTAACCATGCCGTAAGGACCTTTCGTCAGCGTGAGGCTGGCTTTGAGGTCTGCACAGAGCTTGAAATCCGGTGTCTGATAAATCTTCGGCGGGAAGTTCGGTGAAAGCGGTTCCGCCGTAACAGACTCTTGTGCCATCAGCAGGACGGATCCGCACAGAAGAAACATAGCAAGGAGATTCGATGGTTTCATGATTTTCTCCAGGGTTGAGTTGAGGGTCATTTCAATGAGAGTGATCCACCTGATCCGCATACTTCTGAAATATAACCGATAGAAGACCCAATTCGGAAATCTCCTTAAATACCCCGCCCGACGTGCTTTCCTGCCAGCGCGGAGATCGTTATCAATTAAATCGAAGCATGTGCCATGGTCAAGGTGGCAAAACAGCATGTATTTATTTTACAAGGCAGTTTATGATTTTGTGATATAGAAATACAAGGCTTTTTTATCTGCAAGTCAAAAAACCAGGTCGCCCATTGATGGCCATCTTCCAGGATTATCCCTCATGAAATCCATTGCCCTGCGCTGATCCACCTGCTCTGCAAAAAATATTGTTGCATGTAACGCTTTCGCTACGTATGTTACATGTAACAAGGAAAACCACAAAGAAATAAGGAGACACATGGGCGGAGTTCTTGAACGGGTGCAGAAGTACAGGGAGAAGTTACGCATGGAGGGAATGCGGCCGATACAGATATGGGTTCCTGATACCCGTCGCTCCGGTTTTGCCGAAGAGTGCCGACGGCAGTCTCTGCTGGTCAAACATGATCCGCATGAAAAGGAAATACTTGAGTTTCTTGATGAAGCCGCGGACCGCGAGGGTTGGGAAGCATGAAAAGAGGTGATCTGGTTACCATTGCACTACAGGGTGATTACGGAAAGCCTCGCCCGGCAGTTATCGTTCAGTCGGATTTTTTTTCTGAACATCCCTCTCTGACAATCCTGCCGGTAACAAGTGAATTACGGTCCGTCCCGCTATTCAGGATTATGGTTGAACCGACAGAGGAGAACAATCTGAAAAAAAGATCACAGGTCATGGTTGACAAGGTTCAAACCGTCCCACGTGAAAAAGTCGGCCCCTCTTTCGGAAAACTTGATGATGCTTCGATGCTTGCCGTTAACCGTGCGCTCGCCGTGTGGCTTGGATTCGCATAAGCAGCCCTGATCTCAGGCCATTGATACCGGAATATGCAGTCAGGATGCAATACTGACGGAGTCCCGCCCGAGTCGGGTGAAAAGTATACCGGTACCCCCTACAACGTCTGTTCAAAGGAGCTGGCGGTTACGGCCATTACAGCACGCGCCCATGCAAATTTTGCTTTGATCAGGTCAAAATCAGGACCGGAGGTTTCCATGCTCGCCGGGCCTTTAATCAGAAAGCCTGCACCGGGCCCCATATTTCCGGCAACCTTGCGGCTTCCCAGCGTTATCAAGACCTGATTGTTGAACGCAATGTTTGCTTCAGTACGATGCATGTAGCCTACAGGAATCAATATCCGTTCATCAGAGGTAATTCGTACATAACTGTTCCAGGTATTGACCATGTGAGGTCCCTCCTGCCCCAGTGTTGCAATCGCAACCACACCGTCATGCTTTAAAACTTCCTTTAATTTCTCCGGAATCATCGGTATACCCCCATTTTATTGTATCAAAGAGAGGAATTCTGCCGGTTTGCTCCATAACTTTAAGATTTTTACAATCAATCGCCAAATGAAGCAGTCCTGCCAGCCATTGTAAAGTATTAATAAGCCGAAATCCGGTAATAACACCAGGCACAAGCCATCAAATTGGCTCAAGTGAGTGAACGTCTGGCACTGATCGAGGAAGAGCGCAATCGTTACGAGCAACAGTCCGGGCAAATGCGTACCGAACGCGATACCGCCCGCGAGGATGCCGCAAAGTTACGTGGTCTTGTTGAGGGCATTACAAGTCCAGGTTAAAGATCTCATGCAAACATCGGGGCCACGTTAGCACATCGAGGGTATTGTTTAATTTCCTTTTGCCCCTTTGTTTCTTTGTCTACTCAATAGCTTGCTTTTCCTGTTTAGGGGGAGCTTCATTGCTTTAAGGTTATCTCTACAAGGGAATGGACAGCATCAACCGCCGCTGTAAAGTCGGGAACATCGCCTTCGGCAGCATAAGAGACACCTCTGACGAACAGATCATATTCGCGAGCGTATGCTTCTTTGTCGGCTTCCAATATCGTCAGCAGTTGCCGAAATTTTTCCGACATCGGTTAAAAAGTTCTTTTTCAGGTCGCCGGTTCATAACTGACATAAGCACCACCATATCCGATTTTCCGATTTACGCGACCCTTGACAGCAATCAGCCGGCCTGTAGGAACCTGTGTTGTCTTTCCTGCATTATAGTCCAGTTCCAGACGGGAAGGTGCGGTTTGAATGCCAAGACGTGCCAGCGCCTCTTTTGCCAGGAGAGGCAATGGAGCCACGGGAACAAGTTCACCCGTGATGGGTGATTTTTTAGTTTTGGCATAGACACCATAACCCAGGCGAACAAGCCGCCCCTCTTTGGTTATTTTTCGCAGCGCACGCCCAACCTGATCGTAGTCGCTCAAATCCTGAAAATCTTCCCGCACAAAAACCGAGCACTTCTTCCTCGCTATACGTGCGGTAATCCTGTATTCCAGACTTCCATATTTACTCATTATTAAATAATACGTTGTATTACAAATATACGACACCTTTACTATGCAAACATACGACAAATATCGACGTATCCAATCACTTTAATGTTCATTGAACCGATCAGTATAGAAAACACTGATATTCCGGCAGTGAGGGCAATGCTCAAGGAGTTGCAGGAGATGATTAAAAGAGAAGCAGACAAGACCACCGACAAGTTAAAGAAGGACCCCGACAAACTGAATCCATAAAACTGGCATGGGCACAGCTTGGATGGGCTATAATTTCCCTAACAAACTCATCACGTTATCTGTCTGTCTGTGAAAAGATGTCGGTTGCGATAATCCTTTTTATGATTTGCCATTTATTACAAATAATTCGATATTAGTAGCATGACTACCAATAATCGAATAAAATTAAAACTCACAATCGCCCACCACACCCAGGGCACTGTTGATCTGGCATCATGGCTTGAGCAACTTGGCATATCCCATGACCTCCAGAAACATTACCGAAACAGCGGCTGGATGGAATCAATCGGCACCGGAGCGCTGAAACGGCCCGGTGAAGAGGTGACATGGCAAGGGGCCCTCTATACCCTGCAATCGCAAGCCAGGCTTCCGCTTCATGCCGGGGCACTCACGGCCCTTGCTTTGCAGGGTTTTGCGCATTATGTGCGTCTTGGCAAACAGAACGTCTATTTGTTTTCTCCCATCAAAACACGTTTGCCGGCATGGTTCAGAAAATATGAGTGGCCGGAACTGATCGTCCATGAAAGAACATCATTCCTGCCGAACGAAACCGGTATAAGCGACCTGCAGTTGCCCTTGTTTTCCATACGCATATCTTCACCGGAGCGGGCAATTCTCGAATGTCTGTACCTTTCTCCGGATACCCTGAATCTGGTGGAGTGCTATCAGATCATGGAAGGCTTGACAACACTTCGCCCGCAAGTAGTACAGGATCTTCTTGAGCAATGTCGCTCAATCAGGGTAAAACGCCTTTTTCTCTACATGGCCGAAAAAGCTGGACATGAGTGGTATAAGCGCCTTGATTACGCTAAACTTGATCTTGGAAAAGGAGCAAGAAGTATCGTTAAAGGCGGCGTTTATGTTGAAAAATATGCTCTCAACCTGCCAGAGGAGCTGGTCATGCTATGATAGACCCAGTGTATCGCCAGCAGGTTGACCTCCTGCTTCAAGTGTTGCCCCTTGTGGCCAAAGAAACACAAAATCCAGAGAAACATAAAGAACAGCTCAAAGCCCTTGAAAACACTCTGAAGGCTGGTTAAAAGAAGGGAATTTGAATTTTATTTTACGATCAACTCATGTACATGGACGCCTATAAATGCCGCTAAAATATTGTGATAAAATAGTTTACTTTACATAATCATGATTATACAACAACTAATAATCATAGAAACAAAGCAACTCTCCTCCCCCCTGTTTCCAATTTCCCTCATCAGAATTCTTCGTAATCATTGGAACGTTCTTGCTATTGAAGTATCCGTATCGTCGAGCAACTCGACTGGCAGGCGTCGACTACCATTGGAAAAGCCAATCCACCGCCATGCATCCTTCGATGCCGAAAGCAGCTTCAGCTCCTTTTCACTCCAAGAAGCGGTTTCGTTGTCCGGCATGTTTGCCATAGTCATGAGGCAGGTGCCGGAGTGCGCATCCCAGAGCTTCAGCGTGTTATCGCAGGAACCGGAAACGATGCGCGTGCCGTCCGGGCTGAATCCCGCAGCAGTGACCCCGTCGGAATGGCCGGAGAGCGTCATGAGGCAGGTGCCAGAGTGCGCATCCCAGAGCTTGAGCGTGCTATCGTCGGAACCGGAAACGATGCGCGTGCCGTCCGGGCTGAATCCCGCAGCGGTGACCGAGTCGGAATGGCCGGAGAGCGTCATGAGGCAGGTGCCAGAGTGCGCATCCCAGAGCTTGAGCGTGTTATCCAGGGAACCGGAAACGATGCGCGTGCCGTCCGGGCTGAATCCCGCAGCGGGGACCC
>Ga0268280_1001200_pt1 | contig 18000 bp, 9 predicted proteins | sample saktaG_9_FD_190139 | JGI IMG/M metagenome (GOLD analysis project Ga0268280, IMG submission 190139) | Saline water microbial communities from Sakinaw Lake, British Columbia, Canada - sak_2011_5_24_40m | ecosystem: Environmental > Aquatic > Non-marine Saline and Alkaline > Saline ... | reverse complement strand
TACGCCTGCCACCGTGCAGAACAGTTCGGCGCGCCACGGTCGCATCGACCGATGCGACCGTGGCCATTCCAAGCGTCATTGTAATCATAGTCGATTTCATCACAAATAAGATACAAGCCGCCCGCGGCGAGGGCGGCTTCTGCAGCCGCGGTCAGCGCCCGCGGCCACAAGTAGAATGCAATCAAGTAAGCGCACTTATTAGTAACTTATCGTGTGGCACGAGAATTTAGCGGGATAGGGAAATCCCGCCGACACTCAGTGGCACGGGCGTGCCGCGTTCCCCTCGGCGATGCCGCCGGGCTGCCGCAGCAGTCACACCCGCGCGCGAACGCAGCTGACTGTTATGCGGCCATAGGCCGCTCTATACATTCTCGCGCCGCGCAAGAATGTTTTATTTCGTTGCGAAAGAAATCAGTGTGGTGGCGCACGCAATCAGTGCGGGCTCGGCGGCGGCGCTGACTGGCGTGAGCAGGTCCGGAAACCAGCGGCAGGCGCTGTCCGCGCCGTAGCCGCCCTGCTGCTTAGCCCACGCGGTCGGGAAGTAGCCGTCATAGCCGTTGGCATAGCCGGCAATCATAACGGGCTGTGGCTGCCGCGTGGCCTTGATCGCGCGGCCAAGGTCGCTGTAGAGCTCGAACGGCGCGGCGAAGATGCGCACATCGCCCAACGCCAGCGCGGTGAGCTCGACCGTGCGCGTGCGCGGCACCGCGTGGCGGTCGAGCGCAGACTGCAGCGCGTCTGCCCATGCCAGCATCGCCTGCGCACACATCTGATCAACCTGGTTGGCAACCGTGTCGCGCTCGTGCTCAAATTGCTGCCGCAAGGTGGCGAGTTCCGCCGGTGCGGGTGGCGCATCCAATGCCACATCCAGGGTAGCGCTGGCGGCCGCCAGCCGTGACGCCGCGGAGAGCGATGCCTGCGTCAGCGCAGTCGTGCCGGCCTCGGCGAGCTGCGCGCCCACTTGCGCCACATCGTCAAAATCACCCTTGCCCCAGCCCTTGCTGCGATTCAGTTCTGGTTCAATATCGCCGCAGGCGCCTTGCAGATACAGACAGACGCCGCCGTCGCGCTGCTCGATGGCGCGCATGCACGCACCCGGCACGTCGCCCGAAAACAACAGATTGCGCGGGCCGAGCACGACGGCGTGCACGGCATAGTTCAACACTGTCGCCACGCGCTGCTGCTGCGGATTCTCCAGCGCAAGCACGCGCACTTCATCATCCACGTCGCGGGTCGCGTCTTGACGATTAAAACCGATGCCCGCCACGCGCGTCGCGCCCTGCCGCAGCGTCACGGGTTGCAGGCGCGCCGGCAACGTCATGACCATTTTTACAATTGTTTGCATGGCGTCGGCGTTCCAGGCATCATCCACATGGCCCATGATGCCGCGAAACGGGTAGCACGCCGGCCCGGAATGCGTGTGTGTGCAGGCCACCACAATATGCGCCGGCGTGGTGCCCAGTAGCGCCGCTAATTTCGCGCGCATGGCGGCGGCAAGCGTGACGTGCAGGCCAATCAGTTCGCACACGACCAGCAGGCTGCGCGCCGTGCCGTCATCCAGCAGCAGTGCGCGCGCACACAACGCGTCATGCACGCCGACCGCCGGCGTCAGGCGCCCGGCATAGCCGGTCATCCACTGGCCCGCGCGCGGTGTGAGCTCAACTTGGGCGGCGGCGGCATGCAGTGTGTGTGCGTGCGTCATGCGTGATTCGCTGCGCTCTCGCGCACGGCGGCGATGTTGTCAATGACTTTGCGGATGGCAGCCACAATCGCCGGCATGGCGGACTCGTCCGCCAACAGCAGCGTGTGAAACAGCCAGACCGTATCGCGCACGACCGCCTCGCACACGGGACAATGTACGGCGGTGTAGTCCGGCACGCCGCCATAATACGGGCACGCCAGCGGGCAGCCGGCCGGCCCTGGTTGCGCGCGCTCGGTGAAGAGCGGATTGCGATACAGCGGGCGATCATAGCCGATGCTGCTCGGCACACCCTCCGCGCGCAAGGCGCTAATGAATTGCTCTTTGCTGACGCGCAAGCCGGCGCAGTCGAGCCGAAACGGGTAGAAATGATAGCCGCGCCGGGTCATGCGCGGTTCCGGCTGCATGATCGTGATGCCGGGCAGGTCGCGCAGTCCCGCGTCGAGCAGGGCGGCATTGCATGCGCGGCGCGCGGTCTGTGCCGGCAGGCGCGTCAGTTGCGCTGACAGCAGCGCGGCCTGAAATTCGGTCATGCGCAAGTTGCTGCCGAGTAGATGATGCTCGTACCACGGTTTGTCTTTGATGCGACCGCAATTGGTGAACGAGCGACAGCGCTCGGCGAACCCGGCATCGTCGGTCAGGACAATACCGCCTTCGGCGCTGCTGATGTTTTTCGAAGCTTGGAAACTGAACACGCCGCAGGTGCCGAGCGCGCCGGTGCCCTTGCCGCTCCAGGCGCTGCCCCACGAATGGCAGGCATCCTCGAGAATGGCCAGCGCATGCGTGTGCGCCAACGCGTGCAGACGGTCCATGTCGGCAACATAGCCGCCCAGATGCACGGGGATAATGGCGCGCGTGCGCGGCGTAATGCGGCGCGCAACATCGTCCGGGTCAATGCACAGCGTGCGCGGCTCGATATCGGCAAAGACAGGAATGGCATTGACGCGCAGCACCGCGCTGGCGGTCGCCAAAAAGGTGTACGGCGGCACGATGACTTCATCACCCGCGCCAATGCCGAGCGTCAGCAGTGCGGCTTCGAGCGCGGTCGTCCCGCTGGTGGCGGTGATGCCGTGCTGCGCATCCTGAAACGTGGCGAAGGCGGCCTCGAACGCGCGCACGCGCTCACCATACCACCACTGGCCGGACTCGAGCACGTCGCTGAGCGCACGCCGTTCGAGGTCATCCCAGACCGGCCAGGTTGGCCACGTGCCCGTCCATGTCTTCGGTCCGCCCTGTAACGCCAGTTGCGCCATGCTGTATTCTCCAACAGTTAGCGCGGCACGGTTCGTGCCGCTGAACTTAGTGTGTACCGCCACCGGTTTCCCGGACGCGGTTTTGCTTTAACTACATTGTAAGCATTTTGACATATTCTCCGCGAAATTGCAGAGGGTGCTTCATCAGCTTCGCGGACCCATGCTTACGGGGTGGTGGCGCTGCTGATCTCGGGCGTGCCTTTGCCGGGCGCGAAGGCGCGCGTGATGGTGATCGAATCACTGCCGACCGTGCCGTTGACATTGGTACCACTGACGGTCAGCAGATTGCCGCCGAACTGCAGCGGAATGCCAGTCACCTGCCAGAGCGCGGTGGCGGGAAACGCGCCGCTACCGCCGCGTTCATTGATCCACTGCATCGTGCCAACCACGTTCACCATGGTGCCGCCAATGGCAGTCGTCGCGCCAATTACGGTGCTGATGTTGTTGGTGATATCAACCAGCGGTGCGGTCGCTCGCGGCACATGGAAAATGATGCGATTCCAGGTGTGATCCTGCAGCACAAACAGCGGGCCGTCAAAGAAACAAAACGAGGGCTGGCCAAGATAGGTGTTGATGATATGCGTGGGCTGTGGATTGGCGCCGGTCTGCGGCGTGGGGTAGAAAAACAGGTGCATGCCCTGGGGCGTGTCGTAGGTGTCGTCGGTCAGCACCATTTCGTTGGCGCTGTTGAAAGCCAGAGTAATCGGCGTGCAGGGGCGATTGATGTCGGCGTAGCTGCGGGTAGTGGTCAGGTTCGGCTTGCAGAAGACTGCATCGGCTGGCGTGTTTGGGAAGATCGTGCCGCCGACCGGGTAGGTATGGGCTGCGTTAAAGCGCACGACGCGGCGATTGCCGGAATTGTCGATGCGGCCCTCGTAGCCGGAATCGACGACGTACAGGTTGCGGTAGTTGTCGAGAAAGACCTGCGCCGGATTGGCCATGTCGGTGCCGTCGACGGGGAAGGGGCCGTATGGCTCGCGGTACTTGCCTTTGTTTCTCAGGCCGCCGGTCTTGTTGGTCTGGCCGAGCACGAGATCAACCAACGGGTTGGCGGCAAAAATATTGCGGATGCGCAGGACGCGCGCGCCGGGATTTTTGTTGCCTGCATGACTTTGCGCATTCCACAGCACATTGCTGACCGGATCATAGCACACGCCGCCCATCGCCAGCGGCGCACAATCGCTGTTGTCGTCCGCCCACCGGATTTGGTTGGCCTGCCCGCCGTCAATCGTTTTGAAGGGGGCGTACATGCGCCCGCCGTTGGTAAGCGGCAGGTGGAACATAAACAGTTTCCAGTCGGTGGTCACGAAGAGGATATTGCTGCTGACATGCAGCATGCCGATCGTGCGGCCTTCGAACGTGCCGCCGGGGGCGTTCTTATCCATGGCCGACTGGCCAATGACAAAGTCAGCCGACTGAAAGCTGACTGCCGTGTGATAGTTGGTCCAGACCAGGACGCGATAGCGGTCATGCACGAACAGTTGGTTGTTCCAGCGCGCCATGCCGTAGTTGTCCCAGGATGTGCGCCCGCTGGTTTCGTTCATGCCTTCCTTCAGCATCTCGCCGTTGGACCGGACGTGGCCTTGGGCATTGCGCGTGATTGGCAGCGGAATGCGGACGACTTTGTTAAAACCGCCAAAACTGGTGAAATACAAGTTGGTCTGGGCGTCAATGCTGATGCTGCCGTCGGGTTGCCCGAAGTCGGCCACGGCACCGTTCGGGCGCACATATTTGCCGATGCCAATAAAGGTGGTCAGATCCGGCTGGCCGATGCACTCAAGCGCCTGGCCGGTGACATGGTTGAACTTGACGATGCGATTGTTCCCGCCGTCGGCGACCCAGACAATGTTCGCATCGAACGGATCAAGGCAGAAGCCACGCGCCCAACGGAGCTGGTTGGTGCCGAACATGCGGTGGGCGTTCATGCCGTTCAAGAACGGTGGGCGGAAGACCATGACGCGCGCGCCGACAATCGGGTCGTTCAGGTCGCTTTGGCCGTCGAGGACGAAGACTTCGCGCGTGCGCGGATGAACGCGCACACCGGTCGGGTGATACATTTGGTTCAGCGCCATGCCGGCGCCGTTGGCCGTGAAGGTGGGCTGGCCCAACACCAGTGTGGCGCTCTTGGCGCCGTTGGTGAAGCAGACCACGCGATTGTTGCCCGCATCGGCCACCCAAATGTTGCCGGCCGCATCCACCTCCACGCCGGCAGAGTAGGTGCCGGTAGTTACGCCATAATTCCACTGGGTGCGCAGCGTGCCGGCACTGGTGGTCGGCGGCGTGGTCGTGTTGTTGGGCGAGCGATTGGTGAAGGTGGCCTGGCCCCAGACCTCATCCGCAATCTGATCCGTCGCGAACGGATCGTTATACTTGAGCACCCGGTTGTTGCACAAGTCCACCACGTAGAAATTGCCGGCCGCGTCCGTCGCCATCATGCCGGAGCGCGGCGCCTCGGAGGTGCTGCTGACATACGGAAACGGCAGCAGGGCGAGCGTCGCGGCGCTGGGCGGCAGAAACTGGAGGTTGTTGCCGTTGGCGGCGCCGGCGTCCCACATGGCCGGCTGGCCGATGACAATGTCCGCCGAAGGCCACGGGCCGTTGGGCAGCGTCACCGGCTGCCACCCGTTGAAACCGAGAATGCGATTGTTGGCCGAATCAAACAGATAGATGCGCGGTGGATTCTTGTGGGTGTCCACGTGCACGCCGCCAACGTGCGCGCCGGCGTACGGCACAATCCGGTTCAGCATAATTTCTTCCTGGCGCGTCGTGCCGAGGTACTTGCTGATGGCCAGATCCAGCGCCGGCAAGGGCGTGGCGGCGAACGGGATGGCCACAGTGCAGACCGCACCGATGAAGGCGGCGGTCAGAAGACGATTGCGTTTCATAATCACAGGAGTTACGTTAGGTAACGGTATAATTACAGTGTAGCCTATACAAGAAAACGACATGCGCGCAAACTCAGCAACGCCGGCGCCAGCAGCGCGAGCAGAACGCCCGGCTCCGGCACGCCGAGCGGCTGCAAGTCAAAGTCAATCAGACTAAGGCGCATGATGCCGGGCGCTTCGCTGCCGGCATCGTAATTCATGAAGAGATAGCCTTCGTGGGCGGCGAGCGTGTTGCGCCATTGGCTCAGGCCGGTGGCGGGCGTGATGTCCAGCGGAGCGAGGTCTGGCCGTTCGAGGTTGTAGAGATAGATTTTACGGCTGCCAGTCCAGGCCGACGCGGCCAGCAGCGTGTTGCCATAGAAATTGGGATGGTTGAGCACGGCCAGGTCCACGACGGCGTCGCTGGTCATGCTACCGGGAATCTGGTAACGGCGCTCCGCATTCTGGATGTTGGTGGCGTCGGCGAAGATGTTGGTGGCGCACCAGACCCAGTTCTGACCATCCGCCGCGGTCGCGTCGAGAAACAAGGCGCGGCCGTTCTGCTTGGGGTCGAGGACGCAGGTGGCATACGCGGTGTTGACCCCTTCCGTTTCTCTTTCGCTGAGCGTGGCGAGGTTGCCGATGCCGCTCCAGCGGCGGACTTGCGCGTCCATGCTGTTCTTGTAGCGATCCGTGCAAATGGCGTTGAGCGCGCTGACATTGGTCCACAAGTAGATGCCGCCGATGTTGCGGGCCGCGCCGTCATAATTATCGCCGGTGGCGCGGGCGATGAGTGGGGTGGCCGGATCAGCGCCGAGTGCGGCGGGTGTGCCGGCGGCATTGGTCGTGTAGAAGCCGTACCATGACCAGTACCACGGGCCGCCGTTCGGAATGCCGAACTGGCACCACAGCGCGGCGTAGAATACATTGCTGTGTTTCACCCAGTTCTGGCCTGGTTCACCGCCACCTTCGTTGCAAGGAATGCCGCCAATGGCGAGCTGCCAGTCGGTCACCATGCTGCTCAATGTCGATGCCCGCACGCGCCAGATGCTCTGGGTGCGCGGATTGCCGGCCGAGGCACAGGCCTGCAGGTAGACATAGCCGTCACGATCGTAATTTTTCACGAGCGTGCCGCGCTCGGTCATGCGCAGGCCCGCGCCCGCGCCGGCGTAGCCCATGCCGTTGGTGACGAGAAGAACCTGCCACGTCGTTCCGGTGATGACGACCTCACGGGTAATGCGCACGCTGTCAGAGGCGACATCGCCATACACATTCGAGCCGGAGACGCTGATCACATTGTCGCCCAGTTGCAGCGGGACATTGAGAATCGTCCAGGGTGTGATGGCGGCCAGCGTGCCGCCGCCACCGAGTGCATTGGTCCACCACAGCGTGCCAACCACATGCGGATTGTTGGTGCCGTTGATGGTGTAGGCGCTGATGCTTTCATCCACGGTAATGTCCGGCGTGGTGACATCCACATACGGCGCGCCTTCGCCCGGGCTGGGCGCGCGCGTCATGGTGATGGTGGCAACCGCATTGCTGCCGAATATATTCGTGGCGCTGACCGAGATCAGATTTGCGCCGCCGCTGAGCGGAATGCCGGTGATGACCCAGGACGAAGTCGCCGTCGCGCTGCCGCTGCCGCCGCGATTATTCGACCAGCTAATATAGCCGACCGCATGCTGATTGGCAACGCCGCCCAGCGCGCAGCTGGTCACGCCACTGGGAAACGCCTGCGGCGCGTTGGTAATGCTGATGGCGGGCGTGCCTTCGCCGCGCAAAAAGGCGCGCGTGATCGTGATCGCATCGCTGCCGACAATACCGCCCGTATTGGTGCCGCTGACGGTCAGCAGATTCGCGCCGAACTGCAGGGCGATGCCGGTCACCTGCCAGGGCGATGTGGCCGGAAATGCGCCGCCGCCGCCACGCTCGTTGATCCACTGCATCGTGCCGACCAGATTCGCATTGGTGCCGCCCAGTGCCGTGCTGGCACTGGTTACCGTCACGATCGTATTGGTCACAAACACCAGCGGCGCGATCGCCCGCGGCATATGGAAAAGGAGGCGGCTCCAGGTGTGATCCTGCAGTACAAACATCGGGCCGTCGAAGAAACACGACGCGGGCTGGCCAAGATACGTGTTGATGATCTGCGTCGGCTGCGGATTGACGACATCAGTCTGCTGCGGCGTGGGGTAGAAATACAGGTGCTTGCCTTGGGCGCCGGAGTAGGTGTCCTCGGTCAGCACCATTGCGTTGGCGCTGTTGAAGGCCAACGTGATCGGCGTGCCGGGCCCATCGGCGCCACCAGAGGTGGTGCGGTCGGCGGTGAGTGTCAATTTGCAGAAGACGGCATCGGCCGGTGTGTTCGGGAAGATAGTGCCGCCGACCGGGTAGGTCTTGGCTGCGTTAAAGCGCACGACGCGGAGATTGCCGTACCCCTCGTATACGCCATCGACGACGTACAGGTTGCGGTAGTTGTCCAGATAGATCGACGACGCAGCCGCAAAGTCCGTCGCATCAACGGTGAAAGGCCCTGTGAAATTGATAAACTTGCCTTTGTTGGGCAGAACGCCGGTTTTGTTGGTCTGGCCGAGCACAAGATCAACCAGCGGAACGTCGTCAAAGATGTTGCGGATGCGCAGGACGCGCGCGCCGCCAGCAACCCACAGCACATTGCTCGCAGGATCATAGCACACGCTGCCGATATTCAACGGCCCGCAAGGGCTGTTGTCGTCCGCCCATTTGTAGGTGCCGCCGTCAATCGTTTTGAATGCGGCGTAATGGACCCCGCCGTTGGTAATCGGCAGGCGAAACATATACGTTTTCCAATCGGTGGTCACAAAGAGGACATTACTGCCTTCGTTGGCATCCATCATGCCAATCCAGCGGCCTTCGAACGTGGAGCCACCCGCGGGGTATTGCTCGTTCTTATCCAAGGCCGACTGGCCAATCACAAAATCAGCCGACTGAAAGTTGACCGCCGTTTGATAGTTGGTCCAGACCAGCATGCGATAGCGGTCATGCACGTACAGTTGGTTCTTCCAGCGCGCCATGCCGTAGTTGTCCTGCACCGTGCGCCCGCTGGTTTCGTTCATGCCTTCCTTCAGCATCTCGCCGTTGGACCAGACGATGCCTTGGCCATTGCGCGTGATTGGCAGGGGAATGCGGATGACTCTGCTTCTGCTGGAAAAACAAGTGAAATAAAGATTGGATTGGGCGTCAATGCTGATGCTGCCGTCGGGTTGGTTGAAGTTGGCGACGGAGCCGTCCGGACGCACATACCGGCCGACGTCAAGAATGGTTGTCAGATTCACCTGACCGATGCAGTCGAGCGCCTGGCCGCTGAAATGGTTGAACTGGACGATGCGCTGCTGATTGCCGGAGGCGACCCAGACGATGTTCGTGTCGAACGGATCAAGGCAAAAGCCGCGCGCCCAACTGAGCTGGTTGGTGCCGAAGATACGGTCGGCGGTCTTGCCGTTCGTGAACGGCGGTTTGAAGACCATCACGCGCGGGTTTTCTTGGCCGTCGAGGACGAAGACCTCTTTCGTCGCGGGGTGCACACGCACGCCGGTCGGTTTATTCATTTGGTTCAGCGCCGTGCCGGAGCTGCTGCTCGTGAAAGTGGCTTGGCCGAGCACCACGGTGGCGGTCTTGGCGCCGTTGGTGAAGCAGAGCACGCGATTGTTGTTCGAGTCGGCAACCCAAATGTTGCCGGCCGCATCCACCTCCACACCGGCGGAGTAGGCACCGCCGCCATACCACTGGGTGTTCAGTGTGCCGGCACCGGTGGGCGGCGGCGTGGTTGTGTTGTCGGGCGAGCGATTGGTGAACGTGTTGTGCCCCCACACTTGGTCGGCGATCTGATCCGTCTCGAACGGATCAATATACTTGAGCACCCGGTTGTTGCACAAGTCCACCACGTAGAAGTTGCCGGCGCTGTCCGTCGCCATCATGCCCGAACGCGGCGACTCGGACGTGCTGCTTATATACGGAAACGGCACCAGTGCGAGCGTCGCGGCGCCGGGCGGCAGATACTTGATGTTGTTGCCGTTGGCGGCACCGGTGTCCCACATGGCCGGCTGGCCAATGACGATGTCCGCCGAAGGCCACGGGCCGTTTGGCAGCGTCACCGGCTGCCACCCTTTGAAACCGAGAATGCGATTGTTCATCGAGTCAAACATGTAAATGCGCGGGGGACTCTTGCTGGTGTCCACATGCACGCCGCCAACGTGCGCGCCGGCGTACGGCACAATCCGATTCTGCATGATCTCTTCCTGGCGCGTCGTGCCGAGCAACTTGCTGATGGGCATATCCATCGTCGGCAAGGCGGCGGACAGCGTCAGCGCTGCGCCAATCACGATGGCTACCAACAAGGAGATGTGCTTGGTAATCATAGGGTCATAGTGTTAGTCTTAGATTACTGTATGCATTCAGCCAGTGTATACATTCAGTATACCACGCTTACACCTGGTTGTCAATTAGACAAGCCAACTTGGTTAGTGCGCAACAACCACCGTGCGGCGTGTCTCAATCGCGCGGTCGGCCGCCAGCGTCAATCGCAAGGTGCGCAAACTGTCCGCATAGGTGCACGGATTTGCGCGCCAATAGACGCGCTTTTCGCCGCTCAAATGAATTTCGTTGCGCCAGCTATCAGCCAGCCACGAATGCGTGTGCGTGCCGACCCAGCACACCAATACGAGACGTTATGACGATGCCTGTTGGAAATGAGCATGACACTTCAGATTGCCGGCATGACATTGCCACCGCAGACGGGAATGTAGGCACCGCTTATAAAGCTGGCCAGATCTGAGGCCAGAAACGTCACAACATTGGCAATTTCCTGAGCGACGCCCCGCCGCTTCAGGGGAACCTGGGCCCGGTAGTCAAGAGTGGTGTCGGATTCCGGACAGTCTTCGCTGATGGTCCAGCCCGGGGCAATCTGATTGACCGTGATACCGTGTTCGCCCACTTCGCGGGCGAGCACCCGCAACACCCCGTCCATGCCGCGCTTGCCGGCGATATACGCGGAGGTCGTTTTTGAATACTGCATGGAGCATTCCGTATTGATGCCGATCACGCGGCCCCACTGCTTACCGATCATGCCCGGGACAAAGGCCTGGGCCAGCAACACGGTTTGCGTGACGCACGCGCGGTACTGACTTTCGTAATCCGCCAGCGGCTGTTGCAGAACCGCCGTCCACTGGTACGGAGAGACGGCATTGACGACGACGATGTCAGGCGCGCGCAGTTCCTTCTCCGCACGTTCCTTCAAGGCCGCCACCGCATCGCTGTCGGTGACATCCGCTGCCACGGTGATCGCCGCGCGATGCAGTATGCGGATCTCCTTAACCAGCAGTTCCGCCTGAGTCGCGTTGCGATGGTAGTGGACAATGATGTCGGCGCCGGCGCACGCAAGCGTGCGCACCATCACCCGGCCAAGCTGACCAGTTGCGCCGGTCACCAGGGCGGTCCTGCCAGAGAGATCAATGGGCAGCATTACTCGTTCCTGTGTTCAGGTCGTGTGCGGCCTTGACAAGGCGGCCGAACATTTGAAGATGAGCCGCACTGACTATGCGCGTGGGATCCATCAGTTGAACAGGCGTTGGGGCGTCGTGCGGCATAGTGTGCCAATGCATATCCTGATACATACAGCGCACCCGGTATGGCCAAAGCCCAGAAGAACCATGTCAAGCCTTTCGCGGAATCTCGCACCGGGACGTAAAACAAACCAACACCAATGAGGGAAAGGAGCCCTCCCGTAAGTTCCCAACGCCACCCGACAAGAATACCGGTCAATATCAGAGTTAGCGCGACGAACCCCACCTGCACAATCGCTGGCTGCGCAATAGGATTTGGCATGCCCTCTCTAACGGCGACGAGCACAATTACAGCAACGAGCCACGTGCCGATGATGCGCGCTACCCATCGACAGACAGATACGGACAGGCGGATTGTATTCATCGATGGATTCCTGGTCTGACGTTGCCCATCACGCGCGGTGTGCATGCATGGGCTGGTTGTGTCATTCCCATTCCCGGGCATCCGGGGCATCGCTGACAACGGGCAGACAACTCATCCGTAGCCGGGCGCACCCGAGCGGGACCAACGTCACGGTTTCTTCATCCTCGACCGAACGAATGGGACTGGCGCGGAGTACGTCAACCGTCTCATTGACCAACTTCCACGCCGGAATGCGCTTGGCCCGTGCGGTGATCTCGACGGGGGCCGCCTCGGGCGTCCACGGTTGATCCGCACGCTTGCCTTTCTCGACAACCGTGAATCCCGCCAGGGGATCTTTTGTGTCCAGCACCACGCCATAGTTCCACGGGGTGGTGGGAAAGATTTCCCACTCCGGCCACGCATCCGTGCCGCCGCAACGCTGCCAGCGTTCGCCGATCTTGAGGGAGAAGCTCAGCGGTCCGCGATCCACGGTCACGCTGCCGGTCCGTGGCCAGGTGGTCAGCGAAAGCGCCATCGCCATGGTAAGTTCCACGGTATCGCCGTTCTCCCACGTGCGCGCAATCCGCACATACTGACCGGGATGCGCCTTGACCGCCACAGATTTGCCCGCCACGCGGACTTGGCAGTCCCGGCACCAGCGCGGCACGCGCAGGTAGAGCGGGAATGCGCAGGGCGTTGCGGTCTGCACGGACAACGTCACCGTGCCGGTGAAAGGATAATCCGTGTCCTCCCTGATGGTGACCTTACCACCGCCGCCGACGGTTGCCGTCACCTCGCACGCGGCATACATCCACGCCACGAGACCGCCATCCGCTGAGGCCTGCCAGAGATTCTCGGCGAACCAAGGCCAGGCCATCGCCACGTTGTGCTGGCAGCAGCGGTACGTCTCGGATGGCGAGTAATCAATCTGACGGCCTTTGTTCTGGTATTCGTGCTTGCGGGATGCATCCAACTGCGGCTGATTGGACGCCGTCAGATAGTGCAACGCCTTCAGATCCGGGGTCTGAGCCGCAGGCAAGTGATTGAACAGCAGGTCTTCCACCCGATCCGCATACATGGCTTGCCCGGTGAGCTGGCCCAGCAGGTAGAAGCTCTTGGCAAATTCGCCGAAACCGCAGGTCTCAAAGCCCTGCCGTGGGTCAACGCAGCCGGGCCGGATGTTTTCATCCGCGCCAAAGATGCCACGGGGCTGCTGGCCCCAGGTGTCCAAGTGTTGGCGGTACCAATACTCGCTGAGGTCGAGGTGCCAGGCGGCGCCGGATTGCGTCGCGTAGATACCCGGATACGCAAACCGCTGGGTGAAGTTGATGACGTGGTGGTCAAGCCACTCGTCGGCCGGCTTGCTGATCCGGTGGAAGAATCGCGTGGCCAGTTGGAGCAGCCACGCGTCGCCCGTCTGGTTGTAGAGCCAGTAGAGATGCGGCAACATATCGCCGGCCCGCGCACACTGAATACTCGGCTTCCAGTCGCCGAAGTCTTCCCGCACGTCGGGGATGAAGTGCTCGTCCGGCAGCTCGCGGCAGAACGTGAAGAAGCGGGTCATGAACGGGATGATCCGCACATCGCCGGTGGCCTCGTGATGCCGAATAACCGCATCGAGCATGACCATGTGGGGCCAGAGGTCGCAGACCACTTGGCCATTCTTGCCCGGCATGCGTTTGTGAGCGGATGCGCCGAAGTACCCGTCCGCGTCCTGGCTGGCGAGCACCGCCTCGATCCAGCGCGCTGCCTCCGCCAGCAGCCGCGCATCTCCCGTCAGCCGCGCCAGACTATAAAAACCGCGGAGCCAGTACGGCTGCTCCTCCCAGCCTTCCTTGTCGGTGCCGAACCAGCCGTTGTCCGGCGCCAGGAACTGGCTCAATTCGGTCAAGCGACCGGTCATGCCGTCGGCCATCAAATCGAGTTGGTGTTTCAGCCATCCGCTGGGACGAACCGCCCCGAGCGGTAACTTGCTGAGCGAGTTCGCTTGCAAAGGCGGACGGTTAGCCGGGTAGCTTACATTGCTGCGGTTGGGTGGCGGACACTGCACGACATCGACGTTCATACATATGCTCCTTGACAAGTCACATTGCGTGTGTATAGATCCGGATCATTTCTTCCTTGGTTGCTTTGCGCGGATTGGTCAACCCGCACGCATCCTTCATGGCATTTCCCGCCAGCATGGGCAAGTCTTCTTCTTTGACGCCCAGTTCTTTCAGGCCGGATGGGATGCTGATATCCCGGGACAGTCTCTGCATGGCTTCCAGCGCTTTGTCCGCGGCTTCCATCGTCGACAAGCATTCCACATTTTCGCCCATCGCCACCGCAATATCCACAAAGCGTTCCGGGCAGGCAATCAAATTAAACCGGGACACATGCGGCAGCAGCACCGCATTGCACACGCCGTGGGGCAGGTCATAAAAACCGCCCAACTGGTGGGCCATGGCATGCACATGTCCCAGACTGGCGTTATTAAACGCCATGCCGGCCAGGAATTCAGCATACGCCATCTTCTCCCGCGCTTCCATATTTTTGCCATTCGCCACCGCCGGACGCAAGTACTGGCTGACCAGTTCGATGGCTTTCAGCGCCGCCGCGTCTGTCAGCGGCGTCGCGCTGGTGGAAACATACGCCTCGACCGCGTGCGTGAGCGCATCCATGCCGGTGGCGGCGGTGAGAGAAACCGGCATGCTCACCATTAATTCCGGATCGTTGATCGATACATTGGGCGTGACGTGCCAGTCAACAATCGCCATCTTAATATGACGGTCGGTATCGGTAATAATGGTGAAGCGGGTCATCTCGCTGGCGGTTCCAGCCGTGGTATTGACCGCAATCAAGGGCGGCATGGCTTTGCCCGATTTGTCCAAACCTTCATAATCTTTGATGGAACCGCCGTTGGTTATGACCAACCCAATTCCCTTGGCGCAATCAATGGGGCTGCCGCCGCCCACCGCAATGATGACATCGCATTTTCCCTTTCTGTAAAGGGCAATGCCTTCATCCACATTGGCCACCGTCGGATTTGGCTGAACACCATCATAAATGACCGCATCAATGCCGCTTGCGCCTAACAACCCCTTCACCTTTTCGACAATAGGGGTCGTCATTAATGGTCGGTCGGTGACCACCAGCGCTTTCGAGCCACCCAGGATTTTGGCCTGTCTGCCCACTTCCGCAACCGATCCAGCACCCATTATGTTAACGGTTGGCATGAAATAACTGTACATCATTGCGGCTCCTTTGGGTTTGTAATTTGGTTACACACGCACCTCGCCGAACGCCCGCTTTGAGGCGCGCGGCCTTTGTCGCAGCGCCTCCGCGGCGTTGTTCGGCTTCTCCTGTTTGACTATTCGGGTGGGCCAGTGGGTTTGTCGCTTCTTCATGGCCGCAGCAATGGCATCCAGGTCGCCCACGCCGCGTTCCTCGATCACACGTTCCGACGTGACCAGCGCATAAGCACCCGGGTGCTGATCCCAAAACTCCCCGGTGACTTCCTGCCATGCCGACACGACAACATCCCGGCGCGGGTGTGCCGCGAGATAGCTGCAGATCGACGTTTCCACATAGAGCCGCTTGCGTTTCATGGAGGTAGTATAGCATCCTGCCCACCAAACTACAAATCACGCCGAACGAGAACAAGATCAGCGACATGCGGCGCGCCGCGTAGAGCCTGATACCTGCATCGCGTGGGTGGGCGGCGACAGTAGTGGCCTGTTGTGCTCCCGCCAACAACGCCGGAAACCAAGACGTTGATGCCCATGTCGAGCAAGCCCATAACGTAGAAAATAATGGTGGTCCATTAAGACAAGGCGACGCAACTTCGTCCGGCATGGGAGCGTGCGCGCTTTGCGAACGGTGCGTTTGGGGATTTTGTTCCGTGCTCATAAACGTGCTCTTGCGCGGCCGACGCGCACGCCTGCCTCCCGCCCGTGCATCCCGCGCGCGTTTTTCATATACTAGAGTGGAAAGCAGTATTGCTGCAAGCATAGCAAACCATTCGATCGAGGATCAGATCATGCCGGCAAGTTTTGCTCTCGGAATTGACTTTGGCACGAACTCGGTGCGCGCGCTGATCGTCAACACACGCACGGGCGCAGAAGTCGGTGCGCAGGTGTACAACTACCCCAGCGGCGTGGATGGCATCATCGTGGATGCCAAAGACCCGCACATGGCACGCCAACGCCCACAGGATTATGTGCGCGGCCTCGAGGCCAGCGTGCGCGGCGCGCTGCGCGCGGCCAAAGGCGTGAAAGGGTTCCGCGCAGAAAATGTGGTCGGCATCGGCGTGGACACGACCGGCAGCACGCCGCTGCCGGTTGACGCCGCCGGCACACCGCTGGCCTTGCACAAAGAATTCGCCAACAATCCCAACGCGATGGCCTGGCTCTGGAAAGACCACACGGCCCGTGCGGAAGCCGAGGAGATTACGGCGGCGGCGCATGCGCACGCGCCCGACTTCACGCAGGGGTGCGGCGGCACGTATTCGTCCGAGTGGTTTTTCTCGAAACTATTGCATCTGGCGCGGGTGGACAAGAAAGTGTTCCGGGCGGCCGCCAGTTTTGTCGAGCACTGCGATTGGATTCCAGGCTTGCTGTGCGGCGACACCGCGCCGCAACGGCTGAAGCGCAGTGTCTGCGCGGCCGGCCACAAGGCGATGTTCAACAAGGCGGCCTGGCACGGGTTGCCGCCGCAGTCGTTCTGGTCCGGGATTGACGCGCGCTTGGACGGCATCATCGCCACATTGTACCAGGAGGCGTACACGGCCGACACGCGCGTCGGCGGCCTGTGCCCCGTCTGGGCGAAAAAACTGGGTTTGCCGGAAGGCATCGCCGTGGCGGTCGGCGCCTTCGATGCGCACTTGGGCGCGGTCGGTTCGGGCATCAAGCCGGGCGTCCTGGTGAAAATATTGGGGACATCATCCTGCGACATGATGGTGTTTCCCGACACCAAAGATTTGGGATTTATCCCCGGGCTGTGCGGCATTGTCAACGGCTCGATTCTGCCGGGACATTTCGGCGTCGAAGCCGGGCAGTCCGCCGTCGGGGACATTTTCAACTGGGTCGTGAAGCAGCTTGTCCCGGCTGATGTGCAGAAGCGCGCGGCCAAGAACACGCACGGCTATCTGATTGAACAAGGCCTGCGCCAGAAACCCGGCGAACATGGGCTGCTGGTGCTCGACTGGCACAATGGTAATCGGACCGTCCTCGTGGATCAAAATCTGACCGGGCTGATCGTCGGGCTGACGCTCGGCACGCGCGTCGAGGATATCTATCGCGCGTGCATTGAAGGCACGGCTTTCGGCGCGCGCGCCATTCTCGAACGCTTGGCGCAGCATGGCGTGACGGCGGAAAGCGTGGTCACCTGCGGCGGGCTGGCGGAGAAGAACCCGCTCTTGATGCAGATTTATGCGGACGTCTTGGGCGTGCCGATGCGCCTCTCGCGCTCGGCCCAGACTTGCGCGCTGGGTGCCGCCATGTACGGCGCGGTGGCCGGGCGCGCGCATCCATCCATTGCCATCGCGCAACAGGCGATGGGCGGGCTGAAGTCCCTCAGCTACAAGCCCAAGGCCGCCAATGTCGCGGTCTACAACAAGCTGTACCTGCTCTATAAAAAACTGCACGATCTGTTCGGCACGCGCGCTGCCAGCGCGAATTGCGCGGACGTCATGAAGGAGCTACTGCGGGTGCGGACGCAGGCAGTGGCGCGTTGAGGAGATGCCGATGACCGCATCCAATTTCCGGAGCTGACCATGGCGCGTGTTGTGCAGGAACTATCCCGTGATGAACAGGCCGCGCGTTTCCGGCGCGACATTGCGCATCGCTATAGCCCGGCCTTGACGGCCGTGCTGAAGCCGATCGTGCGCGGCGTGCTGCGGCTGTGTTTTGCGTCGCATATGCAGGTGGACGGGTTGCAGCATCTGTGCGGCATACCACGCGGCACGCCGATCATTCTCAGCAGTGTCCACAAGAGTCATCTGGATTACGTCTTGCTGGGGTTGGCGCTGCATAACGGCCTGCACTACCTGCCGGGTATGATCGCCGGCAAGAATCTGTTCCACGGGCTGTTCCGGCATGTGCTGCCGCAGGTGAAAGCGATCTGCCTGGATCGCGTGCGGGTAAGCCCGAAGAATCTGCGCTCGCGCGAGAATCTCTTGTATCTCTCGACGTTTTACGACTACCTGATGGACGAAATGCTGACGCGCGGTGAAATGATCGTCATTTTCCCCGAGGGCGGTCGT
>Ga0268280_1001198_pt1 | contig 18015 bp, 16 predicted proteins | sample saktaG_9_FD_190139 | JGI IMG/M metagenome (GOLD analysis project Ga0268280, IMG submission 190139) | Saline water microbial communities from Sakinaw Lake, British Columbia, Canada - sak_2011_5_24_40m | ecosystem: Environmental > Aquatic > Non-marine Saline and Alkaline > Saline ... | reverse complement strand
GCAGGTCCGGACGGACGGCGGGCAGCATCCCCTTAAGTGATGTACCCGGGGTGCCCATCGACAGCGTCATTGACAAAAGCCTGCTCCGGGAAGACGTGGATCTGCCCGAGGTGGCGGAGGTGGACCTGATCCGCCATTACACGGGCCTGTCAAAACGCAATTTCGGCGTAGATGTGGGCTTTTATCCGCTCGGTTCATGCACGATGAAATACAACCCCAAGATCAATGAGGACATCTCCCGGCTCACAGGGTTCACCGCTCTTCATCCTTACGCGCCGGAGAAATTCTCCCAGGGAAGCCTCCAACTCATGTATGAGCTCAGGAAATACCTGAGCGAGATCTTCGGCATGACGGACTTCGCACTCCAGCCCGCGGCGGGCGCCCACGGGGAACTGACCGGCGTCATGGTCATCAAAAAATATTTCGAGAAAAAAGGCGAGAAGCGCCGCCAAATCCTGATCCCCGATGCCGCCCACGGCACCAACCCCGCTTCGGGGGCACTCTGCGGATACCAGGTGGTCACGGTCCGCTCGAACAGCGAGGGCGGCGTGGATATCAAGCACCTCAAAGAACTCATGACGGACGACGTGGCAGGTCTCATGCTCACCAACCCCAATACCCTTGGTCTTTTCGAAAGAAATATCGAACGTGTCGCACGGATTGTCCATCGCAGGGGCGGCCTTCTTTACTGTGACGGCGCAAACGCCAACGCCTTCATGGGAAAGACTCGACCCGGCGACCTGGGTTTCGACGTCATCCAGCTCAATCTCCACAAGACCTTTTCCACGCCTCATGGATGCGGCGGACCCGGAAGCGGACCGCTGGGCGTCTCAAAAAAACTCATGAAGTTTCTCCCCATTCCGATCGTTGTCAAAAAAGGCAAACGCTACGAATGGCATTACGACTGTCCCGACACGATCGGGCGGGTCAGAAGCTTCTATGGAAATTTCAACGTCATGGTGAAGGCATACACGTACATACGATCTCTCGGGCCGGAAGGACTCAAGCGGGCCAGTGAAATCGCCGTCCTGAATGCCAACTATATAAAGGAGAAGCTGAAACCGTATTATGATCTCCCTTACGATCGCGTGTGCATGCATGAATGCGTCTTCACCGGAAGGAAGCAAGTCAGGGAAAGCGGTGTCCACACCTCTGATATAGCAAAGCGGCTCCTCGACTATGGGTATCACCCTCCAACCATCTATTTCCCCCTCATTGCGCCTGAGGCCATCATGATTGAGCCGAATGAAACGGAGAGCCGTGAGACCCTGGATGCCTTCTGCAACGCCATGATCGCCATCGCAGCGGAGGCCAGGGAAAATCCGGAACTTGTCAAGTCCGCGCCCATCACGACCCCTGTCAGGCGTCTCGATGAGGTCAGGGCCGCCCGGGAACCCGATGTGTGCTGGAAACCACGGTAAAAGAGAAGATGCGGGAAACCAGAAGAAAGCCTGACTGGCTTAAGGTCAGGCTGCCCAACACCCCGGAATTCAACCGCGTCCGGGCCGTTCTGGCCGATCTTCAACTCCATTCCGTCTGTCAGGAGGCACGCTGTCCAAACATCGCTGAGTGTTTCCACTCCGGGACGGCGACCTTTCTGATCCTGGGGGATATCTGCACCCGGAATTGCGGATACTGCAATGTCCGCCGCGGCACGCCGGCCCCGCTGGATGAGGAGGAACCAGAGCGAATTGCTGCCGCCGTCAAAACCCTCGGCCTCAGCTATGCCGTCATAACCTCCGTCACCAGGGACGATCTTCCCGACGGGGGCGCGAAGATATTCGCCAGCTGTATCAAAAATCTCCGTCGTGACGTTCCGGGCTGCAAGGTGGAGGTCCTGATCCCGGATCTTCAGGGCAACTGGAATGCTCTCGATGTCATCATGGAAGTCCAGCCGGACGTGATCAATCACAATATGGAAGTGGTGAAACGGCTTTTCCCTTCTCTCCGACCCCGGGGCAATTATCAGATTTCACTGGAGCTTCTTAAACGTATCCGGGAGTCCCAAGGGAAAATCGTGAGCAAGTCCGGTTTCATGATCGGATTCGGGGAAGGGTGGAATGATATCCTCGATCTGCTCAGAGATGTCGCCGCCGTCGGATGCGAACGGCTGACGATCGGACAATACCAGCAACCGAAACGGGAGCTGTGGCCGGTGAAGAAGTACTACCATCCCGATGAATTCGAGACCTTGAAGCGGATCGCTTCTCAAACGGGATTCAAGCATGTCGAATCGGGACCGCTGGTCCGCAGCTCTTACCACGCGGCCCGGGCGTCAAAAAAGGAATGAGGAAACGGCTAAGGTAAAATATCCATCTGAAAACAAGGATTAATGAAATGTCACAGGATTTCGACATGGTGGTCATCGGAGCCGGTCCCGGCGGCCATGCGGCGGCCGAGGAGGCGGCCCGGCTGGGCGCGCGCGCAGCCATCGTAGAAAAGGACAAATGGGGTGGAACCTGCACCCACCTCGGCTGCATCCCCACGAAGGCCCTTCTGGCCTGCAGCCGGAGGTACGCGGAAATCGGGAAGCTTAAGCGCCTTGGGATCTCCATCAGCGGAACAACCCTTGATTTCCCGGCCATGAAGCGTCACCAGGGGCAGATGGTGAAAATCTCCGCCCTTGGAACCCAGAAATCTCTTGACGCCGCCGGGGTCGTGCGCCTTGAGGGGGAGGGCAGAATTCTCTCTCCTGAGGACGTGGAAGTGATCTCGGCAAAGGGAACAATGGAACGGCTGAGGACAAAAAATATTGTGATCGCCTGGGGATCGGAACCTTCCGCGATACCGGGAATCGAGATGTCTCATCGGATTACGAATTCCAATGGATTCCTCGCCCTGCAGGAGCTGCCAACCAGCGTTATTATCGTTGGAGGGGGAGCAATCGGAGTCGAGTTCGCAAATTTCCTGGCTGAACTCGGAAAACGGGTCGCCATTGTGGAACTCCTCGACCAGATCCTTCCATATGAAGACATGGATGCGGCTGATTTTCTCTCCCGGGAACTCAAAAAACTGGGAATAGAGATTTATACGTCTGTCCGGGTCATATCTCTTGAGGAAAAGGAAGGAAAAGTTCACCTGAAGGGGGCAAGAGGAGATGAAACCATCGATCTTCGGGGGGAATTTTCAATCATCTGCACCGGAAGGAGACCTTTTCTGGACAGGGAAGAACTGGATCGGCTCGGGATTCGTTACAGCCCCGGGGGCATCTCCGTGGACAGCCGCCAGAGAACGAGCCTGGAGAATATCTTCGCTATAGGCGATGTAACGGGAGGGATGCTTCTCGCGCACCGTGCCAGCGCCCAGGGGAGGGCGCTGGCCAACTATCTCTTCGGAGATGGGACGTTTTTCTATAGTGAGAATGCGGTTCCCACAGTCGTTTACACTCACCCCGGAGTGGCCCGGATCGGGATGACGGAAAGACAGGCCGTCGAAAAGGGGATCGACTTTGAAATCCGTCGCATCGAATATGGCGCCAATATCGTCGCCCGGTCGGAACTCAGAGGAAACGGTTTTGTGAAAGCCCTGTTCTCGGAGGGCAAGATAATCGGCGTCACGATAGCCGGAGACGACGCCGGCGAACTGATTTCATCCATGTCCCTCGCCGTCGCGAGCGGCATAGACAGAAAAGAAATGAGAAACTGGATTCTGCCCCATCCGAGCCTGAGCGAGTTGCTGAAGTTGTGAGGACTCTTGAAAAAAATTCCCGGCATCAATCTCTTCGTTTTCGCGGTCACCATGACCGTTTTTTTTCTTTTCTTTCACGGGTCCTGGAGGGCGGGGGCTGAAGACATACTCATTCAGTCCGGAACTCCGGTTTACACCTATCGCATTGTCAATGCCTATCCTCATGATCCCGGGTCGTTTACGCAGGGACTCCTTTACCATGGGGGGTATCTCTATGAGAGTACGGGGCTTCACGGCCGTTCATCCCTGAGAAAAGTTGATTTGAAAACGGGCAGGGTTCTAAAAATCCGCAATCTCCCCAGAAAATATTTCGGCGAGGGAATTACTCTTTATGGGAAGCGGCTCTTTCAAATAACATGGCAGTCGAAGACAGGATTTATCTATGATCCGGAGACCTTCCGTCAGCTGGGACACTTCTCCTACGACAGGGAAGGCTGGGGAATCACCTCCGACGGCATCCATCTCATCATGAGCGACGGCACGTCCACCCTGCGTGTCCTTGAACCGCGCACATTTAAAGTGTCAAGAAAGATTAAAGTCAAGGACGGCGGGAAATCTGTCTCCGGCCTCAACGAACTTGAGTATGTGAAGGGCGAGATTTATGCCAACATATGGAATACAGCATATATTGCCCGGATATCGCCGGAAACAGGAGAGATCACGGGCTGGATCGATCTCAGTGGCTTATATGGTGAGCTTGGCGGAAAACATGAGGGGGATGTGCTGAACGGCATCGCCCATGACCCGGAAAAGAATCATCTCTTCGTGACGGGAAAATTCTGGCCAAAGCTTTGCGAAATAAAAATTATAAGGCAAAAGGCAAAAGGAAAGTAGATAAAAACGACACAAAATCATTTCACTTCGGCCTTCAGCATTCAGATTATGCCTTTAGCCTTTAGCCCTTTGCCTCAACGCACATAGATTGGATTAGAAAAAATCCAGGGCCGGTATTTTCCAAGGGCCTTTAAATAGACCTCGACACGATAGATGCCCACCTGAGTCAAAGGACACTCAAGAGATTCCACGACTATTTCCCGGAACAGCTCGCCGTTTCTCATGATCTGTATTTTCCCTCGGCACGGCAGACCTATTTTCAACTGTGCCTCACTTTTCAGGAAAAATTCATCTCCCATGGATGCTTCTTCCTCCCCATCGGTGATCATAAAGGAAAAACCTTTCGCCTCACGGAAATATTCCTGGGCCACATAAGCTCTCCCGCCTTTCAAGGCGCCAAACAGGATCTCCATATCCTTCCCGTAATCTTTTTCAAGAGGCCTTTCTGTCAGCACATGGGTTCGCACGAAGCGGAATGCCTTTCGGAAGGGAAATATGTCAAGGTTCAGGCCAAAAACCCTTTTGAGCGTGTTATGATTATCGAGCTCGCCGATTCCGACAACACGCGACTTCTGATTCAGGTCGTCCCAGCGTCTCAAGGTCATCCGCCTGGGACCTTTGAGAAAGAGGGCCGGGAAAAGATAGCCGAAGACCGCTCCGGCATACCCCCTCAGGGACGACTGCCAGTCCGTCATGAAATCCCAAATCCCCATGCCTGCATATCCGGACACTCCCCAGTCGACCCATGGAAAAGGTTTCACGTGAAACATCTCCGTTCCCTCGTGATCGGGATGGGCAATAAAGCCAAATCCGCCCTGTTCGAGGACCTTATCTATAATCCGCTGAGGAGAACCCTCTTCCTGGTCCATGCTGACCGGTTCACGGATGCCGAAAGCAAGGTAATGATTGAACTGCGCCGGGGAGATCTCCTCTCCCACAATGAGGAGCGTCCCTCCGTGCCACCCCTCCAGGCCCGCATCCCGGGCCCCGAGGTTGAAATGATCGGTAAGCATCAGGAAATCAAGGCCGTTTTTCTCCGCAGCCTCAAGAATCTCGGATATGGACGAACGCCCATCAAAGGAATAATTGGAATGGAAATGAATTGCCCCCGCATAATCATAAAGCTTCATTCTTCTTGTCTTTTTTCTTCTTTCCCCTATGCCTGACGCCTAATGCCCAATGCCTGGTGCCCGCCCTTTACATCAAACTCTTCCCGCTTTCGGCGATCACCTGGTCAATCTCCTGCTTCAGCTCCGCCGGCAGACCTTCCATCTCTATATTTAAAAACCCTCTCACAATGAGAGCCGTGGCTTCAGCCTCGCTGATCCCCCGTGCCATGAGGTATTCAATCTCTTCCTGGGAAATCTTTCCGACGGCCGCCTCGTGAGACATTTCCACTCCGGCGACGCGCCCGTCAAGCTCCGGTATGGCACGGATGTTGCCGCTTTCCGCAAGCATCAGGCCGTTGCACTCCAGATGCGCCTTGACACCCGGCTGGTATCCCACCAGAAGTCCCCGGGCGATGATGTTTCCTCCCGTAGAGATTGTCCTGGAAATGATCTCTGCTCTTGTTCCGGTCGCTTCCAGATGAACGCTCCCGCCCACGTCCATTTCTGATCCCTTCCTGGCAACCAGTATGGTGTTCAGCCTGGTCACTGCTCCTCCTCCCATGAGGCGAACGGAAGGGGCCATCTGAAGGGACCGGGCCGGTTTCATGCAAACGTAATTGGAAAGATAGGTTCCCCCTTCTTCCACCCAGACAGCGGTTCTTGGCCTGACGGCCACCTCCTCGCCCCAGTTGTGAATCATGGTGAATGTAAGCGTGGCGCCGCGCTTGACATAGAATTCCGATACGCCGATGTGGAGCGCCTTCTCCAGGTGGGGGGCCGTGGTGCAGCCCGTGATGATGTGGAGCTCAGCGTCTTCCTCTACAATGACGATATTGTGAACATTCTGGGAAATGCCTTCTTCGCTCAGGTAAAGACAGGCCTGGACGGGAAAGAGCGACTTCACTCCTTTCCCGGCCCGGATGAAATATCCGTTATGAAAATCAAGCTCCGCCCTCGCCGTGTACTTATCCGCCCCCACATCCACAGCCTTCCACCAGTAATCCGGAAGACCCTCATACTTCTTCAAGGCTTCCATTGTGGGCAGGATCTCAACCCCTTCCTCTCTCACGGAACAATGAACGGGCGAATGATCCATCTGGATGTAGCTTCCTGTCCTCTTCTCTCCGGTAAGGATCATACCCGCCTCTGCCATTCCCTGCTTTTCCTCCTCAGATACACCGGCAAGACTCTCCTTGTAGACATGCTTCTCCGCCTTGCCTTTGAAGCTTGAAAGATCCAGGTCCGGACCATAGAGGGCCTTCTTTTCCGCCGCGCCAAGGGCCTTTTCTCTTATCTTTGACATCTTGCGCATTCCTCATAGCCGAGATTACAGATGGTATTGAACATCTCTCTCGGGTTCCCGTGGCATTTCATCCCTCCGTCAAGCAGGAGATAACCCCTGTCCGCTTCCAGATAATTCAGAATGAGCCCCGTATGGGTGATAATCAACCCCGACTTCACCCGCAGCCGGCGCAGATTCTTCTGGAGAAGCTTCTTGATGACCTTGCCGATAAGGGCAATATTTTCCAGGTCGACACCCGACTCGGGTTCATCGAGAAGAATGAGATCGGGGTTCTGGGCCATGAGCTGAAGGAGTTCCGATTTCTTGATCTCCCCTCCCGAAAGTCCGTGGTTAATTTCCCGGTCCAGAAATTCCGAAAAATTAAGGCTTTTCGCATAGCTTTCCGTCTTACCGCCGTTGTCACGGCTCAAAAGCTCCACGAGGTCTCGTGTCTTGAGTCCCCTTATTGTGGGCGGCCTCTGAAAAGACATGCCAATCCCCAGGGCGGCCCTTTCATTGATGGGGAGATGGGTCATATCGATTCCCTTGAAGACAATGCTCCCCTTCGTGATTTTGTATCTCGAAAACCCCATGATCGCCATGAGAAGGGAGGTCTTGCCTGACCCGTTCTTTCCAAAAAGAACATGGGTTTCTCCTTCTTTGATCTCCATATTGATGTCATGGAGAACCTCTCGACCCCCCACTTCTACGCTTAAGTTATTGATTTCTAAAGACATTTACAAGCTCCTTTCGGCATCGGGCATTAGGCGTTGGGCATCAGGCAAAAAGCAAACGACGCTCATACCTCTCAGGTATCTTTCTTTCACTTGAACCCTTGAACCCTTGAATCCTCGAACCCTTTCTGCATCTTCCCAGCTTCTAATCCCTTGAGCGGACATGTTTCACATAGCGGCGACTTCCTGCAGAACCGCTTGCCCGTATTCACGAACAGGGCATGGTACTGATTGAAGAGCGGCGCACGGCAGGGAAGGTGATCCATGAAGAGCGATTGAATATCGCGGTACCGGGCGTCCTCATCAATGAGATGATGACGGAGGAGAATTCGTCGTGTATAGGCATCCACCACAAAAACCGGCTTTTCACCCGCATAAAGAAGAATGCTGTCCGCCGTTTCCTCGCCGATCCCCTTCACACCCAGAAGCTTTTCGCGCAGCGACCAGAGTTCCTCCTCAAACATTTTATCGAGATCGCCATCGTACTCTTCAAACAAGAAAAGAATGAAGTTTTTCAGTCTCTTCGTCTTGATGCGATAATATCCGGAAGGCTTGATCAGTTCCTCAAGCTTCTCCTCTCCTATTTTGAGAAGTCCTTGAGGAGAAAGCAGATCACTTCCTTTCAGGTTTTCAATTGCCCGCTCAACATTCTTCCAGTTCGTATTCTGGGTAAGAATGGCGCCTACAGCTATTTCAAAGGGCGTTTCTCCCGGCCACCAGTTAAGGTTCCCGAAGCAGCCGTTCAGCGTTGCGTAAATCTTCAACAAGTAATCGCCGGTTCTCATGCTGAACTATAACCGAAAAAGAACAAAAAAGGGGCACCCCTGTTTTTGTTTACTCTGTGACTTAGCTTTTCCGAATCGCAATATAAATTGTCGCCTTTCCCCGCTTCACCAGGAGCAGGACATTCTCGCGAGCGTCTTTTTTCGACATTTCCCGCTTGTAGTCCTTCAAAGACGCTATCTTCACCTTATTAACCTGAACAATGATATCCTTGGGTTTTACACCGGCTTCATCGGCGGGGCTTCCTTCCCTGACCCCCGTGACGACAACACCGGATCTTTTAGAAAGACCAAGATACTCCGCGACTTCAGGCGTTATATCCTGAACAGTCATCCCAAAATAGCCGCCCCGTGCCAGTCCTTTTTTTGCTGACAGCTCAGTCGTATCTTTTCGTTCTGTAATAACGACAGGGAAAATGTTGACCTTGCCGTCTCGAATAACCTTTATGTCCACTTTCTTTCCGATGTGAACCGCTGCGACCAATCTCAGTAAATCATGGGCATCCTTCACTTTTCTCCCATCAACCTCCGCGATGACATCCCCCGCCCTGATGCCTGCCCTGTCCGCGGGATCACCTTGCACGACATCGGCCACCAGGGCTCCCTCTTTCCCTTTGAACTTGAGAGAATGAGCCATGTCTTCAGTAATGTCCTGAACTGAGATCCCCAGCCATCCACGGGTAACCTTGCCCCTTGTCTTCAATTCCGGGAGCATTTCCTTAGCCATGTTGACCGGAATGGCAAAACCGATTCCCTGTCCCTGCGCCACGATGGCTGTATTGATTCCCACTACTTTTCCGTCCACAGAGAAAAGAGGTCCGCCGCTATTACCCGGATTGATGGATGCGTCGGTCTGGATGAAATTATCATAGGGCCCTGCCCCGATCACGCGCCCCTTCGCGCTGACAATTCCAGCCGTGACGGTCTGCTCAAGTCCGAAGGGGTTCCCTATTGCAATCACCCAGTCGCCGACCCTCAGCCTGTCTGAATCTCCGAACTCCACAACAGGCAGGTGATTCGCCGCTTTTATCTTGATCAGAGCAATATCGGTCTTGGCATCTTTTCCCACGACTCTGGCGTCATATTCCTTTCCGTTCGAAAGCCTGACCTTGATCTTATCGGCTTTCTCCACCACGTGGTTGTTTGTAAAAATATAACCGTCCCTGCTGATGATAAACCCCGACCCGAGGCTCCTCTGCTTGAACTGCCGCTGCGGGGAATCGCCGAAGAAACGTCTGAAAAATTCTTCGCCTCCGAAGAACCGGTCAAAAAAATCGTCACCGAAAGGAGACCGCTGTCCCCGGTTCCCTCCCGACTTAATGATCTTTGAGGTCGAAATATTCACGACGGCCGGCTTCAACTTATCCACGAGATCGGCGAAAGAGGCCGGAGCCCCCGATGCATCCCTGGTCGAAGCAAGCCGGTAGAACTTCGCGGGCTTCGCCGCAAAAGCAAAATGGACGACTCCTACAAAGGAAATAACGAAAAAGCAGATGAGAAAAACAAGCCAGAATATGAGAAAGTCCTGTTTCCCCCCGTGATTTATTTTCATCCTCATCCCCCAATATTTTTATCCTGGAACCTTCAAGGGTCTCGCAGTAAATTCATTCTCTCGTTCAAGGCGATTGTGGCATTGTTTCAAACCGGCTCTTATTTATCAAATTCATTGGCATGTCAACAAATAATATAATAGATGGCTGGTCCTGTCAGGGCAATGATTTTCTGAAGAGAACTCCCTTCAAATAAAGGGATTGAGGGATGTTGATCACATAGGGATGATCACGATCCTGAAAGAGATGTTCCACAACCTCCAGTCTGGAATCCGTTTCCGCCGCCGCCTCCAGAGAAACACGCTTCAGGTCTTCGAGAGAGACATGATGCGAGCAGGAGAAAAGAGCGAGGTACCCTTCTGGCCTCAAAAGCCGCAATCCCGCCAGCATAAGGCGCCGATACCCCTTGAGGGCTCCCCCTCTGGAACTCTTCGTCTTCGTAAAGGAAGGCGGATCGAGGACAATCAGGTCATAGCGCCTTCCCTTCTTGAATGCTTCGTCGAGATAGTCGAAGGCGTCGGCCTTTGCCGTCACCACGTTTTTCAATCCGTTCAGCCGGACGTTGACGGCGGCCAGATCAAGGGCGGGCAAGGACACGTCCACCAGCGTCACGGCGGCTGCGCCCTGCAGGGCCGCGTGAATGCCGAATCCGCCCGTATTCGAAAAAACATCCAGAACGTGAAACCCCTCGCCGACACAGGACGCGACGATTTCCCGGTTTCTGCGCTGATCCAGGTAGAATCCCGTTTTCTGGCTTTCCCTCATCCGGATGCAGAACCGGACCCCCTTTTCTTCAACGACAATCTCATCAGGAATCTCCCCGAAGAGAACCCCTTCAGCCGCATCCAGTCCTTCCTTTGCCCGCGACCGGGCATCCGATCGCTCATAAACGCCCCGGGGGTTGATCACCTGTGCCAGGGCGGAGAGAAGCCCGCTTCTGAGATTCTCCATGCCCGCCGTATTGATCTGAATGGAGAGATACCCGTTGTAGTAATCCGCGATGAGACCGGACAGGTCGTCGGCTTCGTAATGAACGACGCGGCAGGCGTTCGTGTGACGCATCAGGCTCTGCCGGCGCTCCCAGGCCTTTGAGATCTTCTCCCTCAGAAACTCCCCGTCAATCGGGCGCTCCACAAAAGAGAGGATGCGGACGGCGATGGTGCTCTTGAGATTGATGTAACCGAGCCCCAGGAAAGACCCCGACGGTGAGCACACCCTGACAAGCTCGCCCCGACCTGCGTCCTGCGGATACCGGAGAATCTCATTGTCGTACACCCACGGGAAAAAGCGCGCCACTTTCTCGGAAGCCGCCTTATTGATGATCACGTCTCTGATGGTGAGGCTTTTCATAAAATCCTCTTTGACTCCTTCACGAATTGATCGCCATTATAGGGCAAACTCCAAATCCCCACAACACATATCATTAAAATGGTTGCATTTTTTTAAATATTGAGTAGTCTTTAAAAAAACTTTGGCAGATGCTTATAAGATTGCTGCCGCTGATTTCATCATTCCGATTCTCCGCACGACGAGTGAAATTGTCACAACCCTTTTTTTGTCGGTAACGGCGCTGCACAAAATTACGGCACAGTATTCGCGAGGGGAAGAAATTAAGGAATACGTAGATTAATTGTTCGGAGATAATAACTGAAAGGGGGAATGAAATGAATTATAGAACCTTTTCCGAAGAAATTTCCAAATTGATTCGACCGCAATCTTATCCTCTCGGAGTGAAATTGGTAAAAAATGGGAACCAGCTTCCAGAGGGAGCGATCAGACCCTCGAAGTATGGCATTAAGATTTCGCTTTGTCAGTGGACAACGATGGCAAGACGCTGGGGACGAATTCTTGGAGCGGTAGCGGACGATATCAACTGCACGCCGTGCCTTGCAGCGTTGGGCCTTAAACAGATGCAAAACAGCACAGCTCTTTCCGAATATTTCTTGGAGATGGGATACGTAGACAGTATTGAATTGGCAGAAAAGGCGACAAAGGGACTGGGTCCGATACCATCAGGGGAAATTAGCGGTATCGCCTTTTTCCCCCTCGAGATGGCACCGGTCGATCCCGACATTGTTCTGATCTATGGAACACCTGCACAAATGGCTAGATTGGCTGCCGGGTATCTATATCACTATGGCGAGCTTATTGAAGCCAGAACTTCAGGATTTGGCATCTCCTGCCTTTCAGCCGTAAAGTCACATTTTACTGACAAGCCCGCCTTTGTTCATCCTGGACGGGGAGAGCGTATATTGGCAGGCACAGATGAATCCGAGATGTTTATGACATTCCCGGCAGGCTATTGTGAATCGCTTTTAGACGGCTTGAAAAAAACACAGGAGAAAGGAACAAGATATCCTGTACAGAGTTATATGATTTATCAACCGCCAACCATTAAACCCATGAAAAGCCTTGAGGATAAGTTGACAGATTTATGAATAATTTATGCTCCGTATAGGGGTTTATTAACACCGAACCCACCGCTTAACCGGACAGGCACACTCCGCCGGGCTACGTGTGCCTGCGGGTTAGCTTATCGTTAGCGTATTGGAATTGCAAAATGTCTGACCGAGAAAATGAGAGGAGGCATAATGGGCGGCTGGGGTATTGTATTAATTGTAATGGCTGCAATTTTATTCGGTCCCGCTATAATAATTGCAGTATCAAAACGTGTAGCTGGCTGGAATAAGGTGCGCTGGGTTCTGCATTCATTACTTCCTTTGCTTATTGTGCCGCTTGTTATTGCAATTGCTATTAACTTGGTTTTCCCGACAGAAAAAGGTTTGGCGAACTTATATATGAGCACAATATATCCCATCCCAACTTACGCGTCCGTTTGGATAGTTTTTATTATATTTCGGATAAAAAATCCAAGATGTTGAAAAAAACCAAAAGGTTCGCTAACCAGGCACTGAAGCGGATCGCGGCCCCGACGGGCCACTCCCACTTAGCTTTGTGTTCGCTTAAAAAAATAATTGCCGTTATAACGTTATGATGCTATAGTTACACAACAACAAGGGAGGTGATATTATGGGAACAGCAGCAACACGCGCCACAATATACTTGGATCCAGAATTGCATAAGGCTCTTCGTCTAAAAGCAGTTGAAACATCGCAGTCTTTGTCCAAATTAGTAAATGATGCCATAAAAGAATCTCTGGCGGAAGACGCTGAAGATATTACAGCTTTTAAAGAAAGAGTCAAAGAGCCTTTAATCAGCTACGAAGCGATGCTCAAGAGGCTAAAAAAAGATGGCAGAATATGAAATCTATTTTAAAGAGTCCGTTGAAAAAGACTTCCGTACAATACCTAAAAAAGATTTAAGGAAGATCATCCGGCGCATTGAGGCGCTTTCAGAAGATCCAAGACCGTCAGGTCACGAAAAACTTACTGGACAGGAAAGATATCGTGTCCGCCAAGGGCTGTATAGAATCATCTATTCCATTCAAGATAAAGAGCTTACAATTTGGGTTGTAAGGGTAGGACATCGAAAAGACGTTTACCGCTGACGCGAACATGTCAATCCACGCGACCGCTTTACAGCGGCGCGTGATCTTTTTGTTAGGCAGCATAAACTATTATTACTTATTTTATCGTCAAAAGAAGGAAGCCATGATTTAGAGAGAGAACGAGATAATTTGTCAAAAAATCATTAAGAAGAATTTTAGAATGGATATCAATAGTAAATCTTTTTCGGATCCCGACGATAACATAAAGGGCTTCACCGATGAGGCCACATTACGTCGCTGTCGTCACCTCCGCCTTATTGGCATCTCTGTTTCTATTCTGATACTCTGGAACGGCGTATGTGACTTTATTTACGGTTACTCGCCCAAATTGAGTGGCCTTGAATACTTTTCTCCTGCGGTATGGGATACGATTCGCACCGCAGGCCATCGTCCTCATTGGATGGTGATGATGGCACAAACGGCCGGCTGGCTCTATCCGCTTTACGCGCTGTCATATTATCACTGGTGGGTTGGCATGCGACGCGCAGGATTTTGGCTTGCCTATGTTCCGTGTGGACTGCTTGCCTATGCTTTGTTGATGATTGGGGGGATCCAACATGCTGGGTGGGCATTCTTGAGTGTGTTGGCGCAAGCGAAGGCCGTGGTCGGATGCACGGACGAGGCATTTTATGCAATGGCCAACCGCTTTTTGGTCGAACATTTTGTGATGGGGGATCTGACAGCGGTGTTGGCTTTCAATGTGGGTGCCATCTGGCATGCTGTGGGGATTTTAAGTGGACGGACAGTGTATCCGCGCTGGTTTGTGATATTGTCGCCCTTTGGTGTGTTGACTATCACGATGGTTTTGGGTGCCTGCCTGCCCGCTCCGTTTGCAGGGCTTGTGATTGCACTATTTGGGACATGGTTCATGCTCGTTCCCTGTCTTGCAAGCACAGTGTGGCTGTGGCATCGCGCCTGTGTCAATTAACAAAAGAACTCTATAAAGATATTGATGCCTGACCTCCGCATTAATAAGAAGACGGTCAAGGCTGCGCTTTGTCCGCCTCTTATGCGGAGCGTTAGGGCACACGAAGAAGGGCTTATTGGGGATTAATTCTTGATTGTGAAAGCGAAAATAGAACTCATCAATCGTCACCATACCTCTTCAGTTGCTCAAAAAACGATTTGATATCATTGTTGGCTAAGATTGATATTGAGGCAATATATCAGGATTTTAAATCCTCCCCTGATATACCACCTGATGAGTATGTATTTCAAAAAGCTATTGAGGTTCAAAGCATCACGAAAATCTTATTGATTTTTAAAAGAATCGGGTACCGATGTTCTTCCCTTTTCTTACAAATAAATAGGGTCATCATAGGGGTAAGTCTTCGCTTGAATCTTGGATTTGGATTTTGTTGAATTATGAGTCAAAAGCAGACTTGACCCCTCAACGGGTGCACAGCATTTTCTTTGCTTCTTCCACGTCTTCGATCTTTCCGACCAGCATGACCACATCGCCGAAACGGAGAATCGTATCTCCCCTGGGAACGATAAAATCCCCGTCTCTGCGGAGCCCCATGACCAGGGCATTTCCGGGAAGATGCAGTGCGTCTATGGAGAGTCCGTCGAAGCTCCGGTCGCAAATAACCGCCTCTCCGATTTCGACGTTATCCGTATGCCTGGCCAGCATGTCATACGCCGCAGGAAATCGGAGGGCACCCTCAAGGGCGACGACGACAGCGAGGCCCGGCTGGACGACCCGCACCCCAAGGGCTCTCAACCGCTCCATGACGGCGGGGTCGTCGGCCCTCGATACGATGACGGGTATGCCAAACCGCTCAGCAGCCATCCGGCATACCTGGTAATTGGCTTCCGGATCATCAAGGGCGGATACCAGGGCCGCGGCCCGGCCGGCCCCCAGACTTTCCAACACTTTTTCGTCTTCCGGATTTCCGCTGACCACCTTCGAAATCCTGAAATGAAGCTCTGTCATCTTTTCTCCGGGGCATCTCACCACGTATACATCTTCTCCCTCGGCGACGAGTCGTTCGGCGAGAGGGATCGTCAAGTGATTCAATCCGGCAACAATGACTCCTTTTCTTTCGGCCTCTTTCGCGGAAGGCAACAGCCGGTTGAACAGGACAGGCGAGACGATACAGGTGATGGCCGCAAGCAGGATGATGGCCGCGTTCATGGCCGGGTTAATCACGCCGAGTTCAAGCGCCAGCGCGGATGCGGCGATGATCAGAGACAGACGGGCGGAAAGAAGAAAACCCGCGGCAAGACTCTCCCGCCAGGAAAAAGCCAGCAGATAGGTCACGGAGGGAATGATCTTGACCGCGTACGCGGTGATGACGAAGAGCGGGAGCAGGATCAGTATCTCCCATGATTTCAGGAGCGCCCACAGGTCAAATTCTGTGCCCACGGAGATGAAAAAAATGGGGATGAAAAAACCGAAGCCCATCGCGTCGAGTTTATCCCGCAGGGATGATTCTGCGCGCCCTGCCATGATATTGACGATAACACCCGCCATGAAGGCGCCCAGAATGATCTCCGTCCCAAGGAATCTTGACAGGGCGACCCAGGCAACCATCAACGCGATGGACCCTCTGACATGAAACTGCGTCGCGGCCGAGCCGATCTCGCTCATTTTTTTCAGGATCTGCGACCGTCTCGCGATTATTCCCGCACGAATCGAAACGAAAAAAAGGGTCAGAAGGACCAGAATCACGACGATCTCGAGGAGAACACCCTTGCGCAAAATGCCGAACACGAGGCTCAAGAGGAGAAGGGTCATAAAATCGGCCAGAAGAGCGGTCAGTACAATGGTCTGGCCGTAGGCATTCGAGATGATATCTTTTTCCTTGAGAACGGGAACCACGAGTCCCAGCGAGGTCGTGCTGAGGATCAGCCCCATGATGACGGGGTGCTCGATGAGCCCCATTTCGTTCAGCTTCTGGGAGACAAAAAAAGCGCCGACGAGAGTCAATCCGAAACTTACAGTGGCCAGGAGCAGAGGGTTTTTCCGGAACGGCCGTTTCTCTTTTATTGCAACGCGGTTGGTCAGTGAGGAAAAATCCACTTCGAGACCGGATATGAACATCAGGAACACAAAACCAAATTCGGAAAGAAACTTGATGATAGATGCCGGCGAGATGACGTCAAGACCGCTCTTCCCGATAAGGATGCCGGTCAGAATCTCCAGGATGACGACCGGCATGAAAAATCTTTTGAAACGGGCGGAAAGGGCGGGCATGACAGCCGCGAGTGTCGTGATGATGAGAAGCGAAACAAATTCAGAGCGATCCGTCATTCTTTCGTCCTTGGCGAGGGGGAATGTAAAAGATGTAAATTCTAAAAATGATACAACAAATATCTGCATGCCACAAGGCCGGAAACGTCGGCAGGGAACCGGCGGCAGCAGCGGCGACGTCCGTGCGCACTTCCCTTAATGGACTGAAATATGAAAAACGGATTCTTGCAGAAGAAAGGGAAGAAGCGTGAGCGGGTCTGTTTTCTTGACATGGCGGTTTTGCTGCGGTAGGGTTTGGGCCTGCCGTGTCCCCTGCCGATGCTCCGGCTTGTTGTGTGAAAGGATGGGAGAAATCAAATGAGAAAATTTTTTTATGCCCTGTGTCTTATACTGCTGCTGTCTGGTCCTGTCGCGGCTGAAGAGACAAAGGCCGACGCCGTGGATGTCCTGTCGAAAACCGGTTCAAGCTGGGACGGACATGATCTCCCCGGCTACGCGGCCGGGAAACCGGAGATCACCATCCTGAGGATCAGAATTCAGCCGGGGGCGCAATTGCCGCTGCACAAGCATCCCATCATAAACGCGGGGGTATTATTAAAGGGAGAACTGACCGTGGTGACGGAAGAGGGAAAGACGCTTCATCTGAAAGCCGGGGATCCCATCGTTGAGGTCGTGAACACATGGCATTACGGGAAGAATGAAGGCACGGCACCAGCCGAGATCATCGTCTTCTATGCCGGCATAAAAGGAACACCGATCACCCTTTACAGGAAGAGCTCAGAACAGAACTCGTCCTCTCACCACACCACTGAACAAAAGTATTAGGAGGGAACGATGAATTTTGAGATTATTCGCGACATGCTGGGCTGGTGCGCGGTCATCAATTACAGTTTTCTGCTGTGGTGGTTCCTGTTCTTCTCGCTCGCCCATGAGTGGATCTACCGGCTTCACGGCAAATGGTTCAATATTTCGGTTGAAACCTTCGATGCCATTCATTATGCGGGAATGGCGCTCTTCAAAATAGGCATCTTCCTGTTCAATCTGGTGCCGTATATCGCCTTGCGCATTGTCCTGGGTTGAGCCGGTGCATTGAAAATGTTTCTGTGCTATCTGCACAGTTTTAATACGATTCATGAATACAACGAACAGGGGAGGCTATCATGTCCGCATTTGATCTGGAAAAATACTGCGAGAAAGCCATGGCAGCCGGCGCCACCCATGCAAAGGTCATTCATCCAAGTTCGGTCGTTACCGCTCCATGGGTACGATTCAAGTGTCTCTTCGGATGCCCGTATAAGCACCGATACAGCTGTCCGCCCCATACCCCCACGCC
>Ga0268280_1001196_pt1 | contig 18094 bp, 16 predicted proteins | sample saktaG_9_FD_190139 | JGI IMG/M metagenome (GOLD analysis project Ga0268280, IMG submission 190139) | Saline water microbial communities from Sakinaw Lake, British Columbia, Canada - sak_2011_5_24_40m | ecosystem: Environmental > Aquatic > Non-marine Saline and Alkaline > Saline ... | reverse complement strand
TAAAAAACCATTATGGCCCTACTCCCAAGGAATTTATAAAAATAATTAAAGAGATGGAAGGCAAAGACTTGATTAAAGTAAAAGACAGCTATTTCAAATATCCTCAGACGAAATATTTATCTAAAAGAGAATCAGATTTAACCCTGTTAAAAGCTCATGAAATAAAAATGATTGATAGCGTATTAGATAGATTATCTGATATGAACGCTGCTGAGATAAATGATTATTCCCATAGAGATGTACCATGGTTAACCACGAACAATGGAGAAATAATAGATTATGAATCTGTATTCTACCGCACAAAACCCTATTCGGTGAGGACTTATATTGAAGAAAATATTTAATGAAGTGCTAATGCTTCCTGATTTCAAGAAAGATTTTAAAAAATTAGAAAAAAATTATCCTACTCTAAAGCAGGATTTAGAAGTATTTGTAAATACCCAGCTTAAATTATCTCACAAATTAAATATTGATAATAGCGGGATTGTTCAAATTTCAGGACTTTCCATAGCGGTCCCAAAAATCTACAAAGCCAGAAAATTTACCTGTAAATCATTAAAAGGAAGGGGCTCTCACAGTGGGATAAGGATTATTTATGCCTATTTTAAAGATGATGACCGAATAGAGTTGATCGAAATGTATTTTAAGGGAGCTAAAGAAAATGAAGATCGACAAAGGATTCTAAAATACTATTCAGATGAAAAATGATTTAACCATAGATCTCTTTGGTTTTTACTAAAGTGTTTTTATTACTTAAAGTTTTTTATAAAAAAAGAAGGATTTTTAAGATAAATGTAGTATTTTAGAATCAAGTGCGAAGATCAGATCCCAAGAAATTATTGACCCGAGAATTTATTTAAAAATCCTGTTAAAAAGGAAATAAACTTTGTTAGAAGAATTATTAGGACAATACCTTAAGAATCTTACAAATACTTTTCAACGCGGTGATGCCCGTGAAGAAAGCTATTATGCTAACCTGGATGAATTAATCAAAAAAACAGCCGCTTTTCTGAAAGTAAAGAATATCGATATTACCATACTTCCCAAAAAAACGGAAGCCGGGAATCCCGATTTTCGCATTTGGGACGGGAAAAACCATATTACCGGTTATATCGAAGCCAAAGATCCTTCTACTGCTAATTTGGATTACATTGAAGGGACCGAACAGTTGAAACGTTATTGCGACACCTTTCCCAATGTCATCCTTACTAATTTTTATGAATTTCGGCTATATCGTGGAGGTCAACGAATCGCTCAAGCAATGATTGGAAGGTCTACCATTGCCAGGCAATTGCATACCCCGCCACCGGTCGAAAAGTGTGATCAATTTAAAGATTTATTCGAGACTTTCTTTTCCTTTTCTCTGCCCAAAATAAAAACAGCCCGCTCCCTGGCCATTGAATTAGCCAAACGCACCCGTTTTTTATGTGATGAAGTAATTGCTGTGGAAATAGAAGAAGATGGAACCAAAGGGCAAAAACAAATCATTGGTGTTTTTGAAGCCTTTAAAAAATATCTGATTGGAACATTGACCGAAAGGCAATTTGCCGACCTTTACGCCCAGACGATTACCTACGGTCTTTTTGCTGCTCGTACCAGGGCAAATGGTGAATTTAATCGCCGACTGGCTTTTGATTATATTCCGAATACCATCGGTATTCTGCGCGATGTCTTCCGGTTTATTTCTCTGGAAGAGCCGCCCAAGTCCCTGCAAATTATCGTTGAAGATATTGCCGAACTACTGCATGTCACCGATGTTAAAAAGATACTGCATGAATATTACAGTACCGGCAAAGGTAAAGATCCGATAATTCACTTTTACGAAACATTTTTATCTACTTACGATCCCGAAATCAGAGAACAGCGTGGTGTCTACTATACACCGGAAGCAGTAGTTGGCTATATCGTCCGTTCTATTCATTCTATTCTAAAAACCCATTTTGGCTTATCCGATGGCCTGGCCAGTTACGAAGTCAAACTACTTGATCCGGCAGGTGGGACGCTGACTTTTCCTGCAGCAGCGATTCACCTGGCAGCAAAAGAATTCATCACAAAATACGGTGAAGGTGGTTTACATCACTGGATTAAAAATCACATTCTACCAGACTTTTATGCCTTTGAACTGATGATGGCCCCTTATGCGATTGGTCATTTAAAAATAGGGTTTATTCTGGATGAACTTAGTTATAATCTTGCCGATGATGAGCGCTTTAAACTTTATTTAACTAATACACTGGAGATGGAAGAGATTAAACAAATTTCCATTCCTGGAGTGAGTTCATTAAGTGAAGAAAGTCATCTGGCCGGTGAAATAAAAAAAGGGCAGCCAATCCTGGTGATTCTTGGCAATCCACCCTACAGCGGTATTTCTTCCAATGTGAACGAGTGGACGGAAAAGTTATTAAAGGAAGATATTGATGGCTGCCAAAGTTATTATAAAGTAGACGGCGAGCCGCTGGGGGAGAAAAATCCCAAATGGCTCCAGGATGATTATGTCAAATTTTTACGCTTTGCCCAATGGAAGATTCAGAAGTCCGGTTTCGGTATTGTGGGTATGATCACCAATCACGGCTATCTGGATAATCCCACCTTTCGCGGGATGCGCCAGAGTCTGATGAAAACTTTTGATGAGATTTACGTTCTTGATTTACATGGCAATAGTTTAAAAAGAGAAACCACACCTGAGGGTGGTAAAGATGAAAATGTCTTTGATATTAGACAGGGTGTTGCCATTGCCTTATTTGTAAAAAATAAAGAGAAAAAAGAATTATCTGTCTATTATGCTGACTTATATGGCCTGCGACAGGAAAAATATGATTGGCTGGATAAAAATGAATTCTTGAAAGAAAACTATTTACCAGCAAAACCCCAAACTCCTTATTATTTCCTTGGAAAGCATGATACGGAAACAATTAAAAAATATCTTGATTGGAAGAAGATAAATGAAATATTTCCTTTGAACGGTGTGGGCATAACTACTGCAAGAGATAAGTTTGTCATTGATTTTGATAGATTTAAACTTGAAAATAGAATTCGATTATTTAAAAATTCAAAATTTGATGATGAAGAACTTCATAAATTTTTTCAAATAAATAAAAAGAAGGGATGGAATATTCGAAAAGCATGGGAAATGTTACAATCCATCTCTGACATAGAATTGAAAAAATATATTTTGCCAATTGCTTATCGCCCGTTTTGCTATAGATATATCTTTTGGCATGATTCAGTAGTGTGGCGAACTGTTAGACGAGTCATACGTCACATGCTGGAAGAAAATATTGCTTTGATTACACCACGTCAATACAAGGAAGAACCTGGAGCGTTCATTACACAAAATATTATTGGCCATAAAACCGTCAGTGCCTATGATATTAATTATGCCTTCCCTTTATTCATTTATCCTGATGAAAAAAATAAAAATCTTTTCAATCATACTCAAATCGAAAAAGTGCCGAATATCATGCCACTTATTTTTAAAAAACTAAGCGAATGTTATAATAAAAAGGCCATTCCCGAAGAAATCCTCTATTACATCTATGGTATTTTTTACAGCAATATCTACCGTGAAACTTACGCAGAGTTTCTTAGAATTGATTTTCCGCGTGTACCGTTCACTTCGGATTATGATCTATTCATAAAAATGGGTAAATTAGGCAAAGAATTATCTGCCCTGCACTTACTCAAAAGCTCGGAGCTTGATTCGCCTATTGCCAAATATCAGGGGTCCGGAGATAACGACCGGATTGAAAAAGTAATCTACAAAGCAGTTGAGCAGTGCATCTATATCAATAAAGAAAAATATTTTGAAGGTGTTACACCGGAGGTCTGGAATTATCACATTGGCGGTTATCAGGTTTTACATAAATACCTGAAAGACAGAAAAGATAGAATGATGGACGATGCACCACGATATTGTCGTATTGTTACAGCATTATATAAAACTATTGAAATTCAAAAACAAATCGATAATATTTACCCTGAAATAGAAAAAAATCTTGTTAGCTTTTAAAATATGTTTTGTAAATAAAAAGTTTTTATATTATATAACAGGAGACAGTCCTCTATTACTCTTTTGTCATATTTTAAGAAATTACAACTTGTCAAATACGAAGACCTGAGCTCGTTTATCATTACTTATTATTAATAAATTAGATAATGTGGTGATATAATTTGGAAAAAATAAAGAGAGAATTAAAATATTTATACGGGAAAGAACATAAGAATGAAGTTAGGCAAGAAAATGAAAGATGTTTTTTAAAAGACAAGCAAAAACTAAAATATCATTCATTTATTCTTTTAGAACTAATACCATTGGAAAAAATCGAACAATTAATATTTGGGCTCGACAAGCTGTATGTCAATACTGCATTATTTCAAAAATCAAGATTAAACTACAAAAAGTTTCTTTCAGATTGTAATTCAAAGTTATTTCAACGGTTCGTTTTAAACTTACCAAGTATTGCTTCTTTGAATTTAAAAGGTAAAGTTTTATCTGATTGTATTTTTCATGATTTGGGAGATAATATTCAAGACATATATGTAAGGATCTACAAAGTTATGCCCTCAAATGTTATTCTCCAGTTTCAAGTATGTTTGAATGGTAAAATAAGCGAAAAGATAAATGATATAATTTACAAATATCATGAGGAGATAATAGAATCTGTTGAAGCACCAAAAGGGGGGTTTATAAGTCTATATGGTCCCGAAATCCAGAAAGAAAATGAAATATATCAATTAAGAAAAGATTTACACAAGGAAGTAGTAGATTTTTTGAAAAATTATTTCAACGGTTATTTTTTTGAATTTTCAAAAGAAAATATTTCAGCAGTTCCTTCAATTGATTTGTTTTCTTTGGTTTATCCTGTAAAAGAAAATGATATTTTAAATTGGGGAATCGAAAATAGAGCATTTTTCTCTTGCTTTAGTACAAGTATTACACCCTGGGAATCTTTTAAGTATGAAAACTATTTGTTTTGTATTGAATCAAGAAGAGATGTTGAATTCAATAATTATGTGATATTTGCTAATAGAAAAACAAGTACAGAAAATATGTATCCCGATGTTGATAGTGCTATTGTACTAAAACTTAATTTCTGTTCTTTTGATTTAATTGCTATCGAAAGATGGGTTAGAATTCAAGAAAATGTTGTTGGGAAGCTCAGTTCTACGGTTTTGGAAGAGATATCAAAAATTCAGAAAAACAAGTTCAGTAAAGCAATAGAAACAAGAAAAAATATTTTAAAGAACGTTTTTTCTTTTAAAAGATTTGGAGTAGGATCTAAATGGAATAGTGTTTTTTTTGATAGATTCACATTTATGAGTCTTAAGGATAAAAAAAATCCCAAAAGGCAAATAGATTTATTCAAAAACTTAAAAGAACGTATAGACACAAGAATTAAGGAGATAAGTAACTTAATTGACGTTTTTACAAAGCAATATGAAACTATTCTAAATTTGAAGAACCTTGAATTTAGTAAGAATATGAATAACATCGTATTATGGTTGACATTTTTTATTGTTTTTTTAATTATAATTCAAATAACTATATCAGTGAATCCAAATATAGATATTATTGAATTAATAAAAAAAGGAATTAACTATATATTATTGATAATTAAACGAGTTTATCAATAGTTGTTTACTATTCAAAAGGAGTGAAAAATAAACAATGAATCATCGTGATGAACTTACGAAGCGTATTAGCTTGGTACGGCGAGATCTCGGGAATCTTCTTTTTCATTTTACTAGAAAACCAGAGCACGACATTGAAGTAATCCATGGTACAGGAAAAACCATTATGGGTGGTCATGCATCCTCAGTTTTACATAAGATTTTAATGGAAGGGAAAATTCTTGGCTCATCATATTGGATACGGGGTGGGTACAAATGTGTCTGCTTTACCGAATCACCCATAACAGAGCTTGCTGCTATATTTTCTTTAGCCAAAATAGCAGCCGATAAAAATGAGCGCCCGCGCTATGAGCCTTTTGGTATTGCTGTTACAAAGGAATGGTTATTCTCAAAAGGAGGGCGACCTGTTATTTATCAGCCGGAATCTGAATTTAAGTTGTTACATGAAAAAATACGTTATCGACATGTTCGATACGAAATAGATCGGGGTATCGATCATACATGGGAGCGAGAATGGCGAATACAAACTGATGAACTTGTCTTAGATCCGAAGAAAACATTAGTTATTGTCCCAACTGCTGATGATGCTTACGATATTACATATGGTTACTCTGAGCCTGAACCTGATGGTTATGGGTCTGATGGGATACCTATGGGAGTTTACCATAATCCCAAATGGATGGCTGTATCATTAGACCTCTTTGGTCTGCATGAAACAGAATATTGAAAGTAAAAAGTAGTGTGGCAAGGAATGGTTGTGTTTGCATAGAAATTTGGTAATTTTTTCCAACTTTTCGTAAGAGGTCTGATAAATTCTGATTTCCAATATATTTTTATTTTTTATAAGAAATTATAGCATGAAAGTTTCGAGGTACCTCTTCCTGTTTTTTTATTTCATTGTAATTATTAAAAATATCTGATTAATCTTTAATAATTTGTTATACTTAATAAAAAGATTCTAAGGAAATGATATGAAAGAATTGCTACCAATTAATAAGAATATTTTAAAATGGTCAAGAGAATCTATGGGACTTTCCCTTAAAGAATTAGCGGATAAAATTCATAAGCCAATTTATGTTGTTAAATCATGGGAAGAAGGTAATTCTACTCCTACTTATTCTCAGCTTGAAAAATTGGCGTATAATATTTTTAAAAGACCTGTAGCAGTTTTCTTTTTTCCTGAAGTTCCAAAAGAGGATAGCCCAAAAACCGAATTTAGAACCTTGCCTAATGCTATTCGCGATTCGTTATCACCTTCAATGATTATGCTATACAGAAAAGCTAAAGTTTTTCAGCTAAATCTTAAAGACCTCTACGAGGGAGAAAAACCTTCAAAACGAAACATTCTAGACTCTTTTTCTCTTAACACCTCAACTGATATTTCTTCACTAGCTTCAAATATTCGAGATTTCATTAGTTTATCTATTGAAGAACAGTTCTCTTGGCAATCCTTAGATGTGGCCTTTAAGGAATGGCGAAAAGTCTTTGAGAAAATAGGTATTTTTGTATTTAAAGATGCTTTTCGCAATGATGATTATTCTGGTTTTTGTATTTATGATAAAAATTATCCTATTATTTTTGTTAATAATAGTATGCCAATTTCTCGTCAAATTTTTACACTATTCCATGAATTAGGCCATTTATTATTTCATCTAGGCGGCATTGATTTCAGAGATAGAAGAATTACTGATTACTTTAGCAAAGAATATTTAGTTTATGAGACAAAATGTAATCAGTTCGCAAATGAATTTTTAGTACCAGCGAAATATCTAGAACAAGAACATCTGTATATTTCTGAACTTCAATTTGAAAAATTATCGGGAAAATATTCAGTTAGTCGCGAAGTAATTTTAAGGAATTATTTTGACCGAGAATTAATTGATTCTAATTATTATACAAAAATGTCTAATAAATGGATTAAAGAGGCTAAGAAAGAAAGGAGGAAATCTAAAGGCGGTCATTATTATTATACTCAAAAAACATATTTAGGAGATGCTTATATTAATCTAACTTTTAGTAAGTATTACCAGAATAGAATAAGCATTGATAGTTTATCAAAATTTCTTAACATCAAAGTGAAAAATATTGCTACTTTTGAGCATTATGCTTTTAGTTAGTAATTCATTTAATGAAGTATCTATTTGATACAAGTAGTCTATCGGTTATATTTAGACATTATTATTACGAAAGATTTCCAAGTTTTTGGGAAAAGTTTGATACTTTTAAAGAAAAAGGAAAAATTATTTCTGTTCGTGAAACACGTAGGGAAATTGAAATTATAAAGCGTGGAGATAGGTTAGAAGATTGGATCAAGCAAAATTCTGATTTTTTTAAAGACCCAACTCTTGAAGAACTAAAATTTATTACAACTATTTATGGAGTTAAACATTTTCAACAAAACCTTGAGAAAAAAAAATTATTAAATGGTGGTGCTTTTGCTGATCCTTTTATTATTGCTAAGGCAAGAGTAAACTATGCTATTGTAGTAACCCAAGAAAAAAGAAAAGAAAATGGTGCAAAAATTCCAAATATATGTGAATATTTTGGGATTGAATGTATTGATCTTAATGGATTTCTAGTTAAAGAAAATTGGATTTTTTAGTTAAATAGAAGAAAGACGAGGGGACGTTTCGCTTACCGGAAGAAAGACTTGGCGTCAAATCTTTCTTAAATAAGTGTAGTATTTTAGAATATAGTGTGAAGTTTGAGTTTATATCCACATAAAAAAACAAATATAAAATAAAATTTAATATTGTAACCTGTATGAAGGTAACAGGAGAGGCCTTTTCTTATTTGGAAAAGGAGCCGAAGAGGCAAGATACGAAAATTATCTAAACTTTCAGGCAAAAGGACAGAGCAAGAAAGTAATATTATTATTTTCTCATTCTGTCTTTTTTAATATCTGTAAAAATAAAGAAAGGAGTGAGGTATTATGATAGTTTTCATTAGCGACTTGCATTTGGTGGATGAAACAGCAGGAAAACACAATATTCCCGCAAAGGCTTTTAAAAAATTTTTAGATAGTATTAAAATACATTCGGATAATACTAAGAATGAAGACAAAGAAGTAAAAATAGTATTTTTAGGCGATATTTTTGATCTTCTTAGAACCGAAGAGTGGTTTAAGGAAAAAGAGGAAGACCGGCCTTGGGGAAAGGGTACTGAGAAAATGAGAAAAAGGGCAAAGATGATATTAAAAAAGATTGCCGAGAAAAATAAAGATACGTTTAATTTATTTTCGAAAGAAGCATTAAAAAGAAAATTTACAGGTGTAAATATTGAAACTATTTATATTCCCGGAAACCATGACAGGTTATGCTTTATGATAGATGAGTTAAAAGAAAAAGTAATAGAACTTTTAGGTTTAAATGTAAATAATGACGAAAATTTTAAACATTTCTTTTTCAATAATGAACATGGGGTATATGCTACACATGGGCATATATTTGATGAATTTAACTATGAGGCAAAATCCAAACATAATGAAGAAGATTATAAATTAACTCCTATTGGTGACCCTATCACGACAGAGATAATTGCCAAACTTCCTTATAAACTTATAAATAAACTAAAAGAAAAAAGTAAATTAAATGAAGCAGAGATAGAGCAAGTAAAAAGAAATTTTCAGGATATTGAGAATGTACGTCCATTACCCGCCACATTAAAATGGTTAGTATATCAGGTAGATGTAAACAGGAAATTAAAGGTTATTATTGAAGAAACAATTAACGAAGTAGTAAAAGAATTTCGAAAGTTGAAATATATAAAAAAATGGTATGAAAACCATGATCGAGGAAGGTTTGATATTGCTGATAAGATACAGCTTATTCTTGAATTTTTAGAAACATTTAAAGTATTTAGATTAAAAAAATTTTTGAAGGATGCAGATAAAGTCATGAAGAAAATTGGAACAGAAAGTACAGTTAAAGGAGCTGAGGAGTTGTTGCCTGATTTAGACAAACACATACGCTATATTGTGATGGGACATACACATTCCCCAAAAATTGAGGCACTTACTCTATCCACTGTAAACCATAAACCTTACGAATATGTTTACTTAAATACTGGAACCTGGAGAAAAAGTTATTACCAATGTCGAGATAAAAGTGGTTTTATTAGTTGGAGGAATATGACATATGTAATATTTTACACTCCAGAAGAAAAGCCAAACGAATTTAAATCACCAGTATTTGAAATTTGGCAGGGTGCGGAAATGAATAATTAGTTACTTTAAAGATTTTTACCTTTGATTTACAAGATAAAGGCTAAAAAAATGATAAAAAAAGTAAGAGAAATAATAACAGAAACATATTTTGATAAACGAATGAACTTAATAACAGGATGAAGGGGAACTAAGGTCAGGCTTCACAATTTCACAAAATATAAAACGAAAATAGAAAATGTGAAGTTGTGAAGCCTGACCCTAAATCTTTTATTCGAAAATAATTCTTCAGCGTAGCCATCGGTCAACTGATGTGGTTCTGAATATTTTTTCTTCCCATCTATCCTTTCTTAAATTTTTTATCATGAAGTATTTTTTGCAAAAAAGAAGGGTTTTTTAAAACTTTTGTCGTATTAATATTAAGGTGAAAGAAAATTAAAAAGGACTAATTTTTTTAACCGCTGGTGGCGATTCAATAAGGTAAATATATGTTCTTGAAGTGCGACAAAGAACTATCCCCTGACACATTTTTTCACGAAAAATGAAAGAAAAAGGAGAACCAAAATGGCAAAATTTGGAGGGAATGAATTCATTGGCTTTTCAGTACCATTAGTTTTCGAAGGACGTTATTTTATAATGGAACCGGGAAATCCCCCTAACATTACAGTTGTACGTGAGATAAAAGGAATACCTGTTTTTGAAGTATTGAAGAATAAACCTTCAAGCAATCCAAGTACCGACGTTTCTAAAACACCTCCGGGGATCATAACTATTTCTGATAAAGAATCTGGCAGATTCCTTTACAAGATTCGCCCTGGTTCTGAAACAAGTGTTGCATTTGGAAAACTTGATGGTGATGAAATTTCTGCAACAATATCAGATAAAAAAATTCAAGTTGGTGACGTAACTCTCGAGAATAATATATTTATTGGAAATATGGCTGGTGTTATAGTTCGTCCAGATGGTAGCGTAGGGATAGGTGCCCCCATCCCTACGCAGGTTTTATCGTGGTTGTCATCATAAATTTCGTATAACCAGTCACTACAGCTGACTGTGCTAAAATATAGGGATAGAGAAGGCTTAAGACGGAAGTTAATAAATAGCTGTCCCTATTATTTCAGAATTTATCAAAAAGGAAGATAGCTATTTTAATTGGAGTAAATAGGGAAACGGTAAGAAAAGTGTCAAAAGAACCGTCCCCTTGACACTCCTAGGGTTTCAATATATGCAAAATTCTAACGGTTTTTTTCATAATATGGACTATAAAGATAAAATATTATTCAACTGTACAAATGGTATTGCATCATCATTTGCATATGGACAATTACTAGAGAACTTGAAGACAGCTTCCATTCAGATGGATAGAATTTGGTCATATGCTAAAAAAATAAAAAAAACCTCTGGGCCTGACCCTAATGATCCCAATTTTCAATCAAAATCAAAAGAATTTCTTAAATCAGAAAAGTTAAAATACCAGCAATTGTTTATTGATATACATTTTTATTTCGTTTCCTGGGGAAACATCAAATCAATGATGAGGGTTTTATCGCAGCAACCAGAATTCAAAAGTGCGAATATTATATTTAATTCCCATAGAAAGACAATTGAACATTACATTAATGCAAGAAACACTTTTGAGCATTTTGACGAAAGATTTCCAGGAAGAAAAAAACAAAACAGTGTAAAGGAAGTACAGTCTCAAGGTACTGCCCCGAGACGCATATTTAGGGGCCTGTCAAAGGATGGTTTTTACTTACATTCTGATAAACAATGGGACATAAAACGATCAAGTTTAGAAAAGCTAGTTGAAATAGTAGATGAATTTTTAATAAAAATACATAAGTCTGTTGATCTGTTGATTGAGCAAAAAATATAGTTTGCCCCTAAGAATTCAAGCCTAGCAGAATATATTGGTGTGCATTATATTACAGTAAGCAGAGTGATTAAAAAAATCGAGCGGGAAGATGAAAAGTGATATTTCAAGACTTGACCCCTTAATTCCGCGATTGGTCTTACGACATAAACCTAAGAAGGTATCGGTAATAGCTGCCATGCGAAAATTGCTCTTGATTGCCAATGCGGTCTACAAGAATAAGACGGTCTATGTTCCGGGGTAAATTGCAAATGGATTAAAAAATAAAATATTGTTTTAAAGGAGAGTTGAGGTTTACTTTCAAGACAGTATCTGACCCTAAAAAACTTAAATGAAAGGCAAAAAATGGATTTCATCTATCCAGATTTAAGCTGGTACTCAGAGATAAGTGCTCAGAAAAATGTTTCTTTAAGGTGTCCGTATGCGAATGTCCATAGGTGTCCACGTTACTACTCGAGCTTGTACCTATTAGGTAATAACGGTATAACAACCAAAATGGAAACTGAGAAGATCCAGGAACTGAATGAGTTATGGAATAAGAGTGACCTTCTTCCTGTTATTACTGAACACGATACTAGTATTATGGGCTCTAATGGCAATAAGTCTAGCTTCTGTAACTTTTGCCCTGAAGTATCTTTCGACATTTTTGGCCTATTTGCTGTTTCGCTGTTTCCGTATGCCGATGGAATTGATAGAGGCGTAGTTCATGCGCAACTAGCGAAAAAGACTCATCCAAAGGACTGGCGTTGGAATTGGGCACACGTTGAACCTCTACACTATTTGGAATGTCCAGTCTACTCACTCTTGATAACACGAACAGCAATAAACAAGTCAGAGATTTTGAAGGAAAAAACGACACAAGAGATTATTGAGCTCAAGCCGGGATTTATGGGTATCAGCGTAAATATTCGTGCCGTACTTTCGCGGTTAGCGAAGTGGTGGTTATCTAACAATGATGATAAATAACAAGAATGATATCTGACAACAGGATAATAATAGGGCAGCTATTTTTCTTGGACATCACTTTCGCGAAGCCATATAAAAAAATTGAGCGGGAAGATAAAAAGTGATATTTCAAGACCCTACAATATACTATATATAATTAACGTAACGTAAAATCTTTAGAAATATTATAAATAATCTAACATATATTTAAAAAGGAGACAAAACATGGGAATTAAATTCGGTGAAATAGATTCTAGTCAAATTTTACAAAATGAATATAAAATAGGCGTGTTAGAAGGGATTCTTGGATGGATCATACATAATAATTCATTAATTAGTCCATCAAAAAAAGATATCGAGGAAATTAAAAAAACTATAGTAGGGGAGTTAAGAAAAAAATATCCAAAATCTGGGATAAAATATAAGGAATCAGAAAATGAATGATAATAAGACAAAGTTAGAAAATAAAGAGCTTTACATTAAACCGTATATTTCTCCAAGAGAAGAAAATTACTATTTGATTACTAAAAACGAAATAAAATCTATACAATCTAATAAATTAGTAAATGATATTTTTATAATGTTATCCTCTATGTTATTTGGAACATTTATTACAATATCTCTAACGATACTTTGCTATTCAGATATGATTCCTGATATTAAACAAACATTAGTTGTATGCAAATGGATATCCCTTGGATTTTCTGCTTTGTTTATTATCTTAAGTATTATTTATTTCTTTATCACTAGTAGTATTGTTAAAGGTATAACAAGTAACCAGGTATCATTTAATAGTGAAGATGACAGTGAGTATATTCAACCCTTACGAGATCTGGAATAAACAAGATTAAAGATGAACCTTGTTTGTAGAAAAGTTATTAATTTATTTAAATCTTTTAACGAATAGATAATAGGCACACCTATTATCTATTAAAATAGGCGAACTTTTTAAGATGGATTATTCAGCGGTTTCCCAGGCTGCAAAAAGATTTGAACAAAAAAGCGAAGTTAATCATGAAATAAAAGAGGTCATGCAAAAGATGATAACAGCCTTAAAATAATTATGAATGTCAAATGTTGAGACCTGACCCCTTTATTTCCTTTTTTTAGGAAAATATATTAAGGGAGAAGTAGCTTTATTAATTATATATGTCAATGTGAAGACCTAAGCTCTTTATTTTCCATATTTACGTATAGAAGTGAGGAAAAAATATGTTAAAAGATATTTATAAAAGATTAAATTTAGAAACAGATTTAAAAATAGAACAAGAAAAATTTATAAAAAGAATCCAATTAATTTTTAAGATAATTGACTCTAAACATCTTTCTTATGTTGGAGGTCCGGATAATTATTTGTCTGATGTTTCGAATAAAATGGCTTTTCTGTTAGGCGAAGAAAAAAGAATATGTTTAAGAGAATATTTAGATAACCCAACAATTGAAAGAGTTCTAATAGTGTCAGAAATTTTTCTTAATGTTTTAAAAAACGCACCAGGTTTTTATTCTGAAAATAAATACGTACCTTTTAAAATTGAGGAATCGGTCAATCTTTCAATAATTGATTTAGGCGTTTCTTTTAAAAATGGGAAATTTTATAAAAAAAGCGCTGAAGAATTAGACGAAAAATTAATTTTTGAACCTTTAGAATGGTTAGATGATTATCCAAAAACAAAAATATTTTTTGAGGGAGCCTTAAAGGAGAGTCTTCGAAAGGATTATCCAGATGCTATCACTAAATCTTATAGTGCATTGGAAAGTTTAGTTAAAACACTTTTAAATAATAATACAAATCTTAAAAAAAATATTTCGAAATTGTTAGAAAAGCTTAATTTACCTGATCAATGGGGAAAAATACTTTTTAATTTTTGTGACTATGCTCATGAATTTTCAAGCAGACATGGGACAGAAGAAGGAACAAAACAATCAAAAATAAATCCAGAAATAATAGAAACTTATATTTATTTTACTGGTTTAATGATAAGGTTAATCATTTTAAGCTAAAGAAATAATTAAAGACAGAGGAATTTAGATTGTGGAAAATATACCACGAGTTATTGAAGATTTAGAGAGGCAAGCGTATAAATTTTGGAAAAGAGGAGATTATTATATTGCCTATTTAATTTTTTATTCTTTAATTGAAGGAGCCTTACGAGATTTTTTAAAGGTTTCTCCTAATGTTGAGTTACGACTTTGCGATTTAATAAGTAAATTGAAAAAGTTCTTAGAAACCCCTCCTTATACTCAACCAAAAGGTGCAATTAAAAATACAATTGATAGTTTAACTAAATTTAGGAAGACTAGAAATAAGCTAATTCATAACCTTTGGCGTTTTGGATATAAAGAATTAAATGAAAAGTCAAAACAATTGGCTCAACAAGCGTTTATGAATTATTTATTACATGTGGAATATCTTGGAACGTTTAACGAGGAATTTGAGCAAAGATGGTGCCTTGAGTATAAATCTTTAGGAGAGATTGAAGAATGGCTTAAGGTTTAGAGGAGTAGAAAGAGATCAAAGAAAGATCCCCCCCAGTAAACTATTTAAAAAAAGTTGGGAAGATATTTATGAAAGTAGAGTTAGATACATTCTTGCATCAAAGAATATTAGATAAATGTATTTCACTTTATAAAAAAGGATTTTTTCCTGAAGCTGCTTTTAATGCAATGAAACAAGTAGAGATTGCGTTTAAGGAGAAGACTGGTATTGAAAGCGAAAAAAATATTTTTGGTGCAAGATTGTATAAAAAATTTCTCGGATCAGGAAAAAGCATCAAATTAAACGTTCCTTTAGGAGAAAACCTCCAGAAGGAGGCAATGGAATTATTTAAAAGTACTTCTTCTTATTATAGAAACTATTTGGCTCATGAAGAAGGAAGTAAGGTTAATAAAAATATTTGCCTAAGAATATTGATAATAGCCAGCGAACTTCTAGATCTTATTACTGCCTCTTCAATTAGCTATACGGAAATCGGAGGAATTGAAGGTTTAATTAAACAAGATATTTTTGAAAATAAACTACAGTTGAGTAATTTGCTTTCTTTTCTTTCTACCCAAGTTTTCCCTCACGAGGCTTTTGATGAGATGTTTGAAGACTTAATTTTAAAAGATTTTACAAAAAACCAATATGAAGCGGTCTTTGACTTAGGACTTGTTGAGTACCATAGTGAGATTAAAAATCACAATCTTCCCGAGGAACCTGAGGATTGGGATGATTTTGGATGGATCGAATTAACAGCACAGGGACAAAAAGTCCTGGATCAACTTGAAAATATTTAAGATGGCTCATATTTTTTCGTAGTAGCAAATAAAAGAGTAAGTAGTTAATATAAATTATGATAGAGGAACCATTCTATGATCATGGATGAGGAACTTAAAAAACATGCTTGCTTTGGATTATTAGATGAATGTGTTGAATTTTATGATAGATTATCATTTTCAACTTATGGATTTATTACTACTGGAATTAGTGCTGGAATAGGAATGCCTTTCAATTTAGATAGTGATATATTTTTATCTATCAGCGGTACTATGAAATCAATAAAAAGAAATCTTTATAATGGACAGATAAATGATGCTTATACGCTAATTAGAAAATATTATGATGTTATTATAATAAATATTTACGAAATCGTTTTGTTCAAAACTGAACTTAACATCGAAAACTTTATTGTTGAAAAAATTGACAAATGGTTGAAGGGCAAAGAAAAACTACCAAGAATTAAAGAAATGAATATACTTATACGGAAATGTATAGATTTGAAGAATATCAATAAAATACTTGATAAAGATAAGCGATATGAAAAAATAAGAGATAGATGTAATGATCATATACACTGTAACTATTTTCAATATATGCAATTAAATTCTAAAATAGATGTTCAAAATGGAAAAGTATATATTGATTTAATAAATGACGATTTGTTAGATTTGATTGTTTTACATTTTGCTTATCTTTTTACCCTTAATGGTCATTATATGACTTCATCAAATTATATTGATTGCTTAGACTTAAACATTGAACCGGAAGAAGATTCTAAATATTGGGTTGCTCCCTTTATTCAAGAATTTTTTGATAAATTTATAAAAACAAGAAGGCCTGATATTTCAAAAGAAATTGTTAATAAAACTTTTATGTATTTGGAATAGCGTTGTATCTAATAAAAATAAGGACAAGTGTACTGCCTCAATAATTCGGTAACTTTTTCTCACTTTTCGAAGAAAGTCTGATAAATTAAGCTATTCGCTATCTTCTCAAACGATTAGGATATGAAAGGGGACAGTCATCCCAATTTAGAATGCGTGTGCTTCAGGAATTTTCCTCCCGATATTTTATCCAATGAAAAGTATATTTATCAAAGATGTAACTTCTTCATTGTTGTGTATGTTATAATAAAAAAAATGAAATAAGAAATGGGTCAGGTCTCAACAGGCTGACCCTAAAGTTAATCAGATTTATTCTTTCTGTGGAGATATCCGAATGGATAATAAAAAAATGAATCGAGGACAAATAAGGGCAATCCGGGGAAGTGTCGTTGATGCTTTTTTCCCGCAGTTCCTTCCCAAGATAAATTACCAATTGAAATCCGGCGAAGCGATTATTGAAGTTACCCTTCATCTTGATGCCACGACGGTGAGGGGCATTGCCTTAACGCCTACTCAGGGGCTAAAAAGGGGAGATGAGATCATTGACATGGGACATCCCTTGCAAGTGCCTGTTGGGTCCGGATTATTGGGGCGAATGTTTAATGTTTTTGGAGAGCCGATTGATGGAGGAGATGTTTTAACGCCTGAAAAATTAGTCCCCATATATCAAAAATCTCTTCCTCTTGCCGAACGGGCTACGGCGACAGATATTTATGAGACCGGGATAAAGGTGATTGACGTTCTGGCTCCTCTGGAAAAAGGCGGGAAAGCAGGCTTATTTGGCGGTGCCGGTGTTGGCAAGACGGTGCTAATTATGGAGATGATTCACAATATGGCTTTGGAACATGAAGGGGTAAGCCTCTTTTGTGGGATCGGAGAGAGGTCCAGAGAAGGAGAAGAATTGTATCGGGAAATGAAAGAAACAGGTGTCCTGAAAAAGGCGGTCTTGATGTTTGCCCAGATGAACGAACAACCCGGTGCCCGGTTTAGAGTAGGACATGCCGCTTTAACCATGGCAGAATACTTCCGTGATGAAGTGAAGCAGGACGTCCTTTTGTTAATTGATAATATATTTCGCTTTGTCCAGGCCGGTGCAGAGGTTTCCGGTCTTTTAGGCGAATTGCCTTCCCGTGTAGGATATCAACCCACCATGGCAAGTGAGATTGCTGACCTTGAGGAAAGAATTTGTAATTCACCCACCGGGTCCATCACCTCAATCCAGGCGGTGTATGTACCTGCTGATGATTTTACCGACCCGGCAGCAGTGCATACTTTTAGTCATCTTTCTGCTTCGGTGGTGCTTTCCCGACAGCGTGCCAGCCAGGGATTGTATCCGGCAG
>Ga0268280_1001195_pt1 | contig 18095 bp, 18 predicted proteins | sample saktaG_9_FD_190139 | JGI IMG/M metagenome (GOLD analysis project Ga0268280, IMG submission 190139) | Saline water microbial communities from Sakinaw Lake, British Columbia, Canada - sak_2011_5_24_40m | ecosystem: Environmental > Aquatic > Non-marine Saline and Alkaline > Saline ... | reverse complement strand
CGTGTTCGTCCATTTTTTTATGTGAACGATACGAAATATTATGTCAAAGAACATGTGCTATATAAAAGTGTCAACGATGTTGTGCTACGAAAAAAAGTGTCAACGATGTTATGCTATTTATCAACTATCATTTAGATTTCATTTTTATCCGCCTCAGACGGAGAGGTTTAATTTTTAATATTGAGGGCATGGTGTCGCCTAATAAAAATCCCCAGGGTTTTAAGGATTCGATATGGTCGAAAATGAGTTTTACAATGGCAAGGAGCGGTATGGAAAGAAACATACCAGGAATGCCCCATAGCGCATTTCCGGCAAGTACTACTATGATAGAGAAAAGGGCATTGATTTTAACTTTTGAGGCGACTATTTTGGGGACGATATAGTTATTGTCAATCAGTTGGATGATATAATAGATTACCAAAATATAAACGGCGTACCAGGCTGACGATTTGGTTGCCAAAGCCACCATCATAGGTAAAGCTACTGCTACGAGTCCCCCGATGTATGGAATGACGTTGAGCAATGCACCAATAATACCGAGCAGGATAGCATATTCAATTCCAAGTATTAAAAGTGTAGAGACTTCCAGTACTGCCATAATAACAGCTTCGATAATCAGTCCCACAAGATAGCGCTGAATAACCGTTTTGGTCTTGGACACTATTTGGTTTATCTGGCCTTTGTTGCTTTCGTTAGAGAGCCTGCGAATAAAGTCGAGCAAGAGGGGTTGGTAAAATAAAATCAGAAAGATGTACAAGGGAATTAAAAACAAAATTACTACCCCATTACCGATTATGAGGAGTGTTTTCCCGATTGAATGGCTGATGGCAGTGATAAGGTCACCTTTTGTTTTTGCAATCCAGTTATTAATAATTTGCGGTTTTATATCGAAATAGCCGGAAGCCCAGGTGATGGTTTGGTTTATTCCCCCGGTAAATTTATCCACCATTATCGGCCATGTTTCGCTAAACCGGCTTGCCTGCGAAACCAAAAGAGCACCAAACGCGGCAATGAGAATAACAGTAAGCAATATAGCAATTACAATAGCTACTACCCTGTTTATTCCTTTCCGAACTAAAAAACTTACGATCGGGTGGAGTAAGATGGCAAGAATGGTAGCGAAAATGAGAGGAACAATGAGGTTTTGTGCGATGTACAACATCATAAACAAGGCATATATTCCGATTAAAAAAAGAATTGCCTTAGCGTAAAATGGTAATTTCAATTCTTTAACTATACTCACAAATATTATTTATTTTAAGGGTGTTCGTGAAGATATACGTTCACAGCTTTTTAGAATTCATTTCCTTCTTGCGGAAAATATGTTTAAAGGCAAACTGACCGATTGACATAATAGCGTCAGGGTGTTGAGCAACAAGGTTTGTAACACCAAACTGCAAGACAGAGCCTAAAATCTTTCTAAATATACCGCCTGATGCACCAACAATAATTTTCCTTGATAGATAACCGGTAGCTAAACCTACGGTAGCGCCTACAATGTTTTCAATTAAATAGGGCGATGAAGCAATATCTTTCAAGGTGCTATTGAGAAGTTTAACAGGCTTAAAACTCTCGTAGGTAAGGTAAAATTGTTCTTTCAATTGCTGCCCTTTAATAGCTTGCTCAGCTTCTAATAATTGAATTGCATTTTTAAGTTCGGCGATTGAAGTTATGTTTTTCATGTGATTTTAATTAAGCACCTGCTTAATGATATAATTGCAGACAAGATTTTTAAGCCTTTTATGAAAAAAGAAATGTAAAACAATCCCCGTAATCCCATAAAAAGCAGCTACCACAAAGAATCCGTAACAGGTTTTGCCAAGGATTTCGCCAAGCCATAAAGCTAATCCCAGATTGAAAAAAAGCAAGAATGACGCAATCAGGACAAAGACAATAGAATGAGGTATAAATGAGGAAGCAATATCCGATGTTTTGTCCAGGGCTTTGAGTTTTTCTAACTCATAGCTTGTTTTGCCGTATTCAACAACTCTTTCCAGCAGTGATTCAATCAACTTCGTACTGTCATCCATGGCTTCGGTTTTAGAAAATTGCATAACCATCAGGGCATTTAGTTTCTTGCCTACTGTTAGGTGCCGTTTGCAATGGTTAAAAGGAGCACAGTTTCTTCCCTGGTTGTCAGGCTGTACTTAATGTTTTCATAAAGTGTCAGCAATTGACCTTTGTTAAGCGTTACAGATTCTTTTCGGGTATGAAACTTTAGTTTTCCCTCAATTATTTGAAAGGTTACTGATTCATTTGACTGAAAAGATTTAATTTCTGTTCCTTCATGCAATGCGGTAAGTACAATCTGCTTATCGGGACTTTTCAAAAGAATCATTGCATTAAGTTCCCCTTTTACCCATGTATGATTATTTTTCATCTTATCAATCAAGGCTGGCAAATCAAAAGTTCGCAATGACGTATTAAGAGACCTGTTATCCTCAGAAAGGGGAGGTTTGGATTTCAACCTTTCTTTTTCCATGTTAATATTTTTATCCGGAAACTTCTTCATCCTTTACCTCTTCAAATTTTGCGGAGTTGCTGTCAAGAAATTCATTGAATTTTTCTTTTAATGAATCCGCAAAGTCCTCTCCCTTTTTAGAAATTTTTTTTCTGGTATCCGAACCTTTTCCGGGGGCAAATAAAATCCCTAACAATGCACCGGCAGCGACGCCAGCCAATACGCCCAATAATACTTTTCCAGAGTTCATAATTTTATTTTTTAAATGATTGTTAATAGCCCGCTTCCTGCGGGACAATCGTGAGTATATTATTACCATAACAAAGGTATGCCTCACCATTCCGGGAAACGTTACATAATTCCGGGAATAAATTACATCATTCACACATTCTATAAAGCGCTATGCTTTTTGTGCTTAAGATTTTTGAAATGAGATGGGGTAAGCCCTGTAATTTTCTTAAATTGGTTTGACAGATGGGCCACACTGCTGTAATTAAGTTTATAGGCAATTTCGGAAAGAAGAAGGTCATCATACACTAATAGTTCTTTTACCTTTTCTATTTTGTGGGTCAGGTAAAATTTTTCAATGGTAGTCCCTTTAACTTCGGAAAAAAGATTGGCAAGATATGCGTAATTGTGATTGAGTTTTTCGCTCAGGTAATCGGAAAGGTTTATTTTGCCTGGATCATCAGAATAATGGACCAGTTCAATAATAATCGCTTTTATTTTCTCAACCAGTACGCTTTTTTTATCATCCATCAATTCCAGCCCAGTCTTGTTAAGGGCAACTCTCAGGCGGTCCAGTTGCTCTGTTGAAATGTCTTCTCTGACTATAGCTTCGCCCAATTCAACTATAGTATAATGCAATCCAAGCTTTTCCAGTTCGGATTTAACTACCATTTTGCACCGGATGCAAACCATATTTTTGATGTAGATTTTCATCAATTTAATATATACCTCAGCATGCCTTATACAAAATTATAGCATTTTTGCATCGAAGTCAAGTTCATTTTTTTGAAAATATTTACACACCGACATCAACAATCTTACACCTGCAGAAGCACTGATGAAGCTGCATACTATCAGAAAACAGCCTGAAGGAACAGAGAAATGAAAATCGTCCATGAAGAACAGGTTTTCCTGGTGGCAATGTTTATCACACATGCGCTTATGGAATTTATATTAGCTGCAGAACCAACTGTGATATTTCGGGCTCACTTTTCACTTAAAATCATCGTATCGGATTAATCAATAACTTTAATGGCTTAAATCTTACCTATGACTATCCAGGAGTATTTACACAAAATCAACGATCGTTATAAACTTGGAATAGCCACTGAGCACACCTACCGGGGAGATCTTCAATCGCTACTGGAAACCCTGGCGCCGGGGATCAATGTGACCAATGAACCATCCCGGATCGAATGCGGAGCCCCGGATTATATTTTATCAAAAGGAAAAATACCTGTCGGTTACATTGAGGCCAAAGATGTCGGTAAGCCATTAGACAGCAAAGAGTACAAGGAGCAGTTTGATCGGTACAAGAAATCCCTGGAAAACCTGATTATAACTGACTACCTGGATTTTCAACTGTTTGTTGAAGGCCAGCCGGGACCTGCAGTGAGGATTGCGGATACCGAAAGGGGTAGGATCGTTCCAAGGCCGGAAAAGTATTCAGAGTTCGAAGGGCTGATTAAAAACTTCAGCATGTTCACCGGCCAGACGATTAAGTCGCCGGCAACTGTCGTTTGAAGATGTCAGGCACTACCAGAAGATCATTGTAGCTTTGACAGAGACGGACAGGATCATGAAGGAGATTGATAAAATCGATTTTGAATAGTGCATTTTAAATATTCTACAACATGGAAAACATGGAATCAGTTAAATTGACCATTCCCAACGACATCGATTATTTTAACATGGCACAGCTGTTCGTCAGGGAAATGGCGAAAAAGATCGGGTTCAGGGGCGGCGAACTTAACCAGATCGATATTGCAGTTGAGGAATCCGTGACCTACGTCATGAAACATGCCTACGATAAGGAGGAAAGCAAGACCATCGACATTATTTGCCAGGAGATCGAAGGAGGATTGAAGGTCATAGTCAAGGATATGGGAATCCCTTTTGACCCAAACCAGATCGCCCGTTTCAACATAACAAAAGATATAGCGGACATGGAAACCGAGGGGCTTTGGATCTATATGGTGCAAAAGGTAATGGATGATCTCTCATTCCATAACCTTGGGCACCTGGGAAAGGAGATTCAAATGGTTAAGTATTTACATAAGACTGACCTCCAGGTGGCGTTGAATACAGATGAGAGCCAGGAGATGGAGGACCCCAAAGGTATCACCGAAAAGATAGATTTTATAGTAAGGGCAATGCTGCCGGAAGAAGCCATTGAAGTATCCAGGTGTGCCTATAAATCGCATGGCTATTCATTTTTCGACGATCATATTTATTACCCGGAACGGCTTGTTGAAATGAACAGGAACCTGGAGATGATATCGGCTGTCGCGGTAACCAGGGAGAATGATTTTATGGGTCACGCGGCCCTGTTTTTTCAATATCCGGAAGATACGATCGCCGAATTGACATTTGCCTTTGTCAACATAGAATACCGGGGACAGGGAGCTCTTAACAGGCTAACGGATTTTTTGCTTCATGCGCCTAAAAAGAGGAAACTGACAGGTATTTACGCCTATGCGGTGACCAATCATATCTATACCCAAAAATCCCTTATCAAATATGGTCTGAAAGATTGCGGCATCCTGCTGGCTACCAGTCCTGCATCCTGGAAATTCAAAGGTATTTCAGATGACGCATCGCAGCGTATCAGCGTCGTTCTGAGCTTAAGGTATATGGATAAACCTGCTGTGTTAAACCTTTATCCACCCGAACACCACCGGGCAATGATCATTAAATTGTACGAATCTCTTGGGGTAACGCATCATTACCATCAGCCGGAACCACAGGAACTTTCTTACAAGGCTGCTGAATCAGCTATCTTTACCGGAGTGAATGAGCTTGAAAGCTGTGGTGAGATCTTTGTTTTAAGCTATGGCGAAAATATTCTCAGGGAAATAAGGAAAACACTCCGAAGCTTTTGTATCAAACACATCTCGTCCATTAATATGTTCCTGAAGCTTGGCGATCCGCTCACCTTTAACCTGACGGCCGAATTTGAGAAAATGGGATTTTTCTTTGCAGGCGTGCTGCCGGATTCAATGATTGGTGATGCACTGGTGCTTCAGTACCTGAACAATGTAGAGTTTGACTATGATAAGCTGGTGTTGTACCAGGATGTTACGAAAGAGATATTAGCGTACATACGATCGCACGATCCGAATGAGGATAAATGAAAAATAGCGGGGAATTTGCCATCCTCCGGCTGCACCGGAAGCTATTAAAGTTAAAGCCCTTCGGGCTTAACTTAATTCCCAACTCAGAACTCAAAAAACCTCGCCAAGCGAGGTTTTTTGAATGTACCCGGAGCCGGGATCGAACCGGCACTTCCATCACTGGAAATTGGATTTTAAGTCCAACGCGTCTACCTATTCCGCCACCCGGGCGAAGAGGGTGTGAGTTTGGGTGTGCAGGTGAAGTGTGCGTGTGAAATTAGAAATTAGAAATTAGAAATTAGAAATTAGAAATTTGGAATCTGGAATTTGGAATTCTTAATGTAAAAATAGGAACCTGCTTCTATACCAGATTCCTAATTTCCAATTTCAATTTTCAAGTTTCATTTCTTGAGCGGAAAACGGGATTCGAACCCGCGACCCCGACCTTGGCAAGGTCGTGCTCTACCAGCTGAGCTACTTCCGCAGTATGTCAAAAAAGGATTGCAAATGTAAATAATTTTTTAAAAAGTGCAACCAAAGGATCAATTTTCTTCTCAATTATTCAATCCTGGTGTTGATGATTTGCCAACATCGAGTAAACTCGATGTCAATTCACTGATGTCTTTCACCTCAACTGGGGAGCCTTTCTGAAGGGTTTTTTTACAAAGCGGGCATGCAGTGATGATTGATCCAGGATTATTTGCCATAAGGGTCTCCAGAGTAAGCTGCGAAACTTCATCTCTTTGGTAACAGTTGATCCCGGTACTTCCCAGGCTGCCGCCGCAGCAGATAGACATGCCTTTCTCTTCACTTGCGGTGACAAGATTTGCCATTTGCCGGATCAACTGCCGGGGCTCTTCAAAAATCCCGGATCCTCTTCCCAGCTCGCAGGGATCATGGAAAGCAACCTGTATATCTTCCTTTTTCAGATCAATTTTCTTTTCATTCACCAGGCGTAGAAGGTATTGCGAATGATGCAGCATTTCGATGTTAAGGCCATATTCTTCCCTGAAAATCTTCAGGCAGATAGGGCAGGAGAGTACCAGTGTTTTACAATTTGTGCTTTCGATCAGTTTTTTATTGTGCTCCATGAGTTCGCGTGCCTGCTTTTCTTTTCCGGCCATCCATAAGGGCCTTCCGCAGCAGACGCTTCCATCACGGTCAATAAATTGGTAATCGACACCTGCCGTGGTGAATATTTTCTCCATGGATATTTTGATCGATGGGGTAAGATGGGTCATGCAGCCGGCAAAATAAGCTACTTCCGCAAGCTGACTTTTGGTTTGTTTCAGGTATGTAAAAGAGCCATTAAGGTTTTTAGCATAACGGATCCTTTGGGAAACACGCAAAGCGTTGATATTGATTCCAACAGGACAATATTCCCCGCAACGGCCGCAAAGCAGGCAATCGTAAGTAGAATTTATATCCGGTCGATTGTTTTTTAAAGTCCGAAGAAAATACGCAGGCGGGATTCCATCCTCATTTGCATCTGTATGTAGCGGACAGGCATCGATGCATACGCCACATTTAGGGCACGATTGTATTTCAAAATTTGAGTAATGGTTAAAATGAAGGGTTGGTTTAATACCGTAATGCCTGAAAAAGATCAGCATTACTTCTGTAGGAATATGCATGAACCTGGAGTAAGGCAGGCTGACGAAAAAGCCTCCCAGTACCAGCGAATAGGTCCACCAGGCAGGATAAGAAAGCTGTTGTGCAGGCAGAAATCTATCCAGGAGATCTCCAAAATTGTTGGTCAAAAAGCTTCCCCCGTGATAGTGTGCAGCCGTGAAGCTTTCGGCAAGTAATCTCAGGGGGAAGATCAGCCAGAGGGTGGTGATCGTTAAACGGTCGAAAAATGTATGCCTGGTAGTTTTTTTTAAACCAAACCAATGGGACGAAGCTCTTTTGATCAGGGCAAGCACCAGCCCGCTGAGCACCAGAAGCAGGAACATATCCATGAGCAACCGGAAAACACCCGGGATTGACATGAGTTCGTGCCTCAGTATATGTTCGTCAGCTACAAAGAACTTCAGGAAAATCGGGTAGTACGGAGGATTGATATGAACTTTGCTGTAAATTCTCGACTCGAGGTTGCCACATACGATAAGCAGGAACCACCCGAGTGCAAAGCTCATGTGCATATAGCCGAGCCAGCCATTTCGCCGGAACATCTTCCGGTGGAGAAGGCTTTCCATGAATACTTCGCCGGCAGCGCCCAGGCTTTTTTTGGTAAATACTCCTTTCCTGATCAGGTCTCTGTCAGCCAGGTCAAACCCTTTGATCCAGCGTGCATACTTTACACTGAGGATTACCAGCAGGGTAATCAGTCCCAGGAAGAAAGGAAGCACAAACAAGTCAAAGGTCATAGTTCGAAAGCCTCAATGGCTCTTTGTATATTCATTATGATATTTCTGGTATTGACACCTCGCGGGCAGGCGAGCTGGCACTTTCCGCAAAGCATGCATTTCTCCGCTTCGGCCTTTATATTGCGGGCTTCACCCCTTTTAATATTTCCGATCAGCTCCCGCAAGCTGAATGTTGTAAATACCCCCGCACTGCAGGTGGCTGTGCAGGTACCGCACGAAATACAGACCATGAAAGAAGGCTCATGCTCAGCCAGGTATCGTGCGACCCGCTTGTCATTGCTGTCGTAATCGATTTGTCTGTCGGAATTTATGGTATATCCGAAGTTGGGCACTGGATGTTGGTTATTGGTTATTGGTTATTGGTTATTGGTTATTAGGTAGTCATTTGTTATTTGTTTCAGTGTTCCAAAAAATTCCAAATTTCTAATTTCAATTTTCAAATTGTCAACTGTCAACTGAATTCAGGTATTCCATAATCCTGAGTGCAGCTGCCCGCGAATCAGCAATCGTTTCATCAATGCTTTTCGGTGAAGTACAGGTTCCGGCGAGAAAAAGGCCTGGTATGCCGGTTTCATTTGCCTGTAACTGGCGATCGGCAGGCTGCAGGAAATGGTTTTCATCGGTTTCCAACCCCATTATATCCATGAGCTTTTTTGTCCCGGATGAGGTAACCATGCCGGACATCAGCACCAGCAGGTCCACCTTCATTTTCAGCGGGCGGCTGGCCAGGGTATCCTCGACTTTTACCAGCACCGAGCCATCCTGGTTCTCAAAAGCTTCGGACAGCCTTCCCCTGATAAAGTGCACCCCCCATTTCTCCTGCGATTCTTTATACAAAGCTTCGAAGTCGAGGCCGAACATCCTGAGATCCATGTAAAAGCAAAAAACTTCACAACCGGGGATCATCTCACTTACCTCAACCGCCTGCTTCACGGCGGTTACACAACATACCCTGGAACAATAAAGATTGCCGACTTTCTCATCCCTTGATCCCACACAATGCACAAAGCCAACCCTTTCGGGCACTTTACCCTGGGCGTTGAGGATCTGGCCGTGTTGGGCAAATTTCTTTTCGAGGTCCGCTGATGTGATCACGTTGTCATAAATCCCATAACCATACTCTTCCTTTTTCCGGGCTTCAAAGAGATCGAAACCTGTTGCCAGGAGCAATGCATCTGAAACAAGCGTTTGGGAGTTGTTCAACAATATATTCCAGGTTTTTCCGGACTGTTCGATCTTTTGAACTTCTGTACCGGTGTGAACGATCACTTTTTCATTCAACCTTTCGGTCAGGTAACCGGTGATTTCTTTGGCCGGCCGGCGGGACGGGAAAAGGCGGTCCCATTGGCCAACATGCCCGCCCAGATGTTCCTCCTTTTCAATAAGGGTGACTTGAATGCCAAAAGCAGCTAAACTCGAGGCTGCTTCCAGGCCTGCTACACCACCGCCGATTACAATAACCTTTTTACCCATCATGTATCAATGACAAAATTTCAAATTTCCGGCTATTGCCGGTTTCCCTATATATTCCCCGTTTTTACCCAGGTATTTCTTTTCAGGATCATAAGGGATGCCTATCTTATCCAGCAATGGCTCAACAGGTACCTGGTGGGTTTGCAAACCAAGGTCCCAGGGGTCATAACCAAGCACAATCCCGGCAAGTTCTTCATAGGTGAGGACAGGGATTCCCTGGCCATCTTCCCCGTAGGTAATTCCTTCCATTTCGCTGAGGGCATATTGCCAACGATCGAAGAAGAAAGGGCAGCCAGGGCAATTTGTAAGAATAGCTTCAGGTTTATAAGGCATCATCGACTCAAATTTCTTTTGGGAACAGGCGATGGAATAACCGCGATTGGCCTTCACAACATATTGCCTGAAGCCAAATCCGCAACAGTGTCGGCGTTCCGGGTAATCGACCACTTCACCGCCCCATTCTTCGATCATCCCGACCAAAACGTGCGGATATTCTGCACCTCCTATACCTTTGCTGGGAAATATTTTAGCATAATGACATCCGATATGTTCGACTATCCGTATAGGTTCGCCTGTAAAACGGTTAATCAGTCGATACTTACCTTTTGCGGCAATCTCTTTACGGAATTTATAAATGATATCGCTGGAATGGACCAGGTTTTTAGGTTTTTCAAATTCTTTACCGGTGGCCGTTTTAAGAAATTCCCTGACCTTTTTCTCTACTTCCGGGAAATGGTGCCAGGTATCCAACACCTCATTGTACATTCCGAAAGAGGTAATGCAGGAGGGGACATAGTTATGGTAGCCTGCTTCGGTCATCAGGGCAAATTGCCGGGCAATGACCGTCATGGTAGTTTCAAAAGGGACAATGTCGGAATGGTAAGCAATGCCCGTGCAGGTCGTGTGGAATGGATGCTCGCTGATATTCTTGCCCAGAACTTCCCGCAGAATTTTCAGGAAAGTAGTTTCAGAACCCGGAAAAAAACTTTGCCTGACGCAACTTCTCACGTAAAAAAAATCATCATCCGCGATCTCCTTCTGATATTCTTTCCAGATTATCTTTTTTCCTTCAATGTTCATCTTTGCCGTGCTTATTGTTATTGAAGTTATAAACGTGAAGATAGTACTCGCTTTTCTGACCCGGGCTGAATTCAATTCCCATTTCTTCGGCTTTCTTCCGTGAGAATTCCTCGAGCTTTTCAAACCGTTCGGTTCCGCCTGTGACATCAAAGATCCTTTTCAGTTCATCAAGCGATTCCTGCGGGATCTTACGCAAAATACCCGGTCCTTCTTCCTGGTAATGAGCTTCAAAGCGCCCAAAGACCTCTTTCGGGTTATCAGTAATCCAACCCCAGACAGGCCCTTGTTCAGGATGTGATTCCAATTCAATTTCCTGGGGATAAATACAATAGCCATGATCCAGTATCCATTGCCCTATTGTCCTTTTGATAGCCAATTGCTGCCGTCCCTTTTCCGATTCCACGAAATATCCCAGGTCTTGTGACAGGGAGCGCACAACAGAAATAAGCATACCCGGGACGTTTCCACGAGGACAGCGTGTTTTGCACGACATACATTCCCCGCAATACCAGATAAAATCGCTTTTCAAAAGGGCTTCAATCTGCTCTTCGTCTCGGCTTTGGAGGGTAGTAACAAGTATACGCGGGTCATAATTATAAAACTCCGCGGCCGGGCATATGGCAGTGCAGGTTCCGCAATTGATGCAGGCTTTCAGCCCTTCAATGAACCTGACATCCTGGTTGAGTAAGTCGTATAATCGCCCCATTTTGTCAAATAAATATACTGTTAATAGATTAACAAATGTAAATAAAAAACAACATGTTTTAAACCCAGATATTCAAATTTTATCATTTATTAAAGACTTATTTTTTCATTCCGTATGGTTTATTATTCATCTCTAATTGCTAATTTCGAAGCGTCATGCGATTTCAACCTTTTCAGTTATTCCTGATCCTGCTCAGCGGGATTGTGTTGTTGTTCATCATTGGTCCGCTGGTTGGGATGTTCGTGGCCACGTCACCGGATCAATTGTTTGAATCATCGAAAGATGCTGAGGTTCAGCGCAGCATAGGTCTTACCTTATGGGTTTCTATGGCGGCTACCCTTGTTTTTGCCCTCGGAGGCATTCCGCTGGCCTACTTGCTGGCGAGGAAGGATTTTGCTTTGAAACGGCTCGTTTTGGGAATTATCGACCTGCCCATCGTGATCCCACATTCGGCTGCAGGGATTGCAGTTTTGGGATTTGTATCGAGGGATTCCTACTTAGGGAAATTGGGTTCGATGATCGGGCTGGATTTTGTGGGAGCACCGGCAGGGATTGCCATCGCTATGGCATTCGTCAGCATTCCTTTTCTTATCAATTCGGCCCGGGATGGCTTTTCTGCCGTCCCGCTGAGATTGGAACTGGCGGCCCTTAACCTGGGAGCTACTCCTGCAAGAGTCTTTTTCTCCATTTCCCTTCCGCTTGCCTGGAGAAATATCGTGTCTGGGCTGATCCTGATGTTTGCCAGGGGGATGAGCGAATTCGGCGCCGTAATCATCGTCGCTTACCACCCGATGGTCACGCCTGTCCTGATCTGGGAACGCTTTAGTTCTTTTGGCCTAAACTACGCCCGGCCGGTTGCCGTTATTTTCATTGTGGTCAGCCTTATATTTTTTATTGCTTTGCGATTATTATCCCGGACAAGAAAAGATGCTTGAACTTAAAAACATAAACAAGACCTATCCTGAGTTTAAACTGGATGATATTACTTTTCAGGTTGAAGATGGGGACTATTTTATTATCCTGGGGCCTTCCGGTGCAGGTAAGACACAAATCCTGGAAATCCTTGCCGGGTTGATCGATCCCGATGAAGGGAGTGTTATAGTTGAAGGGAAAAATATTACCGGCTGGAAGATTCAATCGAGGCCATTCGGGCTTGTTTTCCAGGATTATGCCATTTTCCCGCACATGAGTGTCAGGGAAAATATAAGTTACCCGATTCGTTTAAGGGGATTAGGCAGCAAGCAAATCTTTTCACAGGTAGTAATGCAGGCCGAGGCAATGGAGATAGGCCATCTGCTGGACAGGATGCCGCGGACATTATCGGGCGGGGAATTACAACGGGTTGCCCTGGCAAGGACCCTCATCCGTAAACCGAAATGCCTGTTACTCGATGAACCATTGGCATCGCTCGATGTTTCCCTTCGCCAGGGATTGCGCAGCCTGTTGAAAGGGATAAATAACGAGGGGCAGACCATCATCCATGTTACACATGATTACGAGGAAGCGCTGGTACTGGCTAATAAAATCGCTGTTATAAACCAGGGAAAGATCATCCAGTTAGGACCGGCCGATGAAGTTTTTCACCAGCCGGGATCAGAATTCGTAGCGCGTTTCACCGGGGTGAAAAATTACTTTGCAGCCCGCCTGTATCGCGAAATGGACAGGCAGTACGGTGAGCTGGAAAATGGCCAGGTACTGCGGCTGAATACCGAAGAGCCGGAAGGAAAAGGCTATATCATCCTGCGTGGCGAAGACATTTTTATCTCCCTTGAAAATCTCCCCACCAGTGCAACCAACCAGATGAAAGGGCAGATCCTTGAAATAAACCCGTCTCCTTTTGGTTTCGAAGTTTTGGTAGATACGGGGACACGCTTTTATGCCAGGATAACCCGGGAATCATTACAAAAACTGGCTTTGCGTGAAGGTAAAGAAGTCTGGATCAGCTTTAAGGCCGCAAATGTTAAATTTGTGAGGGTATGATTGAGTTGGACAATTGGACAATTGGCAGTTGGACAATTGCCCAACTGTACAACTGCTAACTGTCCAATTATAATTTAGCGCCAAGCGTCAGCAACACGCTATGGTTCCTGGTGATGTTGGCTACAGATTCTGCATTTGTATAAAAGTAGTATTTATCTTTCATGTTACTATAAGCATAGGCCAGGTCCATAAAGAACCATCCTTCTTTGAGACCGATGCCGCCGGAGAAACCAAAGCGACTCCCGTCGTTCAGGTTTTGATCCTGGTAAGGTGAAGTGAAATACTTGCCCCCTGCCCTGAAGCTGAAGATATTGTATCGCCATTCCGTACCGACACGGATTTGATGTGAACCGGTATAGCTGTTCCGGATAGAACTGTTTTCATCGTTGAAACTAAAATCCGATGCATGAAAACGGGCAGAAGCATAATCGGCATATTCATAGTCAGCACTGACCAGTCCTATATTGCTGATGATGAAAGCCAGGTTTCCCTGCACCCTGAAAGGGGTTTGCAAAGCATAATTATAGCTTCCGGAAGGAGAACTTTCTACATATTTTGTATTCCCGTTATTGTCTGGTGTATAAAACTCTGATATCATAGTCACCTGCCAGTAATCTTTCATATTGCTGAACCATGAAGGAGTGTGGAATGCCGCGCCGAACCGGAACCAGTCGGTTGGCCGGTAGATGAAGCCCAGCTTGAAATTGAATCCGCTCCCGCGTGTTTCCAGGTCTTCTATCCGGTTAAAATATTTCAGGTCACTGTTTTCAATGTTACTTTCCTTATAGACTGATGATTCGTAATACCGGATAAACGGGATACCGAGCGTCATGCCCAGGTAAAGCCGGTCTTTAATATTAGCTCCTAAGCTGAATACATATTCATTCATGGATCCCCTGGTATCGATCGATTTAGTTTGTAACTTGCTTCCTACAGGTATTGGGGAAATATATTGATTGTCTGTATTCGGATTGGCCAGATCAAGCAGATAAGACCACCAGGCTAAGTTAAGATCGAAGGCATAATCCCCGTTGGGATCTTGTTCGATTTGCAGGAAATTCGTTCCGTCAGCAGCCTGAACATAGGTATCGAGCAGTGAGTTGTTTGTATTTGTGCCAGTCATCTCATACCGGTGATTAAAATCGTTCAGCCGGTTAAGACCTGTGGCAAAAGTAACACCACTGCCCCCTGATTTTCTTTTTGAAGCCATCACAAAGCCAATGTTACCGAGGTAGAAGTTTGACCGCTGGCCGGATGCCCAGGTACCTTTATAAGTTGATTCTACATTTCCGAGATGAACAGCCGGAGTGATGATAAATTCAGAGGATTTGTAGAGGCCCAGTCCGGCCGGGTTAGTGCTGGCGGTGGTGAAGTCGGCGCCAAGTGCGCCAAAGGCACCGCTAAGTCCCATATAGCGGGCTGTTCCGCCGATATCGATCCGTGAATACCGCAATGCATCTGTTGAAGTTTGAGATAGCGCTGGATAGGCGGCTGTCAGAATGATAGCCGAAATGATCAGTATCTTTTTCATGATTGAGATATGTTAGGTTTACCTTCTTCCACCACGTGAGCCACCGCCGCTGCTGCTTCCGCTGCTGCTTCCACCGCTGTTTCCGCCGCTGCTGTTTCCGCCGCCGCTATAACTACCGGACCTGGATGAACCACTGGATCCGGAGGAAGGTGAACTATATGATTTTGAAGGGGCAGAATAACTGCGGCTTCCGGAGCTGGAAGGAGCAGTATATGTGTTTTTGGAACTCGGCCTGGACGGAGTGGAATATTTCTGTGAAGGAGTAGCAGAATTATATTTACTGCTGCTTCCGCTTTCCCTTGTTGACGGGCTTGTGACCGCAGTGGACTTTCTTTCCGGCGTTGTTGAGTAAACCTTCCGGGTATTTTGCCCTTCCTGCCCGGAGAATGTGCGGGTATCACGGGTGCCGGGACTGATATATTCCTGTTTCGAGGGGGTAGTCCGTGCATTGGGTGAAGTATAGGTCTTAGGTTTCTCATAAATCATATCCGGCTGTACCTTTCTGCTGGGTGATAAGGTTGTGGTCTTATCAACTTTTGTATTACTGCCTGTTGGACGTTCAGAGCGGGCAGACTCTGCAGGCTTGCTGTAAGAGGGCTGGCCGGCTGCCACGGAAGTTTTGGTCGCTGTTCCCTCTGTCCTGGTGCCACGGGCACCCTGGTCGAACGACTGGATATTGTTATTATCGCCGGTGCGATCGCTGCGTGATAGGCTCCCAGTACTGTTGCTGCCATCTGAAGCGCCTGAACGGCTGCCTCTTGGACCATAATAATTTCCGTATGGGTCAGGTTCAGGGTCAGGATATGGGTAATAGCCACCACCTCCGTAGTAACCATCCCAGTAACCGTTCCAATAACCGTTGTTATAACCGGCCCAGTAAGAACCGCCTCCGTAGCCGGAATATCCGTAGCCCCATCCGCCGTAGTAAGGATAGTACCATGGATCATAATATCCCCAATATGGACTGTAGGAATAATAGGGATATCCCATACCATAATATCCTCCCCAGCCATAACCCATGCCGAAGCCAAGCGACAGGCCGGATCCGCAGCATCCGTAACCGCTATAAATATTGCTGCCCATAGCGTAAGGGTCACCGTTGTAATAATAGTTATCGGTGTAATAATTATCGTAATAATCGAAGCCCGGGTTATCGCTATGGAATCTTTTAACCCGTGAGGAATATTCGTAATCATAATATTCGTCAGAATCAAATTCCCCTTCGGCATATTCCGGAGAATAATAATCTCCTTCATAGGCTGTGGTTGATTCGACCGGTTGTGACTGAACCGTTACATCCTGTGCGACAACGTTCCTGGCCGGCTTATTGGACGAAGAATACACTTCGTCGTAAGGAGCGGATGCATCATATGTCGATGAGCATGATGCAAGGAACAAACTGAAGATAACGGTTAAAATGGCTAAGGTTTTCATGGTTTTTTCCTCCTGTGATTTTATTGCCCTGTGGGAACTGAGATTCTTCATTATTGATTAATTTTGTGCTTTATTTCATCCGTAAAAAAGCAAATACTATACCAAAATCAAAAATGGCTAAAGATTTTTCAACCCGGGAGGAAAATTACGCGCAGTGGTACAATGATCTGGTGATTAAAGCAGACCTGGCCGAGAACTCGGCGGTGCGTGGATGTATGATCATAAAGCCTTATGGCTACGCGATCTGGGAGATGATGCAGGCATCACTCGACAAGATGTTTAAAGATGCAGGACATGTTAATGCATACTTTCCGCTTTTTATCCCAAAATCTTTTTTCAGCAAAGAAGCATCTCATGTGGAAGGCTTTGCAAAAGAATGTGCAGTAGTTACCCATTACAGGCTGAAGAGTTCCCCTGATGGGAAAAGCGTTATCGTGGATGAAGACGCAAAACTGGAAGAAGAGCTGGTCATCAGGCCCACTTCGGAAACGATTATCTGGGATGCGTACCGCAACTGGATACAATCATACCGTGATCTTCCAATCCTTATTAATCAATGGGCCAATGTGGTACGCTGGGAAATGCGGACCCGTCTTTTCCTGCGTACTACAGAATTTCTCTGGCAGGAAGGGCACACTGCCCATGCCACCGAGCAGGAAGCGGTTGATGAAGCTAAGATAATCCTCGACATTTATACCCGCTTTGCTGAAGACTGGATGGCTATGCCCGTACTCAGAGGGGTAAAATCTCCTAATGAACGGTTTGCCGGAGCGTTGGAAACTTATTGCATCGAAGGATTAATGCAGGATGGCAAAGCTTTGCAGGCAGGCACCTCTCACTTTCTCGGCCAGAACTTCGCAAAAGCGTTTGACGTTAAATTTTTAAGCAAAGAAAACAAACTGGAACATGTCTGGGCAACTTCCTGGGGCGTTTCCACCCGCCTGATCGGCGCCCTGATCATGACCCATTCAGATGACCATGGCCTTGTCCTGCCGCCAAAACTGGCTCCTCACCAGGTCGTCATCATACCTATTTATAAGAATATGGAACAACTGACCCAGATCACAGCACGTGCCGGACACATTAAAAAGGAGCTGGAAGCAAAAGGGATCAGGGTAAAATACGATGGGCGCGACACCCAGAAACCAGGCTGGAAATTTAATGAATATGAATTTAAAGGTGTTCCTGTAAGGATAGCCATTGGTCCCCGCGACCTCGAAAACAACACCGTGGAGGTGGCTCGTCGGGATACACTGGAGAAGGAAGTCCTGCAGGCCGTCCACCTGGATACCAAGATCGAGCACCTGCTGGAACAGATCCAGAAAAATCTTTACCAGAAGGCCTATTCATTCCGGGAAAATAATACTTTCCAGGTTGATTCATGGGAGGAGTTTTTAGAGAAGATCGAAGAAGGCGGTTTTCTCCTGGCTCACTGGGACGGCACCTCCGAAACCGAAGAACGGATCAAGGATGAAACAAAGGCCACCATCCGCACCATTCCGCTCGATGGCCCGATCGAAAAAGGCAAATGCGTTTATAGCGGAAAACCCTCGCAGCGGAGGGTTGTGTTTGCAAGAGCTTACTAGTCATTAGTTGTTATATAGCATGACATATTTGACACTTTTTGCTGATCCTTAAGAGAAGGTTTTTTAAGCCCCACCCCCTGTACAGGGGGGCTTAAGGGTCAATTTCGTAGCACAAGTTCATTGACATATTGAAA
>Ga0268280_1001194_pt1 | contig 18141 bp, 10 predicted proteins | sample saktaG_9_FD_190139 | JGI IMG/M metagenome (GOLD analysis project Ga0268280, IMG submission 190139) | Saline water microbial communities from Sakinaw Lake, British Columbia, Canada - sak_2011_5_24_40m | ecosystem: Environmental > Aquatic > Non-marine Saline and Alkaline > Saline ... | reverse complement strand
TCTCGGTCCGCCACAACGTCGACCATCCCCTTTCCCTTTACGCGGCCAGCAAGAAAGCCAACGAATTGATGGCCCACAGCTATTCCCATCTCTTCCGCATCCCCACCACCGGCCTGCGTTTTTTTACGGCATATGGGCCCTGGGGACGTCCTGATATGGCCCTGTTCATCTTCACACGGAAGATCCTGCGCGGCGAAGCCATCGAGGTGTACAACTTCGGCAACATGAAAAGGGATTTTACCTATATCGATGATATCGTAGAGGGTGTGTGGCGAGTCATGAACAAGATCCCCGAAAGTGATCCGGACTGGGACGGCAGGAATCCCGATCCGGCCTCTGCTGCGGCGCCCTATCGGCTATTCAACATCGGCAACCACCGGCCGGTGGATCTGCTCCATTTTATCGGGCTCATAGAAAAAAAACTGGGTCGGGAAGCCAAGAAGATCCTGCTGCCCATGCAGCCTGGTGACGTGAAGGAAACCTGCGCCGATATTGAAGATCTGCATCGTCAGGTGGGATTTGCTCCCACCACTCCCGTTGAAACAGGTGTGGCGCGTTTTGTTGAATGGTATACGGCTTATTATGGAAAGTGAAATCAGGCCGGTATTTTCCGGCAGAGGCTTTTGGCTCGAGGAGCGGCAATGAAATTTGCGAAGAACATCTTGTGTATCGGGGCCGGCTATGTTGGCGGTCCGACCATGGCGGTTATTGCTGCCAAGTGCCCCGGCTGCAAAGTGACGGTGGTGGACGTCAACGAAGAGCGGATCAGGCGTTGGAATTCTGATGACCTGCCGATCTTTGAACCGGGACTGCTGGATGTGGTACGTTCGGCGCGCGGCCGCAACCTGTTTTTTTCCAATGACGTTGTCGCGGGGATAAAGGCCGCCGATATCATTTTTGTTTCGGTCAACACCCCGACCAAAACGTTCGGTCACGGCGCCGGCATGGCTTCCGACCTGCAATATTGGGAGAAAACCGCCCATGAGATCGTTGCCCATGCGGACCGCTCCAAGATCATCGTTGAGAAAAGCACCCTGCCAGTGCGCACCGCCGAAGCCATGGAGTGCATCCTCCAGGAAAACAAAAAAGGCATCCATTTTGAAGTGATTTCCAATCCCGAATTCCTGTCTGAAGGATCGGCGGTCATGAATCTCCTGGAACCGGACCGGGTTTTGATCGGTTCGCGGCAGACCGAATCGGGCCGGAAAGCTGCTCAGGAGATCGCAGCCATTTTTGCCCATTGGGTGGCGGCGGATAAGATCATCACCTCCAATCTGTGGTCGGCTGAACTTTCCAAACTGGTGGCCAACGCCTTCCTGGCTCAGCGTATTTCTTCGATCAATGCCGTTTCAGCCCTATGTGAGAAAACCGATGCCGACGTGGCCGAGATCTCATTTGCCGTGGGCAGCGACACGCGGATCGGTCCGCGTTTCTTGAATGCCAGCGTTGGTTTTGGCGGTTCCTGCTTTAAAAAGGACATTTTAAATCTGGTCTATATTTGCCGCAGCTACGATCTGAACGAAGTGGCCGATTATTGGCAGGCGGTGATCAAGATAAATGAGTACCAGCAGGAACGCTTCGTCAGAAAGATTATCAAGGAAATGTTCAATACCATTGTCGGCAAAAAGATCGTGCTGCTGGGCTTCGCTTTTAAAGCCAACACCGGTGATACGCGCGAATCGCCCGGAATTTTTGTGGCCGGAAAATTGCTCGAAGAGCGGGCCCAGCTTGTGATCTCGGATCCGCAAGCTCTGGAAAACGCCCGTAAGGACCTGGCCGGGCTGGACGGTTCCGTGGAGTATGAGCCCGATCCCTACCGGGCGGCCGTCGATGCCCAGGCCATTGCCGTGATTACCGAGTGGGATATTTACAGAAAACTCGATTTTGCCAAGATCTTTGCCTCCATGCGCAAACCGGCTTTCCTGTTCGATGGGCGCAATATTCTGGATCACCAGAAACTTTTCAAAATCGGCTTCAATGTTTTTCCGCTGGGCAAGCCGAGCTTGACCCATTTCAAGTAATCCGCAGGGTTCGCAGGTTAAGGAGATACTATGTGTGGAATCATCGGTTATTGCGGTAACAAGGCGGCCAAACCCGTTTTGCTGGACGGCCTGAAGCGGCTGGAATACCGCGGATACGATTCAGCCGGCCTGGCTGTGGCCGAACACAATAAGCTTGCCGTCATCCGCGCCGTGGGCAAGGTTTGCGACCTGGAAAAGAAGGGCCTCGCCCGGCCGCTGCCCGGGCATTACGGCATCGCCCATACGCGCTGGGCCACCCATGGCCGGCCTTCGGAAGAGAATGCCCATCCGCACTGTGATTGCCAGGCAAAGATCGCCATCGTGCACAACGGCATCATTGAAAATTACCTGGATCTGAAAGATGAATTGCTCGCCAAAAAACATGTGTTCAAGTCGGAAACCGACAGTGAAGTGGTGGCCCATCTCATTGAAGAATATTATAGCGGCGATCTGGAAATGGCGGTGTTGAAAACAGTTAAACGCCTGGAGGGGACCTTCGGCATCGCCGCCATCCATGCCGACAACGACAGCCAGGTGGTGATCGTCAAGAGAGGAAGCCCGATCATCATCGGCGTCGGTGAAAACGAATATTTCGCCGCCTCCGATGCCAACGCCCTGTTGCCCTACACCCAGAAGATCATCTCGCTAAATGACGACGAAATGGCCGTACTGCATGCGGCCGGCTACCACATCAAGAACCTGAACAATGAATTTTTGCAAAAAGAGATCGAGATTTGCGAACAGCGCGACGCTCTGGCTGACAAAAAAGGTTTCGAGCATTTCATGCTCAAGGAGATATTCGAACAACCCGAAAGCATCGAGAACGCCTTTCGCGGGCGCATAATCGAAAGCGAAGGCGTTTCCAAATTGGGTGGACTCGAACCCGTCAAGGAACGATTAAAAAGCCTAAAAAAAATAGTGATTGTTTCCTGCGGTACCAGCTATTACGCCGGATTGCTCGGCCGTTATATCTTTGAAAGCCTGTCGGAATTGCATGTCGAAGTGGAGGTGGCCTCGGAATTCCGCTATCGCAAACTTAAAATCGATAAAAACACCGCAGTTCTCGCCCTGTCGCAGTCAGGAGAAACCGCAGATACGCTCGCCGCCATCCGCGAAGCCAAGCGCAAAGGGGCGCTGATCCTCGGCATCGTCAATGTCGTGGGTTCGGCCATCGCCCAGATCACCGATGCCGGTGTATACAACCATGCCGGCCCGGAATTCGGGGTGGCCTCGACAAAAATATACACTTCGCAACTGGTCATTCTGACGCTGATGGCCCTGTTGATCGGAAGATACCAGGGAATTTCTTATGCCGAAGGCAGCGAGGTTATCCAGGCCATAAAAAAGCTGCCTCGCCAGGTTAAAAAGATCCTGACCGATATGGAACATATCAAGAAAATAGCCCTGGACTATGCGCAATACAAGGATTTTCTTTTTATCGGCAGGCTATTCAATTACCCCACCGCCATGGAAGGAGCCCTGAAATTAAAAGAGATCTCCTATATCCACGCCGAAGGCTATCCGGCCGGTGAAATGAAGCATGGCCCCATTTCCCTGATCGACGAGCAGTTTCCCACCGTGGCCATCGTCTCCCCTGACTGCACGTTTGAAAAAATGCTCAGCAACATCCAGGAGATCAAAGCCCGCAGCGGCAGGGTGCTGGCCGTGGCCAGCCAGGGCAGCAGAAGGATCGGCGATATATGCGACGACGTAATCTGGGTGCCGGAAACCCTGCCCATCCTGCAGCCGATCCTGAATATCGTGCCGCTGCAGCTTTTCGCATATTTCATCGCCCGCCACAAAGGCTGCGATATCGATAAGCCAAGGAACCTGGCCAAATCGGTCACGGTGGAATAAACAATAAATGGTTTTAAAAAAAAATCGCGAGGAACATCCATGAAAGGAATCATCCTGGCCGGCGGCCAAGGCACCCGGCTTCATCCCATCACTCAGGTGACGTGCAAGCAGCTGCTCCCGGTCTACGACAAGCCCATGGTCTATTATCCGCTATCCACCTTGATGCTGGCCGGCATCCGCGACATATTGATCATCTCCACTCCGGCCGATCTGCCACGCTTTCAAGACCTGCTCGGGGACGGCAGCCAGCTGGGGATCCGCTTCTCTTACCGGGCTCAGGCTCAACCGCGCGGCTTGGCCGACGCCTTCCTGGTCGGTGAGGAATTTATCGCCAATGAACCAGTCTGCCTGGTCTTGGGCGACAATATTTTTTATGGTCACGGCTTGACCGAATTGCTGCACCAGGCCGCAGCCCGGGAAGGGGCGACCATTTTTGGCTACGCGGTCAAGGACCCGGAACGATATGGCGTGGTGGAAACCGATGGGCAGGGCAAAGCCCTTTCCATCGAAGAAAAACCGGTCCGGCCGCGTTCCAACCTGGCCGTTGTCGGCCTCTATTTTTACGACCGCGACGTGGTGGCCATTGCCAGATCGCTGCGACCTTCAGAACGGAACGAGCTGGAGATCACCGATGTGAACCGTGCCTACATGGAAAAAAGAAAACTCAAGGTGCAAATACTGGGGCGCGGCTTCGCCTGGCTTGACACCGGCACCCACGAGTCTTTGGTCAACGCTACCATGTTCATCAAGACCGTGGAGGACCGCCAGGATTTCAAGATTGCCTGCATTGAAGAGATCGCCTTCAAGAAAGGCTGGATTGACCGTGAACAATTGAAGCGGCTGGCACAGCCTTTGCAAAAAAGCGGCTACGGCAACTACCTCATGCGCGTGGTCGCTGAACAATCGTGATGTTCCCGGCTGTTCAACCCGGGCCTTTGAAAACTTCCCCCGGAATCTGGCTTATAGGTGCCAAGGGAATGCTGGGCCGGCAGCTGGCCCTTGAGTTTAACGGAAGAGAATTCGATTATTTTGCCAGCGACCTGGAAGTGGATATCTGCAGCCGGCAAGGGTTGCAGGATTTTGTCCGGGGCAAAAAGATCCGCTGGATGGTCAATTGTGCCGCTTACACAGCGGTGAACCGTGCCGAAGCTGAGCCGGAACGGGCTTTGGCGGTCAATGCCGCCGGGGTGGAAAACCTGTCCCAACTGGCCGCTGGGCTGGGAGCCAGACTGATCCATTTTTCCAGCGACTATGTTTTTGCCGGCGACGCGAAAGAACCTTACCGGGAGAACGCTCAGCCCCGGCCGCTTTCGCGATATGGCTGGAGCAAATGGCAAGGAGAGATCAAGATGGCGGCCCATCTCGAAACTTTTTTCCTGTTTCGAATCAGTTGGCTGTATGGCGTATACGGACCCAATTTTGTCCATTCCATGCTGAAAATTTTCCGGGAAAAAGAGACGGCGCGCGTAGTGGATGACCAATTCGGTGCTCCGACCTATGCCGCCATCTTGGCCGAAAATATCGCCGGCCTGATTGGATCCGACAGCGAGCGCTTCGGGGTGTATCACTATTGCGACAGGGGCGCGATCTCCTGGTTCGATTTTGCCGCCGCCACCATGGAAATGGCGCTGGAATTCGGCATGATCCCCCAAAAGATATCCCTGCAAGCTGTCCCTGCTTCCAAATTCCCTGGGGCAGCTGCCCGGCCTGCATATTCGGTTCTGGACAGCGGCAAAGCAGTGCGTGAATTGGGTTTCCAAGTGCATGACTGGCAGCTGAATTTAAAAAGATTTTTCCGGGAAAAAGCAGCGCTTGAGGAAACTCTATGATGTCTATCTGGCCCCGGGGCATGAGGTCGGTCATTTTTTTCTCGGCTTTGCTTTTATTTGCCAACCTGCAGGGCGCGGGGGTCCATATCTCCTGCGCGCCCTTTCAGGCCACGGCCAGGCAGGGTGAAAAAATCTTATTGAACTTCACCGTCAGCAACCGTTCCGCTTACACGCTGAACCAGGCCGGCAATTTTTTTATTTCCTATCATGTCCGCGACCTTTCCGGCCGCCTGGTGCGCTTTGACAACCGGCGCTTCTCTCTGCCTTTGACCGTCAAGCCCGGGAGCACGGCTCATTTCTCCCTGCCTGTTTACTTCAGTCTCGGTCCCGGCAATTACCGGCTGGAATGGGACCTGGTCCGCGAAGGGGAATTTTGGGGGCTTGATAAAAAATGGGAAAGCTGCTTTTTCCGGCTGCGCTTGCTGCCGCTGATAGCGCCGGATTTCCGCAAGGCCTGGCTGCCGACGAGTTATGAAAGCGACAGGGAATGGCTTGATCGTGAGCAATATCTCCTGCGCCAGGTTTTCCTGAACAATGAGATCCGTTGGGCGGGCAAGTTCTTTGGTTTTGCCGCCGGTAGTGACTATCCGCAGGTTTGGATCCGCGATACGGCCACCATGATGTTCTACGCCCGGTTTTTTTATCCGCTGCCGGTCCTGCAGGAAATGGTGGACCGCTTTTTCCAACACCAGGGCCGCGACGGACAGATTCAGGATTGGATCGATACGGCGGGGCGCTGCGACAAGAACACGGTCGAGACCGACCAGGAGAGTTCCCTGGTGCTGGCAGCGTTTCAGCTTAGCCTGTGCGCTCCCGGCTGGCTTGAAGGCGAAGTGGCTGGCGTCTCCCGTTTGCTCAGGCTGGACAAAGCCCTGGAGTGGGTCTGGCGGAACAGGCGCGATCCTGCTTATGGGCTGATCTGGAGCGGTTTTACCGCCGATTGGGGCGACGTGGAAAAATCCTATGCCGACCAGCGGGCCATCAAGCTTTCCGACCGCTCGCGGCGGACCTTTTCCACCTATACCCAGGCCCTGTACATCCAGGCCGCGCAGAAAATGGTTTTGCTGGCCGGGCACTTGAAACACCAGGCCCTGGCGGAAAAATGGCGGCAGCGGGAAAAGGCCGTTGCCGTGAATTGCCGGCGGCGGTTGTACCTACCGGAGCAGGGATACTTTTTGGTGCACCGCGTGGCCGGCAGCCCGGATTTTTTCGAATTGGAAAAGGGCATCCTGGCTGTGGGCGGCAACGCCGAGGCCATGCGGGCCGGCCTGCTGGATAGGGACGGAATCTCCCGGCTGCTGCAGGTTTTGGAAAAACGGCGCCGGCAATTCGGGTTGCGTACGGTTTCCTTCACCCTGCTGCCGCCGTATCCAAGGGATTTTTTCCCCCACCCGCTGCTGCGCATGCCCTGGAACTATCAAAACGGGGGCGAATGGGACTGGATAGGAGGCCGACTGGTTTCGGCCCTTTATCAGGCCGGTTTCCGTACTAAGGCCGAGCAATACTTGAGGGAAATCGTGGCTAAGAACCTTGATGAGATGAATATTTTTGAGTGGTCAGATAAAAGTGGCGGTGGCCAAGGAGCCATGTTCTATGCCGGAGCGGCCGGAGTCCTGGGCGAAGCGATCCTGCACGGACATTTGGGGCTGGCTGAGGATTTTGACCGCTATACAGTACCGGTTGGAAGCGATCGCTTCAAGATCATGGTGACAAAATCCGGCGATCGCTTCACCGTGGAGAACTCCGACAAAGTGACTGTCGATATTTCTGCATTGGCAAAAAAAGAAATTTGCATTTTAACCGCTTCAGGAAAAAACAAAGCTTGCGTTTCAAAAAAAGGGAAGACCGATATTCCAAAGATTTGATCTGAAAAGGGCGGTTCCCCCCATTCGGGGACGGAAAAATCAGATCCGCCGAGGTCGGCGGATGCTTTTTGCAGCCGAACCGCCCCTAGTGCGCTTTTCCTTTTCTTCTTCGTCACGTGTTTCGCGTCACGAAGGACTGAATTATCTTGGCAGCTTGAGTGATTCCTTGATGAAGCCGATAATGTCGCCGTCCAGGACGCGCTGGGTGTCGCCGCGTTCGATGGCACTGCGGTGGTCCTTGATGCTCTGGTAGGGATGCAGGACATAGGAACGGATCTGGTTGCCCCAGGCGATGCCGTCCTTGCTGTCTTCGATGCGGTCCTTCGCGTGCTGTTTTTTCTTCATTTCCAGATCGTAAAGCCGCGAGCGCAGCATTTTCATGGCCTGTTCCTTGTTCTGGTGCTGGGAGCGTTCGCTCTGGCACTGGGCCACGGTTTTGGTGGGCAGGTGGGTGATGCGCACGGCAGAATCGGTGCGGTTGACGTGCTGTCCCCCTTTCCCCGAAGAGCGGTAAGTGTCGATGCGCAGGTCCTTGGCGTCGATGTCGATGCGGATCGAGTCGTCCACTTCGGGGATGACGAACACGGCGGCGAACGACGTGTGCCGGCGCTTGTTGGCGTCGAAGGGCGATATGCGCACCAGGCGGTGCACGCCGATCTCCTCCTTCAGGTAGCCGAAAGCGAATTCCCCTTCGTAGCGCACGGTAACGCTTTTGATACCCGCCTCTTCACCGGCCAGAATATCGGTAATCTCGGCTTTAAAACCCAAGCGTTCGCCGAAACGCAGGTACATGCGCAGCAGGATCTCGGCCCAGTCCTGGCTCTCGGTGCCGCCAGCGCCCGGATGGATGCTCAGGAAAGCGTTGCTGGCATCGCTTTCACCGTTGAGGTAATTTTTAACCTCCGTCTCTTCGACGAACTCCTGGAAAATGGTCATTTTTTCTTCCAGCTCGGGAAGCAGTTCGGGGTCTTCGTCGATCAGCTGAAAATAGGCCTCCAGTTCTTCGCCGGCAGCGATAAGTTTTTTGTCGATAATTAAAAAACCGTTCAGGATCTTTTTTTCTTTCTGCAGGCGGGCCGCTTCCTGGGGCTTGCTCCAGATGGCGGGATCGGTCAGCTTGCTGTCTATTTCTTTTATCTGCTCAGCTTTTTTGGATAATTCAAAGAAACCCCCTGAGGTCGGAGGCCTTTTTCTTCAATTGGATAAAAAGATTTTTGATTTGTACTAGTTCCATATCTGGATTGTAAACGGTTTCAGTACTGCCGTCAAGGCGCATTTCTATTGATTTTACAGATAGTATACAATACAAAAGCGCCGGGAAGATCAAATCAGTTAATATACCCCAGGGATTTGAGATTCTCATAGTCGTCTTGGGGTAGTTTTTTCAAATCCACCGATTGACTCGTTCTTTCCAGATTGTCAAAGGGATTGAACCAGTCCAGGAATTTTGCCCTGAAAAAAGTGGCCAGGTCTTCGTTTTCTTTCAAGGCCACTACATTCTTCAGCGGGTCAGTTTTTAAATTGAAAAGTTCTTCTGAATTGTCGTGCAGATAGATAATATAGTACCAGTCCCTCCAGCGAATTCCCAAAATCTGGGGATGTCCGAAAGAGGTTGTGAACGCGAAGGAATCATCTTCTTTTTGGATAGTGATGGCTTCCAGCAAATTTCTTCCGTCAAAATACCTTTTTTCGCCGGCAAAAGCGGCAACGGTCGGGAATATGTCAACCAGTTGCACGATTGTTTCTACCCGTCCGCTTAATTTCATATCCGCCGGGAATTTTACGATCAGCGGCACTCGGCTTGCCTCGTCATATACCGATGTCCCGTGCCCCCAGTATCCATGTTCATATAATGCTTCCCCGTGATCCGAGGTGAATATGATAAGTGACGCATCGTAAAGACCCTGGGCTTTCAATGTATTCAAAAGTTTTCCCACTTGATGGTCAACGTAACGGATAGTGGAATCGTAGTCGTCAACCACATCCTGCACCTCTTCCGGGGTGAAGGCACGTTCATCAAGGTGCTGGATCATCCGCTCACGGTTCGCAGCGAGTTTCCCCCCTTTGAAAATATCCAGGAATGGCGGCGGGGGAATGATGGGCAGATGAGGAGCCCGATGATGGATATAAGTGAAGAGCGGCCCTTCGGTTTTTTGCCAGTCCAAGAAAAATTGAAAAATATTATTTTTCAGATAATATGGGCTATCCCAATTCCTGACGACTTTGCGATAGTTGTCAATTCCCTGGGCAAAGCCGAAAAATTGAGAAATATTACCGGCTTCGGTAAAAAGTGCGGTTCTATATCCTATTTTTTTTAAAAATTCCGGCAACATAAAAAGACCGCTGGGCAGCTGGTGGGCCAGGATACGCAGTTTATGCCGGTTGGGGTAAAAACCCGTAAATATGGAGGCCACGCTGGAACGGGTAAATGTGGCATTGGCATAGGCATTATCGAAAATAACCCCGTCTTTTGAGAAACGGTCAATGTTGGGGGATGTGTTGCGGTGATACTTGTATGTTCCCAGGTGGGAGGCCTGGCAGCCGTCTATCAAAAATATATATATGTTCGGTTTTTTCTTCAGAAAACCTTTGGTATCTATTTTTAACTGGCTCTTTTTTTCGGCTTCTTTTTTAAACGTGTATCCGGAAATATTAAAATTTCCTTTTTTAGTGGACAATTGCAAGAACCCCATGGTTTGAAAATCGAAGGCATATGTTTTCGAACCCGAAAAAACGCCTGCGCTTATATTCGTTTCGGATAATTTTTTTTGGCCGCTTGCAAATTCGACTTTTTTAATATGGAGTTGCCCTTTGCCGTCCAGTGAGATTGCACCCGAGCCCGCGGGATGGAAAAGGGTGAGTTCTTCTCCCTCAGGAAGGTGGTAATATGTTTTTCTGGCGGTTTCGTTTCCCAATCGCAGCGATTTGAATTTTAATTTGGTTTTTTTCTCTCGCCTGAATTCTATGAAGTTGAAGCCTTTAGAGAATGTGGCCGTTGTTTTAAAGTCGCTTAATTTATTGTATCGAGGCGTTAACATGAAACATTTTTTGTCGTTGATAAATACTTCGACCGGCTTGCCTTCAAGAAGGTATTTAATTTCAATTTCCCTCTCTCCTGCTTTTTCTTTCCAGACGATAAATTTTGCGATCGTTTTTGTGGGAATGAAAAAATCATTTTGAATCGAGAGTCCGCTCCACATGTGTTTGCTGCCGGAGGCGGCTTCGATTGTCACCTGATCTTTTTTCCATAATAAGGTGGGTGCCAGTTTTTTGAAAATAGGTTTCTTGCTGCAATCGAGCAGGGGGACAAGCATGGCCAAGATCACCATAAAAACCATGTACGGCTTCAAGTGTTTTATCATGGGCCTCCCGATTTGGTGTTTTATTGTCCGCGCTATTTTAATGCATTGAAACAATCCATAATAGTAGCACGTATGTTGATAAAAGTCACGGTAGTGCTTTAGTCCGATATGTTATGAACGCGTACACGGCATTGACAATTTTTCTATTTATAGAATAATGAATTCGATGGAAAAAAAACCGTCAGCAAATCGTTTTTTATTGCTTGTAGGCACTCAATATTAAAGGACAATTTGGGTTGTGTACTGTAATTTCAGCTCGCTCTAGACGGCGAACAAAAAAATGAAGGATACATTAGAACGCATCCATATTGTGCTGGTCGAACCCAAGAACGCCGGCAACATCGGCTCGGTGGTCCGGGCCATGAAGAACATGGGCCTGTCCCGTCTGCACCTGGTCAATCCCGTCCCTTTCCGCGACGAGGTCGAACAGAGGAAAATGGGTTACCGCTCGCAGGAGATCATCGCCGGCGCCGATCAGTTTTTTGTCGATGATCAAGAAACTGTTCAGGATTTTTTTCTCTTTCTGCAGGCGTGCCGCTTCCTGAAGCTTGCTCCAGATGGCGGGATCGGTCAGCTTGGTGTCTATTTCTTTTATCTGCTCAGCTTTTTTGGATAATTCAAAGAAACCCCCTGAGGTCGGAGGCCTTCTGTTTCAATTCAGCGAATAAAGTTTTAAGTTGAACAAGTTCAATGCCGGAATTGTAGCGGTTTTTGCTCCCGCCGTCAAGGCAATTTTTTTCTACTTCACCACAAAGTGATCATCTCCGTTTTCTGCGAGCTGGACTGTTTGGGAATATCAAAACAATTGCAACAGAATTTATTGGCAACAAGTGTAAAGTTTGTTTTTTGACAAAACCCCGGGGCAGGACGGGTCGGCGCAGACATCCCTCCCCTGCCGGTGTCATGGTCAATTTATTGCTTGTGGTGCTGTTCCTTATCTTTTGGCTCTTTTTTGATTTCCTTGCCGGGGACCAGGTTTTTCTGTTCCAGGCATTGGAAGCCGTATTCACCGGGACCGGGCACTCTCTGCAGCTCCGACTCCACATCCTGCTGGGGGGTAAGGTTTTTCTCCTCCTGACACTGGAAGTTCCAATCGCTAGGCCCCGCCGCCGCCATATCCTGATAACCCAGATTCTCGGGCCCTGCGGCCACACCGCCAAAAGGTTCCGCCAATAGCGCCGTCGAACTGCCGGCGCCCCCGCGCATCAACCCGGCGGCGATATGGCGCGCCGTGGTCGACAACTGCGCCCAACTGCCACTTTGGGAGTACTTGACCCAGACACCGCCCTGCCCCGGCCAGATGCCGATCACATCGGCCTTGCCGTCGCCGTCCAGGTCACCGGCCGCCACCAGCGTGGCCGGCGTGGCCATTTTTACCCAAGCGCCGGAGATGGAATTGCGATAGTACACTCCCTGGCCGTCCCAGGTGGCCATAAGATCGTCCCGGCCGTCGCCATTCATGTCACCTGCGGCAATGTCGACCGCCGTAGTCGACAGCTGCGCCCAGGCGCCGCTTTGGGAGTACTTGACCCAAACGCCACCCTGGCTCGGCCAGATGCCGATCACATCATCCTTGCCATCGCCGTCCAGGTCCCCGGCCGTCACCTGCGTGGCCGGCGTGGCCATCTTCACCCAGGCGCCGCCGATCGAGTTCCGGTAGTACACCCCTTGGCCGTCCCAGGTGGCGACCAGGTCGTCCCGGCCGTCGCCGTTCATGTCGCCGGCACTGATGTCGCGCGCCGTGCTCGACAACTGCGCCCAACTACCGGAAAGGGAGTACTTTACCCAGACGCCGCCCTGGCCCGGCCAGATGCCGATCAGGTCATCAATACCATCGCCGTCCAGATCGCCGGCCGTTACCAATGTCGCCGGCGTGGCTAGCTTCACCCAAAGGCCGGTGAGCGAGTTCCGGTAATATACGCCCTGGCTATCCCAGGTGCCGATAAAATCAACGCGAGTCGCGACCAGTTGGGCATTGATGTCGGGAGTGGTATTGCCAGCCGTCACCGTGACCGGATCGGCCGTGTCGAAACTATTCTTGTCGTTATACCATTCCGAAGGAACTGCATAGCCGTTATTCGCGAAGAAAACCTTATAATTCCCACCAGGTAAGCCCTGAACCGAGTAATTGCCATTGGTATCGGTATGGGTGTGCCCAAGAAGTTGATTTTCCAAATCATAGATATTAATTATGATATTATTAAACCCGCTACCTGAAACATCGGTCACTCGGCCCGAAATAATTCCTCCGGCAACCAGCTGGGCGTTGATGTTTTCCGTTGTATTGCCGCTAGTCACTGCGACTGGATCGGCTCTGGCAAAACTACTCTTGTCGTTATACCATTCTGTTGCGTAAGTACCGTATGTAAACCTCACTTTGAGGTTTCCCGCAGGCAAACCTGAAACCGTGTAATTGCCACTGGAATCAGTATATCCAGACCCCATGCGATTATTATTCAAGTCGCAGACATAAACGCCAACGCCTTGGATCCCAGCCAATGAAGAGTCGGTGACACGGCCTGAAATGCTGCCGCCGGCGGCCAATACAGCGTTGATGCTAGCCGTGGTGCTTCCTGCGGTTACGGCGACCGGATCGGCAGTGGCGATATTGCCCTTGTCATTGTACCATTCAGAAGCATAATTCAAACCGTCATTATGAAACCAGACCGTATAGATTCCGGTCGGCAAACGCGAAAACGTATAATTACCATTGGCGTCGGTAACGGCCTGTTCCCAGGAGTCGGTAATGGCCGGATCCAATCCGCCGCCGGGTCCGCTGTAAAGATAAACAGCAATATTCTGGATTCCGACAGTGGAAACATTCGTCACCCGGCCCGAGATCTGCCCTCCGGTAGCTAATTGGGCATTGATATTGGGCGTAGTGCTGCCAGCGGTTACGGCGACCGGATCGGCGGTAGTGAAACTGTTTTTGTCGTTGTACCATTCATAGAGATAATTCAAGCTGGAACCATTTGGTGGACTAAATATAACCCTGAAAGTGCCAGCCGGCAAGGCTAAAACCGTGTAATTGCCGCTGGCATCGGTTGAAGCACCCTCTACTGCTTTATAATCCAGGTCGTAAACATAAACGGTAATGTTTTGGATACCCACAGCAGAAGTGTTGGTTACCCGGCCCGAAATCTGCCCGCCTGTAGCCAATTGAGCGTTGATGTTGGGCGTGGTGCCGCCGGCGGTCACCGCGACCTGATCGGCCGTGGCGAAACTGGCCTTGTCGTTGTACCATTCAGAGAGATAATTCAGGCCGTTTTTGTAGAAGAAAACCTTAAAATTACCAGCCGGCAAGGCCGTAATCATATAATTGCCGCTGGCATCAGTATCGACGGAAGTCACCGACGAGCCATCCAGATTAACAACCTGGACATTAATGTTTTGAATTCCCACCGCTGAAGTATTGGTCACCCGGCCGCTGATCATGCCGGTTGTCCCCCCGGTGTAAGTAACATCAAAATTACACATACCAAAACCCAAATCATTGGCATGTCCGGAATAAGCGATCCAGAAGGTACCGTCACCATTTGGGCCACCTGTAGCTCCCCAACTGTTTTTGCATAAAAAAGCGCCTTTGGCGTCATCCCAGCCTATCAGCAATACGGCATGGCCACCTTGAAAGGCAAGAGATGCATTCGTATAAACACTTCCAGAGGTTGCGGTATCCCACCAAGTTAGAAAATCCGTGTGTACATTAAAGCGCCAGTAACTAGGGCCTTTATCGTATAATGAAGCTTTGTAGTTTTCCGTCCCAGAAGTTGTATAAAAATTATAAACTCTATAATTAAGTTCACTATAACCGGGAATGCACGGAGGTACGGATCCACCTCCTGAAGAATAAGGGTAATCTGTTTCTAGATTAGGCCCTTTGCTTTCCCAGAAAAGGGGAGCAGTTGAACTGCCACCAGTGCATCCCAACATACTGGTGTTACATGAAACCTGCTGTTGTTCAGACAGATCATATAGAAGATGCGCTGAATATGTCTTTTTAATATGGGATTCCATAGCGCCAACAGTTGCAAAAGCCCAACACGAACCACAGCTGCCTTGATTCTTTGGCATAGATACAATGCCTGTTGTACGTGCATCGTAACTGGCCGGCAGAGCATCAATCACTTTATCCAGATAATTCTTGTAATATTTTTGGAAGGTGGCAGCATCTATTTGGATATCACCTAATGCATAATCCTCAGCTTTCATTTGAGCGAAAGCAATTGAGTGCATCCCAATACCCAGCATGAATACCAAACTGATCCACAACACACTAAGTGGCCTTATTTTTTTTAGAAAGCAACCATGTTGAAAATGATTTTCTATTGAATTCTCCTTCAATTTTTTTCTCCGGCCAATGGTTTTTAATAAATTCGACATAAAACCTCCCATATTGATACTTTTACTTTTAAATTTTGTATTTATATCTAGCAAAGGGAATAAAAAAAGTCAATCGGAAAATTAAAACCATTGCTTATCCTCCATTTGCGACTATTTCTCACTCTTATCCTAATAAAAAAGTCAGATTTTTATTAAGTCATTTCTACCTGTTGTTTTTCTCGACTTTTTGTCTGATTGCAATCACCGATCCCGGCACCAGGTTCTTCTGTTCCAGGCATTTGAACCCGAGTTCTCCGGGGCCGGGCACGCGCAGGGCATTGCCCGATTCGCGCGGCTCCAGGTTCTCACCATCACGACAGATAAAGCCCATGCCACCAGGGCCGTTCTCTGACAAATCGAGGGCGCAAGCCAACGCGTCCGGTCCCCAACTGTTCTCACTCTCAATCGCTGCGGCGGCATCCGGTTCACTGAGAGAAGCCGACCCCGCCGCCCGCATCCTGCCGGCCGCGATATCCACCGCCGTCGACGACAGCTTGGCCCAGGCGCCCGTCTGCGAGTACTTCACCCACACCCCGGCCTGGCTCGGCCATATCCCGATCACGTCGTCGGTACCATCGCCATCCAGGTCACCCGCTGTCACCTGCGTTGCCGGCGTGGCCATCTTTACCCAGGCGCCGCCGATCGAGTTCCGATAGTACACCCCCTGGCCGTCCCAGGTTGCCACCAGGTCATCCCGACCGTCGCCGTTCATGTCCCCGGCCGCGATGTCCACCGCCGTGGTCGACAGCTTGGCCCAGGCACCGCTCTGAGAGTACTTGACCCATACCCCGCCCTGGCTCGGCCAGATGCCAATCAGGTCGGCGCTGCCATCGCCGTCCAGGTCGCCGGAGGTGATCAGTGTCGCCGGCGTGGCCAGCTGGGTCCAGGCCCCGGTCGTGTTGTCGCGCCAGTAGACCCCCTGCCCGTCCCAGGTCCCCAGCAGCTCGGGCCGGCCGTCGCCGTTCATGTCGCCGGCGGCGATGTGCCGGGCGGTCGTCGACAGCTTGGCCCAACTGCCGCTGGCCGAGTATTTCACCCAGACGCCCCCTTGGCCCGGCCAGATGCCGATCACGTCGTCGATGCAGTCCCCGTCCAGATCTCCAGCGGCGATCAGCGTCGCCGGCGTGGCCAGCTTCACCCAGGCCCCGGTATCGGAGTTGCGGTAATAGACCCCTTGGCCGTCCCAGGTGGCGAGGAAGTCGTCCTTGCTTATTGTCTCGGCGACCGGCAGAGAGAAGATCACGCCCATATCATTGTCGCCCCCATAATGGGTTGTTCCATAAATGGTTGAGCTTGAAATCAATGGGAATCCTACAGGATTATCTCCATCATCAGCACCTCCAGCAAATTCATGCAGCAAGACAAAGCCACTACCGCCAGTCTGTAGCTTGAATATCGTGCCCTTGCCACTGGCGCCACCTGCAGCAGTTGTTCCATAGAGGGTCGAGCCGGAAATGATCAGGGAGCCATTAGGCCATCTGCCATCAGTAACACCCCCGGCAAATTCGTGCAACAATGAATAACCACTCCCATTGGTCTCTACCTTAAATATCGTACCATAACCACTGGCGCCCCCCCAAAGGGCCGTGCCATAAAGGGTCGAACCGGAAATACTCAAGCCAGAAGGTTCTGCCCCGTCAACCCCACCGGCGAATTCGTGCAATAACGAATAACCGCTCCCATCAGTTTGTATCTTAAAAATCGTGCCACAATCATTATCCCCACCATAATAAGTGAGGCCATAGAGGGTAGAATCGGAAATAATCAGAGTTCCAGAATTAGTATAAACATCAGAACCCTCAGAAATATCATGCAAAATAGTAAAAGCTGTTCCATCTGTTTCTATCCTGAATATGACGCCAAAATCATTAGCTCCACCCATATAGGTCATGCCATAGAGTGTAGATCCAGAAATTTCCAGCTCGGTAGGAGCAAATGCATCGGATCCAAACTGGTGCAGCAACGTATAGCCGCTGCCATCGGTCTGTATTGAGAATATTGAACCATAGCTATAAATGCCTCCCGCTTCAGTAGTACCAAAGAGGGTCGAGCCGGATAATAAAAGGGATTCTGGTCCATCATCGCTTGAAAAATTATGCAGCAAAGTAAAACCTGTTCCATCTGTCTGCATCTTGAAAATAGCACCATAGCCATTGCTACCGCCATAACCGGTCATGCCATAGATGGTTGATCCGGAAATGACCAGGTCTTCTCCCCATGGAGTTGATACATCGTCTGGGCCTCCGGCAAACTCATGCAACAGATTGATTTGGGCATGAACCGGTAGGGCCAGCAGGCACAATGCGACCAAGGTTATCAATACGACTTTTTTCATATTTTCTCCTTTGTCAGTTTTATTTGTTTGGTTCGTAAGCACCTGTATTTTTACTATTTGTTAAGTTCGGGACTTGGTTTGGCTGCTCCAGGCAGCGGAACCCGGGCTCGCCGGGGCCGGGGATGTGAACGAGATCGCCCGATTCGCGCGGCTCCAGGTTCTCGCCATCGGGGCAGGCAAAGCTCATGCCACCGGGGGCGTTAGCCGAGAGATCAAGTGCATCGGCTCCCGCGTCCGGGCCCCAGCTGTTCTCACTCTCAGCCGCTGCGTCTGCATCCGTTTCAAGAAGAGACGCCGACCCTGCCGCCCGCATCCTGCCAGCCGCGATATCCACTGCGGTTGAAGAAAGTTTGGCCCAGGCACCGGTCTGCGAGTACTTCACCCACACCCCGGCCTGGCTCGGCCATATCCCGATCACGTCGTCGGTACCATCGCCATCCAGGTCACCCGCTGTCACCTGCGTTGCCGGCGTGGCCATCTTTACCCAGGCGC
>Ga0268280_1001193_pt1 | contig 18146 bp, 14 predicted proteins | sample saktaG_9_FD_190139 | JGI IMG/M metagenome (GOLD analysis project Ga0268280, IMG submission 190139) | Saline water microbial communities from Sakinaw Lake, British Columbia, Canada - sak_2011_5_24_40m | ecosystem: Environmental > Aquatic > Non-marine Saline and Alkaline > Saline ... | reverse complement strand
GAGCTGGAGAATAAGCTCGCTTCGGCTCAGATCCTGGATAATGACAATATATCCAGCGACGAAGTCCTCATAGGCGCGACCGTGAAATTGAAGGACCTTAAGGGTGGTGGCGAGATCATATACACGATAGTATCCGAAGACGAGGCCGATTATTCAAACGGCAAGATATCGATATCCTCTCCGGTAGGAAGCGGCCTTATGCACCATAAAGTAGGCGACAGCGTGGAGATAAAGGTGCCTGCCGGGGTGTTAAAGTATAAGGTGCTAAGTATCGAAAGATAATGGATAAAACCCCAATAGATAAAATAATAAAAGATCTTGATATTTCCGCCTCCGAGATGCGCAGGCTTGTAAAGAGCTTCACCTCTGAGATGAGGCGCGGCTTGTCCGGGGCTCGCAGTTCTCTAAAGATGATCCCGACATACGCCTCACAGCCGACCGGCGAAGAGACGGGAGAATTTATCGCCCTCGATTTGGGCGGGACTAATTTTCGCATACTATCGCTTGAGCTAAAAGGCGAGGGTAGGATCGGTAAGCCGGCTATAATGAGTTTCAAACTCGGCCAAAAAGAGATATCCGGCGGCGAAAATAATCTATTCGATTTTATAGCGTCCCGCCTTAAATTATTTCTATCCAAGAACGATCTTCTGGGGGCAAAACACTTTCTGGGGTTTACATTTTCGTTTCCCGTAAAGCAGACCGGAATCGCGACGGGCGATCTTGTATGCTGGACCAAGGGTTTCAGCGCTAAGGGGGTTATCGGGAAAGATGTCGTTCGGCTTTTGAATGAGGCGCTCATACGCTGCGGCGTTGGAAACCTTAATATATCGGCGATGTTGAACGACACCGTAGGGACGCTGGCCGCGGAGAGCTATGAGGACCGTAATTGCGATATAGGAGTGATCATCGGGACCGGAACGAACGCCTGTTATTCCGAAACTTTATCTAATATATCCGGTATTAAAAACTCGGGGTCTGCAAGCGGGCGTATGATAATAAATATCGAATGGGGCAATTTCGATAAATTGAAAAAGACGCGTTTCGACCTCGAAGTAGATGAAATGTCATCCAACCCCGGGGAGCAGATCCTCGAGAAGATGGTTTCCGGTATGTACCTTGGGCAGATCGCCGAAAGCGTGATAAGGCAGACGATTGCAAGCCCCATTCGCGGTTTTACGACTGAGCATATGTCTCGTATAGAATCGGATGTTTCTAAGGATCTATCCAATACCGGCAGAGTGTTAAAAAGCCTCGGAGTAAAGACTTCGACATTGAAGGTAAGGGCGGAAGTTCTAAGTATATGCAAGGCCGTATCTTCCAGAGGCGCTCGTATAGTGGCAGCGTGTTTGGGCGCTATAATCCTGAAGATGGACCCTAAGATATCATCCTCTCATACCATAGCGATAGACGGCACCGTGTACGAGAAGCACCCTACTTTCGCGAAAAATATTAGAGCCGGACTAAAAGGTCTTTTCGGCCGCAAGGCATCGCGCGTAAAGCTGGTTCTAACAAAAGACGGTTCTGGCATAGGCGCCGCCATAACGGCGGCCGCGGCCTCCAACAATAGGAGATAGGACAATGAAAAAAATAGCGCTTAGCGTATGCGTCGCCATGGTTCTTTTGGCCAATGCGGCTTTCTGCGGAGACTGGCAGGACCTGGACGATGAGAACTTAAGGACTTTTCAGGGCACCGTTACGGCAGTGGACGTAAAGGCCTCTACCATCAGCGTTCAGGCGACGATCTCAGGGGTATTTCCGATATCGTCCGACACCTCATTAAAAAGGAACGGTATGGACATAACCCTGTCCGATATAAGCGTCGGCGACTATGTCACGATCGACTATTATCACGACGGATCTGAGAATATGAATCCGGTGAAAGCTTTGAGTGTTACCGTGGAATATGAGGATCAATAGACAGATTGAAAAAAATATCGTTAGCCCAATTGAAGTCGAACCATAAAGGGAAGATCGTCGAGATCCTCGGGGGGTCGAATCTTGCGGCGAAACTAGAGAGCATGGGCCTTTATGAGGGCAAAGAGATCGCCAAAGTCAGCCATATCGGTCTGCGCGGCCCCGTGGTCATAAAAGCCGGCAGAAGCATTCTAGCCCTCGGCCACGGCGTAGCCGCTAAAGTTATTGTAAGCAGCGAATGATAAAAAAAATATATCTCCTAGGAAATCCGAACGTAGGAAAGAGTGTAGTATTCTCCCGCCTTACCGGAGTGCAGGTCGTCTCCTCAAATTATCCCGGAACAACGGTCGGAATAGACAGCGGTTATCTGACCCTTAAAGACGGCAGAGTCGAAGTTGTAGACCTGCCCGGCACGTACTCGCTTGAGCCGAGCTCTAAAGCCGAAGAGGTCGCGGTATCTCTATTGAAAGAGCATCCCAAGAATGAGATGGTTGTAATAAATATAGTCGATTCGACTAACCTCGAGCGAAATCTCCTCCTGACGATACAATTGATAGAAGAAGGTTTCCCTGTAGTGATGTGCCTTAATATGAATGACGAGGCCGCTCATAAGGGGGTTAAGATCGACCCTGTGAAACTTGGAGGGATACTGAATGTGCCCGTAGTTCCCACATGCGCAATTACTGGAGTTGGTATAAAGTCTTTAATTGAAAAGATACCGGATGCCGCGCAGATCTCACGAAAGAAACTTTCCAATCAGGAGAGATGGGTCGAGATAGGAAATATCGTAGAAACTGTCCAGACTCTCGAACACAGGCACCACACATTAAGAGAGCTTCTGGAAGACGCTTCCGTCAGGCCGATCAGCGGGCTTCTGATGGCCGGAGTCGTTATATATTCCGCTTTTAAACTGGTGCGTTTTCTGGGCGAATCTATAATTAATAAGGTAACGGATCCTGTATTTTATGATCTGTACAGGCCTTTATTGGAGACTCTGACACAGCGCTGGCATGAGCAGGGTTTCTGGTTCCATCTTCTCATCGGCGACCTGATAAACGGGAAGATAGATTTTAAACAATCCCTCGGAGTGTTGACGACAGCGCCATACATAGAATTCGGAATGGTGCTGCCGTATATAATATCTTTTTACCTCATATTGAGCTTACTGGAAGATATAGGATATCTTCCGCGGCTCGCGGTGCTTCTTGACAACGTGCTGCACAGGCTCGGCCTTCATGGGTATGCCATCATACCGATGCTTTTAGGATTCGGATGCAATGTCCCCGGTATACTATCGACCCGAGTGCTTGAGTCCAAGCGCGAAAGGTTCATAGCCTCGACGCTGATCTCGATAGGAGTTCCATGCGTGCCGCTTCAGGCCATGATATTCGGGCTTCTCGGAGCCTTCGGCGGGCTTTATGTTGCCGGCGTTTATCTTGTGCTATTTTCCATCATATTGATACTCGGTATAATATTGAACAGCGCGATCCCCGGATATAGCCCGGAATTTTTACTGGAAATACCTCCGTACAGGTTTCCGCCGATACTGGTGCTTGTCAAAAAACTTTATTATCGCGTAAAGGGGTTTCTTATAGAGGCGGTGCCGGTCGTGCTTGTAGGCGTCATGGTTATAAACATACTGATCTATTTCAAACTATTCGATTATATAACCGGTTTTTTCGCTCCGATCGTTCATAACCTCTTTGGCTTGCCCAAGGACGCTATAGCCGCGCTTGTGATAGGTTTCCTTCGAAAGGATGTTGCCGTAGGAATGCTCATGCCCCTCGGGCTTTCGGCGAAGCAGCTCTTCATATCGGCGGTACTTCTTGCGATATCGTTCCCGTGTGTAGCGACATTCTTCATCATCTGGAAAGAACTGGGTTTAAAGAGCCTTCTTAAATCCACCGCCATCATGATAGGCATAAGCATCATCGTCGGATCGCTCCTGAATCTCCTGATATGGTAATCCTCAAGGTATTCCGAAAAAATAATTGACAAAGATATTAACCATGGTAAGATAGTTATGAACATACGTTCATAACCAGTGAGGGATATCTTGCGTCCAAAAAAGACCAGATGGATAAAATGTGTTCCCGGCGAAAGATGCTTTAAGCCGCTCTGCAAACCTTTAAGCGAGCTTGATGGTGTCTATCTGACGCTCGATGAATTCGAGGCTATAAGGCTCGCCGATCTCGGAGAGTTGAAGCAGGTCGATGCTGCGTCGCGTATGCGCGTATCGAGGCCTACATTTTCACGGATAGTCGCTTCAGCCAGAAAGAAAGTGGCGGATGGTCTGGTCAATATAAAAGTTATAAGGATAGAAGGCGGCTGTTGTAAAGTAAAGGGGGGAAGAGCAAAGTGAGGAATCTGAAAAAACTTTACTGGATCATCGGCATATTCATAATCATGTATTTCCTGCCTCTAGGTAATCCCAAAGTATCCGGTGCCATATTTGAAGCGTTCAAACTTCTTCAGTGGTATATCATTAACCACACGCTGGCATGCGTTGTACCGGCCATGTTCATCGCCGGCGCGATATCGACATTCTTATCTCAGGCATCTGTCATGCGGTATCTGGGCCCCGAGGCGAACCGTACGCTGGCTTATACGGTAGCGTCTGTTTCGGGCGTTGTACTTGCGGTCTGCTCGTGCAGTGTTCTGCCGATGTTTGCCGGCATCTATACCATGGGCGCGGGGCTTGGACCCGCAAGCGCCTTTCTCTATTCCGGCCCGGCTATAAACATCATGGCGATATTTCTCTCCGCGCGTGTTCTGGGATTTGATATCGGGCTTGCCCGGGCGGTCGGCGCGATCGGATTCGCGTTTATCATAGGGCTTTCGATGGCGTTTCTTTTCAGGAAATCGGAACACGCCCGCAATAAGGCGGCTATGGCTATGCCGCAGACTCCAAATCCGACCAGGCCACTGTGGAAAACAAGCCTTTATTTTATCTGCCTGGTAATGTTCCTGGTCTTCAGTGACTGGTACAATACAAATGATGTCACTATAACATTGAAAAATGAAGACGTAATGAAGGTAAGCGTTCAATATTCCACTCAGGATTTTATGGAAGTTAAAGCTTATAACGCCGACGGGACGCGAGCCATAGACGCTGTGCGTCTTGATCGTAAAGATATCGCTAAAATTATACCCGAAGATAACTTTGTGATGTGGGTGCATGCTATAAAGTGGTATCTGGCAGGCGCGATGCTTTTGGCTGTCCTCATCATGCTAAAGAAGTGGTTTACCCGCGCGGAGGTTAAGGAATGGATGACCGCTACATGGGACTTCGGGATGATGATCATTCCGCTACTCTTCGGAGGCGTCTTCGTAACGGGGTTCGTTGGTGGGATACTTCCAGAAAAGGCAGTCGCGGCTTTTGTGGGAGGCAATGGATTTTTATCGAACCTTGTCGCGTCTACTATAGGCGCATTATGGTATTTCGCCACGCTTACCGAGATACCTATTACTGAAATGCTGATGCGTCTGGGGATGGGCAAAGGGCCGGCTCTTGCGCTTCTTCTGGCCGGACCGGCATTATCGCTGCCGAGCATTTTGGTTATTAATAAGATCATCGGATGGCGCAAAACTTTAGCTTTTTGCATCCTGACAATAGTGTTTTCGACCATAGTCGGATATGTTTTTGGAATGATGGTACATTAAGATATAGGTGAAAATATGAAAAAGAATCAGAAAGATATCAAGAAAATCATCAGAGATGGTTACGCAAAGGCATTGTCGCAAAGCGCGTCCTGCTGCCCTTCGAACTCTTGCTGTTTGGCCCCGGCCAAGGCAAAAGAGGTCAGTAAGTCGATTGGCTACAGCGATTCTGAGATGAGTGCTGTACCTGAAGGGGCGAATCTGGGTTTTGGCTGCGGTAATCCGGTCGCCCTGGCGTCTTTAAGAGAAGGCGATGTTGTGCTTGATCTGGGAAGCGGAGCGGGGTTTGACGCATTTCTGTCAGCCAAGCGGGTAGGAAGATCAGGCAGAGTTATCGGGATCGACATGACGCCGGAAATGATAGCTAAGGCAAAGGAAAACGCCATAAAAGGCAAATACACAAATGTAGAATTCCGTTTGGGTGAGATCGAGAACCTTCCCATTGAGGATGACTCGATCGATGTGCTCATTTCAAACTGTGTTATTAATCTCTCGCCCGATAAAAAGCGGGTCTTCGAAGAGGCTTTTCGCGTGCTTAAGTCAGGCGGCAGGCTAATGGTTTCAGATCTGGTTTTAGTAAAAGACTTGCCGAAAGCCATAAAGGAATCGATCGAGGCTTATGTTGGCTGTCTTGCCGGCGCCAGCAAAAAAGCGGAGTATTTGAAATATATAAAGGCATCCGGATTTAAAGAAGTAAAAATTATCAGCCAGTCGAATTATCCCGTGGACGCTATGTTTAGCGAACTTAAGGGCGCCGGAGACGCGGTAGTCAGCATAAAGGTTTCCGCAGTAAAAAATAAGATAGTGGAGGTGTAGATGAAGATAGAAATTTTAGGCATGGGATGCCCGAAATGTAAGCAGCTTACCGCCAACGCCGAGGAGGCGGTTAAAGAGTTAAATATTAATGCCGAGATCCTTAAGGTGATGGATATCAATAGAATAGCGGAATATGGCGTCATGATGACCCCGGCTCTCGCAGTAGACGGGACTATAGTTTCTTCGGGTAAACTATTGACGAAAGATGAGATCAAAAGAATGATTTCAGGAAAGTAGAAAAGGAGTGATCATGGAACAGATCATACATGAAGAAAAGCGGCTGAGTTTTTTTGAGAGATATCTTACCGTTTGGGTATTCGCCTGTATCGGCATAGGCATTCTCTTAGGAAAGTTTTTTCCGAATGTCGCCGTTACTTTGGATAGAGTATCCGTATATCAGGTATCTATCCCGATTGCCATCTGTCTATTTTTCATGATGTATCCCATTATGGTGAAGATCGATTTTGCGGAGGTGATAACAGCGGGGAAGGCGCCGAAGCCGGTCATCCTTACGCTTATTGTAAACTGGTGCATAAAGCCCTTTACGATGCTTGCTATAGCGTGGCTTTTCATAGGAATCTTATTTAAAGGATGGCTTCCGGGAGTGGAGATCGTTAAGAGCGGAGAGCAGGTAGAGTTATTCAGGTCATATATCTCCGGCTGTATCTTGCTCGGTATCGCGCCCTGCACGGCGATGGTCCTTATCTGGGGCCACTTAGCCAAAGGCAATGACGGCCATACGCTCGTTATGGTGGCCATTAACTCGCTTACGATGCTGTTTCTCTATGCGCCGCTTGGAGGGTGGCTCCTCGGGATCAATAAGATGCCGATCCCATGGCAGACGATAGTGCTTTCAGTCGTGATCTATGTCGGCTTGCCGCTTCTTTTAGGATATTACTCACGAAAATGGCTGATCGCCAAGAACGGCCTCAAATGGTTTGAGGAAAAATTCCTTCATTATCTGACGCCGGTTTCGATAGGCGCGCTTTTACTCACCCTTGTTTTATTGTTTTCATTTAAAGGGGAGCTCATAATAAATCAGCCGCAGATCATTCTTCTAATAGCGATCCCGCTTTTCATCCAGACATGCCTTATCTTCGCGATATCCTACGCTATGGCCAAATGGCTTAAACTTCCATACCGCGATGCCGCGCCGTCGGCTCTGGTCGGAGCGAGCAATCACTTTGAAGTGGCGATCGCGACCTCGACCATTCTTTTCGGGCTGTCTTCCGGAGCGTCGCTTGCGACCGTTGTCGGCGTCCTGATAGAGGTCCCGGTCATGCTTATGCTGGTAAAGGTGTGCGTAAAGACGAAGGATTGGTTTGACATAGCGAAATAGTGAATAGTAGATAATAGGGTAGGGTAATTGAGTCCGTTTAATTTGGAGCCACCATCTTCATTCTGATGGCGCCTTTTTAAACGGACTCGATCATTTTCGGAATATATACTGTACACAATTCCGCCAAAATAGCCCCAATATAAGGTTTTCCCATACTATATTGATATGATCATGAGGTAATTACCCTCATGTTAGTAATAAAAAAGGTATCTAACTTTCTCTTGATTTAACTGAAATCTATGGTATAATTATAATATTAGTCTAAAGGCTAATCCCAATAATATGAGAAAACATACCAATTTTAGAGATCAAGCTATAAGAATATTAGCGATTGTGATAGTCTGTATCTTCACTGTCAATGGTATCGTTTTGTCGGAACCCTCTTTGAATTTGCCCACAACGGAACAATCTACCTTGGCCCCTAAAAACCTATTATCAGATTCCGAAAGACAGACATATCTCGAGGCTTCACTCATTAGCGGGGTCATTGAAAAGAGAGCTGCATTAGGCGGAGATATCCGGCTTGATGACCTAAAAAAATGGGCAGATGCCAATACCTCCGAAAAAGAGTTCGAAAATGTAAAGTTTCTAGAATACGGCAATGAAGTTCATATACTGGTTAACGACCTGATCCTGATACGGTATTTTCACAGTAAAGATCAGCCACTGAATTTTCTGTTTAACGCTAAAGGCGAGCTGCTCGACGAATCGACAGTAAGTCCGGAGATCAAAAAACAGGTCTATAAAGTCAGGCTCGCAATACCCCGCACAAAGACGCTTGAAGACATCTTCTCGCATATAATTGAAAAAGGATCGGAGGGCAACGCTCTTCGGGATAAGGTGACCGTAGTCATTGACGGTTTTCCGGTTACCGACAAGCAGTATCCCGTCTGCGAACTTATGCCCGATGGCACCCTCATTATACACCCTGAGTTTGCGCTTGATTATGAAGATATCAAGGCGTCTGGTATCGGATTTAATTATATATTCGGTGACGGCGTAAGCAGATGGATAGACCTGGCAGATTCCATTGTCTATCGAGTGGCGATGCATGAGTTCAAACTTCCAAGGAGAGAGGGCCATGGTCACGGCTATATAGACGAGAATGGCGAATTTGCAATCTCATATAATGCCGAGCAGGCCAATATAGTCGGCAGGCGCTATAGCGTAGTCGACGACGCCATGTGGCTATGGTATCTGCATTCGTACAAGATATCCGATAAGGTGCGTTATGATAATGGTGAGTTTAAAAACAGGATGGATTGGGTATTCAGGGGGCGCAGCGAACAGGCAAAAGCTGCCCGCGCTGAGTTTACCGTGCTTGTAAATGACCCAGAAAAGCGTGAAGAGGCCGTGCGCCTGGCACTGTTAATTAACGATGCGTATTTTGCCGAGAGAAGGGCATCCGGCATAGATACGACCCCGTCATACGAGAGCACGGGAACGGACCTGGGCAACGTCCTTGGATTCGACCACGAAAGCGTATTTGCCACAGAACGCGCCGATTACCGCGCTGCCGGCGCAGGCACCGGCGTTCCGGAAGACGATATCCAGCCGCCGTCGCTCGGATTAAAGCTGAAACCGGACCGGGAAGATCCGAAAGCCGATATCCGCGCCTCGATCCAGATCCAGAAAGAGCTCACCGCGCTTAGCGCAAAACTGACCGTAATAAACGCGGATCATAAGATCGCCCGGACCGATGAGGACGCTGAGATCTTAAAAGAGCAGGAGAGGGAGTTTATTAACGAGCTGGCCGCGGCTTATGAGAATATCCCGATAGGTATAAAAGAGAAAAAATCGTACGGATACTATAGCGATATGCTGCATCGATTAAAAGGCCGCCTCACAACGATATACGACGATATTGAGCGCGCCGACCTGTCCAAAGATAAAAAGGCGTTGCAGCAGCTGAACCTTAAGGCAATACGGCTTAATAAATTACTGGTCAAGCTCCAGATCAAAGTTACCGGCATGCTCCTGATGGGCCGCTCAAATCTTAGGAGCAAAGCTCTTATGAGGAATGCCGCATTGTCGACGCTTGTCGGAGCTCTTAATAGCGCCAAGGCCCTTGAAGAGGAACTGGGTTATCGCTTCGCCCGTATGCGCGGCCGCGCGCTCGTGCGCGAGATAGAGACGACCGACTGGGTAGGTCAATCGGTGCGGACTTTCAGGCTCGGCGGATTCGATATTTCAGTAGGGGGTACGCCGGCCGATGGCACGGAACCGCCTGTTGAGGTCCGCCAGCAGAGATGGATCAATGCCCACACGACCCTCGACCAGATACGAAAGGATATCAAGCGGGGCGATATGGTTAAAGCGCGCGATAAACTCGATACTCTGATCTCGCTCTATAGCCAGAAACGCGTTACTATCCTGGAAAGATATAAAGATATCGCGGCAGATCTGGTCCTGATAAAGAAACTAATAGCCGGACTTCCGGACGCCCAGGCGCCGCCTGCCGATGTGATCGGTAGCGCCTCTAAGACTCTCGCCGGCCTCATAGCCAATATCGCTTATCCGAAACAGAATTTATGGCAAAGCATTAATTACGCGAGCCTCGCAAAAGCGCTGCGCGGCCATATACACACATTGGCCGGATACGAGCCGGAATATCTCCTGATACTGAAGTATAAGACCGACCTGGAATATTATCTCGGAAAATTAAGATCTGCCACAGCTTCTAAGCCCCTCTCCAAAAGAAGTACAAATATGATAATGTTGGGAATGGGACGCATAACCGCGTGGTTAGACCGGGGGTTCGTCCATCCGAAGCAATTCGGGCTGATAGATCTGCGGCCCGTCCGCGATCTTATAAAAAAGAACGACATTCCGGCCGCGGCGCAGCTTATAAATGCGGCCGTGGAAAAAATGGAAGAGAGGCTCCTGGAAATAAGGCGCATCACTTCCAATGTTAAAAGAAGATCCGCTTCGATATATTCCGCGTTCAGGGACGCGGACATGGCAAGCAGGATAGAAGCCTCGGTCAAAGCCCTCGACGAAAAGAGATACTCTGATGCCACCGACCAGATACAGGAGATACGGCAAAGGTACTTTGCCGTCAGCCTTATCGAGCCCGGCTATGCGCGCGCTGAAAGTATATTAAGGACAGCCGAAGGCATGATAAACGGCATAGGCCGGTTCAAAGCGGAGCGCTCCATAGAGATGACACGCGCCCGGGCCCGCGAAAAACTGCTTCTGGCCGCCGAAGACATAGCACATAAATTCTCATTCAGAGTTTCCATAGTTCTTAAGGACGGGACAACCCGCAATCTATTCATAAATCCGGGTACTACGGTAGCCGGCGTTTTAGCCATATTAAAACAAAGCCCGGATAAGCTGTCGGTGAGCCTGGGCCGCGGCTGGCTTAAGAAGGAAAATCTCACTCAGAAGGTTCAGGATGGCACCGTAATTACGCTGGCCGCTTCTGCGCGCGCGACAGAAGGCGCGGGGTATAGGGGGGAAGTGGTAAAGAGTAAATCAGCCGAAGAGAAGAAGGCATTACGGCTGGCTTCTGACAAGGCGCTATTCTTGGATCTCGTTAAACAGGCGGCTAATGCAAACAAAGAGGAAGGCAACTACGCCGAATTATCAGGGAATAGAATGGAAGACAATGGTAATGGGCCGCTATATTATAGATTGCGCCATAATATCGAGGGCGGGTATCTAGGTGTATTTACGGTATGGCGTGAAGACATCGCCAAAGCCATAGAAGAGGCTACCGGTACCAAGCAATACCTTGATTATGGAGAAGATGTAAATCAGAGCAAATTTAGTGGAATAAGAGACAAGGCACTATTCTTGGATCTCGTTAAACAGGCGGCAAACGAAGGAAAATATATCAAGCTTTCAGTAGGTAGTCTGCGAGCCAATAACAATGGAGCATTAATGCAAAGATTGAGTAGAAGCAGCGATGGCGGATATCCGGGAGTGTTCGCAGTATGGCGCGAAGACATCGCCAATGCTATAGAAGAGGCTACAGGCACCAAGCGGTATCTAAATTATGAAGCAGATGTAGCGCAGCAACTCCAATTCAGCGAAGAAAAAGACAAAGAGCTATTCTTGGATCTCGTAAAACAAGCGGCAAGAGAAGGAGAATATATCAAGCTTTCAGTAGGTAGCCTGCAAGCCAATAACAATGGAGCATTAACGCGAAGATTGAATAGAAACAGCGATGGCGGATATCCGGGAGTGTTTACAGTATGGCGTGAAGACATCGCCAAAGCCATAGAAGAGGCTACAGGCACCAAGCGGTATCTAAATTATGAAGCAGATGTAAGGCATAAACTCCAATTCAGCGAAGAAAGAGATAAAAAACTATTCTTAGATCTCGTCAAACAAGCGGCTAGAGAAAGAGATTATGGCAAACTTTCAGTAGGAGACATGAGAGCAGTAACTGCTAGTAGAACATTAAGGGACAGATTGAATAGAAACAGCGATGGCGGATATCCGGGAGTGTTCACAGTATGGCGCGAAGACATCGCCAAAGCCATAGAAGAGGCTACCGGTATCAAGCGATATCTTAATTATAGAAAGGATGTAGATCGATCGACAAACCTTCTAGGTAGGTCATCGTGGTGGAAAAAGAGAAAGTTCACATCCATGTTCGAAAGGGATACTATGGTAATGCTCCATGTTATGGGAATTCTCAAAATAGATGATGTAGAAGTTGGGAATAACTGGGAAGTTCCTTTTAAGAAATACGGAAAAGGTAGGGTGGGGTATATAGATTTTTTAGTTAAAATAACTGCCGCTGATGGCAGAGATTTGGAATTAATTTTTGAACCTCATGGGGAGAGGGATAAAACCATCTTAGAGTATATAGAAAAGAGATTGAAGGAATATAAAGGATCTAAAGTAGAGGCTATCCCGCACAAATATATATTTGAGACTCGAGCCCAATTAAGAGAGATGATTCCCAGTATATTAACACTAATATATGAATTCCGAAATGGGAAGACATTATCGGAATCGGCTCGTGCATCCATTATGAAGACATACGAAGAAGAGTTGTTATCCAAGGAAAGTGAGATAGCTGGCTTGATAGCTGAATCCGAAGAAGAAACGGCCAGCATGAAGAAAGAGATAGGGGTGGAGCTTACCGAAGAATCCGCGATTGAAGAGGCCGAACGGATTATTCGGGAAGATGCGCTGGTGATGCTTCCGGAAGAAGAGCTGGCTTTAGTCGGCGTTGAGGAATCCAGCGAGATGGTATTGGCTGCTGCTGCCACTGAACGCGCCGAGTATCGCGGCGACGGCCCCGGGACCGCGACTTATAATGAAACCGGCGATCTGATAACCGAAGCGACGATCGGGTATCTCGATGAAGCGCAATCGGAATTTTTAACGGATATTACAGGTGACGCAATTAAGGCGCCGATACTTTTAAGGATACCGGTAGAAGTACTCGATGTGGTCGGCAGTGAAAATGCGCAGAGCTTCTTATCCGCGCTCGGGAAGACTCCGAAAGGAGAACCGACGAACGTCGTTATTGAACTATACTCCGTGGTAGGCAGGCAGTTTGATTACGCTTCGTACGGCATCGACAAGAGGGCGTTTACCGAAACCCGCTCGCGCAGCAATACGATAACACTATTTGTAACCGATAAGGGCGAATCGATAGGATCACAGAGCCTTGCCACAAAGATAGGGGATTATGATCTTAAGCCTACCCAGACTATCCTGATGCCGGTAGGACTATATAATGAGGGCAAGGACCTATCCGGCCTTGTTAGAAGCGCAGTGTTAGGCCTGCGCCTGATGAAGATAGCCGGAGGCAAGGCAAGCGATGGGTTTGTGAAAGATACGCTCTCGAAGTTCAGGACGCTTTGCGAATCCTCCTCTTATGAAGCCTTCGATCTTACCGAGAAAGACATTCTCGACATAGCAATGGGTACTATAAATGACATAGTCCATTCTTTGAAGAAATTGATACGCCTCCTACCGATCACACCTATCGATGCCGAAAACCTGCGCAGGATATTTGAGCAGGCAAAGAAGGCCCTTACCTCAGCATAATATCTTACAAAATTGGTTTTAAGTTCTTGTTTTTTTCGGGCGCAAGGTGTAGACTTATCTAACCGCGTCGAGCTGCGTCGGCTCAACGCGGTTTTACAACTATGAAAATTGATGAAGCAATACCTTTACAAAAAACCCCGTTATACGCTGACCACATAGCTCTTGGCGCCAAGATGGCTCCGTTCGGCGGATGGCTTATGCCCATTCAGTACGAAGGCATCCTTGCCGAACACTTCCATACCCGCAAAGCCGTCTCTGTGTTTGATATCTGCCATATGGGGGAATTCATCCTCGATACCGATGATTCTTTCAGTGGTCTCGATCGTATTGTCACTCAGAACATCTCCTCTATGCCTGTGGGCTCCTGCCGGTATGGTTTTATGCTTAATGATAAGGGCGGTGTAATTGACGACCTCATCGTGTATCGGCTTAAAGATTCCTCGTGGATGCTGGTTGTAAACGCCGCAACGATAGCAGGGGACGAGGCGAATATCCGCAAAAACCTTACCGGAAGATACCAGTTTAAGAATGTTTCAAGCGTTACGGGGAAGCTTGACGTCCAGGGCCCGCTGTCGCTGGAAACGCTCAAATCAATAGCTGGGAATAAGATAGAGAAGCTCGGTTATTACACATTTACCGAATTTGATTTATTTGGGAGTAATGCTATAATAAGCCGTACCGGTTATACGGGCGAACTCGGGTATGAGATCTACGGGCCGAATGAAAATATAATAAAACTTTGGTCGCTTCTCTTAAAAGATCCTCGCGTCAAACCCGCCGGCTTAGGAGCGCGCGATACATTGCGCCTTGAGATGGGTTATCCGCTTTACGGGCAGGATATCGATCTTATCCATACGCCTGTCGCCGCAGGGCTCGATAAGTTCGTGGATCTTTCGAAGGATTTTATTGGTAAAGACGCGCTTTTGGCCGAAAAGAAGTCCGGAGCTAAAGAGCATCTCGTCTATTTTAAAGCGGATTCGAGGCGCTCTCCGCGACATGGTTTTGGAATATATTCAGGTCAAAATCGGATAGGCACGGTGACTAGCGGTTCATTTTCCCCCAGCCTGGGAGTCGGAATAGGAATAGGATATGTGTCCGGTGCTTGTCCGATCGGCACAAGCGTAATGGTTAAAGAGGCCGCGACAGAGATACCGGTGGTGGTAGTGAAGAAGCCGTTTTACAAGCCAACCACATAAAACTATAAGGAGAATCGAGATGAATGTGCCTAAGGACCTTTTTTATACGAAGGAACATGAATGGGCGCGGGTTAACGGGAAGACGGCCCATGTCGGCATAACGGACCATGCTCAGGCAGCATTGGGAGATATAACATTCGTGGGATTACCGAAAAAGGGAGAGGTCCTCAAGAAGACCGGGACTTCCGCCACGGTTGAGTCGGTTAAGGCCGCCTCAGATGTCTACACACCGTTCTCCGGTAAAGTTATCGCGACTAACGATGAACTCTCGGCCCATCCGGAGCTCGTAAATAAGTCGCCGTACGACAAAGGGTATTTTTTCAGCATGGAGATATCGGATGAATCCGAGAAGAGCGGACTGATGGACGCGAAAGCCTATGCCGCCTATCTGGAAGGGATCAGTAAGTGAGTTACGTTCCGCACACAAAAGACGATATACAAGTCATGCTTAAGGCCATAGGCCTTTCGAGCGTCGATGAGCTTTTTCGTGATATACCCGCGAGCCTTCGTCCTAAATCCTTCAATGTACCGGCAGGTTCATCAGAGTTTGACGTGACCCAACGCCTTAAGAAACTTTCGGTTAAGAACGCGACGGGTTTGGTCAATTTTGTCGGCGCTGGATTCTATGACCATTTTATTCCAGCGGCGGTAGATGCCATAGTTAACCGCCCGGAGTTCTACACGGCCTACACCCCTTATCAGCCGGAATGCTCCCAAGGATGGCTACAGGCGATATATGAATACCAGACAATAATCTGCGAGCTCACAGGTCTTGATGTATCGAACGCGTCTTTATACGACGGCGGAACAGCTCTCTATGAAGCCGCGATGATGGCCGTAAGGGCTACCGGGCGTAATAAGATCGTAATGGATAGCGGCATTAATCTGATCTATCGCACGATGCTCTATACTTACACGTCCAATCTTTCGGTTGAATTTGTGGAGATACCGGTTGTGCACGGTCAGAGTTCGCGGGAAGAATTGTATAAACACCTTGATGACAAGACGGCCGCAGTGATATTACAGAATCCGAACTTTTTTGGGGCGGTAGACGACCACAGCGATATAGTCGAGCGCGTCCATAAGGTAGGCGCCCTTGCCATCGCTTCGGTATATCCGGTATCTTTAGGGATGCTAAAGTCTCCGGGCGAGATGGGATTTGATATCGCAACGGGCGAGGGGCAGAGCCTTGGGATACCTCTTTCATTCGGCGGGCCATATCTTGGATTCATGGCAGCCAAAAAAGAACTGGTGCGCCAGATGCCGGGTAGAATTGTCGGAGCGACGGTGGATAAGGACGGCAAACGCGGATTCGTATTGACCCTTCAGACGCGCGAGCAGCATATACGCAGGGAAAAGGCGACTTCGAACATCTGTTCCAATGAAGCGCTCTGCGCTTTGCGCGCGGCGGTATTTGTGGCGCTTTTAGGTAAGGACGGATTAAAAGAGCTGGCCCTGCGTAATTATGACAAGGCCGAGTTTGCCAAATCGGAGCTTTCGCGCATAAAAGGCGTAGAGGTGAAACGCTCCTCGCCGACATTCAATGAATTTACGATAATGCTTCCGCGCCATGCCGATGATGTGGTCTATAAAATGATAGACAAAGGATTCGCTTGCGGTTTTCCGCTTGGGAGATTCTATAAGGGCATGGATAATTACCTGCTCGTAGCCGTTACGGAGAAGAAGACCAGGGAAGATATAAGAAGGCTCGCCGACAGCCTCGAGGCGGTGCTGGGATGAAACTTCTATTTGAAAAGCACAAAGAAGGGCGACGAGGATTTTCTTATGAAAAGTCGGATGTTCCGGAAGCCAAAGCTTTAGATAAAAAATACCTTCGCAAGAATGACGCGCATCTGGCCTCGTTAAGTGAGCTCGAAGTAGTCCGGCACTATTCCTGCCTTTCAAGACTAAACTATTCTGTAGATACAAACTTCTATCCGCTCGGTTCGTGCACTATGAAGTACAATCCGAAATTCACCGAGCGCATCGCCGCCCTTGAAGGTTTTACGGACCTGCATCCGCTACTGCCGCAGTTATCGGGTGGAGGAATGCTCGCTCAAGGATCTCTCGAAGTATTGTACGAGTCTGATAGGCTCCTCTCGGAGATAACCGGAATGAAGGGTTTTACCATGCAGCCTCTGGCGGGAGCCCATGGGGAACTTACCGGTGTTATGCTTATTGCCGCTTACCATAAGGCACAAGGCGCAAGGCGTAAGTATATACTGGTCCCGGACTCGTCGCACGGCACAAATCCCGCCAGCGCGGCAATCGCCGGATATGAAGTCATAGTTATTCCTACGCTACCAGACGGGAATATGGATCTGGTGGAATATAAGAAGAAATTGACCAGCGATGTCGCCGCGGTTATGTTGACCTGCCCCGATACGTTAGGGCTATTCAATCCCCGCATTAAAGAGATCACCGATATGGCGCATGCGGTTGGAGCGCTAATGTATTACGATGGGGCGAATCTCAACGCTATGCTCGGCAAATGTCGGCCGGGCGATATAGGTTTCGATGTCGTTCATTTAAATCTGCACAAGACATTCGCTACTCCGCACGGAGGGGGGGGTCCAGGGGCCGGTCCGGTGGGCGTAAGCGAAAGGCTTCTCGAGTTTTTACCGATATCGCTCGTTATAAGGAGAGCGGACGGAACGTTTGCCCTCGATTATCATCGCCATAAGTCGATCGGATATATAGCGCCTTTTTACGGGAATTTCGGCGTGATACTGAAGGCCTACGCGTATATATTGAGGCTCGGTCGCGAGGGGCTTATCGCGGCGTCCGAGGCGGCTGTGCTTAACGCCAATTATGTCCGGGTAAAATTAAAAGAATATTACGACCTGCCGTTCGATAAGATATGCATGCATGAATGCGTATTCTCAGCGTCTCGTCAGGCGAAGAGCGGCGTTCATGCTATCGATATCGCAAAATATCTTATAGATAAAGGATATCATCCGCCCACCATATATTTCCCGCTTATAGTGAAAGAGTCGATCATGATAGAGCCGACCGAGACCGAGTCTAAAGAGACGCTAGATGAATTTATCGATGTCATGATCGAGATCGCGAGACTTGCCAAAGAGAACCCGTCCGCGGTGACTCAGGCGCCGCTTCACATGCCGATAAAACGGCTCGATGAGACCAAGGCCGCCCGTGAGCCAAATCTGCGCTGGCAGTCACAATAAACAAGAGATGAAAACTTT
>Ga0268280_1001190_pt1 | contig 18166 bp, 18 predicted proteins | sample saktaG_9_FD_190139 | JGI IMG/M metagenome (GOLD analysis project Ga0268280, IMG submission 190139) | Saline water microbial communities from Sakinaw Lake, British Columbia, Canada - sak_2011_5_24_40m | ecosystem: Environmental > Aquatic > Non-marine Saline and Alkaline > Saline ... | reverse complement strand
AAACCGCAAAGAAAGCTCTCTGTATTTTTTGGGGGCAAGCACTTCAAGATTTTTTATCATTTTATATACATTGACGGATACTGCGGTGCAGTTGCCCTTTACATGTGACATGCCGAAAAGACGGCTACCCTCGAGAAGCTTCTCAATATCCGCCATAATGTCGAGGCCTTGTTATTGGAACTCAATAGAATCTTAAAACTCTGGTAGCGGGATTTAAAATCATTACGGAGGTGTTCGGCACCGGAAGGAGATCCGGGCTGACTTCTTTTCAGGAGTTTATTTATAATTTCTGAAAAATTTAGCATATTTGATATTAAGTCAAATATCATCGGCCTCAAGCCGATGGATTGAGGAATTCAGTAAGCCCTAATCATTAATTCTTGAACCCTCGAATCCTTGGCCCCTGGAACCCTTCTGACTGAAGTCTTCCCCAAAAGGCTATTAATGTATGGGATAAAAAAGGGCTGCAGGCATGTCTCTTGGACCTACCTATAGCCCTTTTTGAATGAAAGAATCAAGAATCATTAATGCGATAGCTTTAGTCCCCACCCTTCAAACATGAACAGGATGGCAAATCCGTACCACATTGTATAAACAACGTAGAACACAAGAGAAAAAACAACTATTCCCAGCTTTTCAGTGATCTTTTGCGGAACGATTTTATAATAATTATAAGAGCATTCGACTCCCTTTTTTGAAATTGAGTTGATAAGCTTCATTTCTTTGAATTTGTTCTGTTTACCGAAGGCTTTGTCCATAACCTTGATTGCCGACCACCAGTTGAACAGAACTTCTTTTTCAGGATAACCGTATTTTTCAGCAACAATGGCGCCGTTATTGTTGAACATGTTATCCGCATCCTCAAGGCAGTTTTCCAGGATTTTATTAAAATCACCGCTTATCTTTATTCCGGATTCGGACACTTCCGTGGAAGCCCCGCTCTTTGTGAAAAGAAGAGCTGTCTTTTCAGCCTGCTGCTGGTCTTTCATGGTTATGGTTATTGAAACCGGTTCTGCTTTAAAATCGGCAACTTCTTTTTTAAGTTTCGGAATGTAATATGCCGATCCTTTTGAAATGGTATTATATAACGAGTCGAGATAATTTAAAGCGTTTTTCCCTTCGAAAACGGGAGAAAACAGTATGGCCAGAACAACAAAAAAACCTACCAGCAACCCAAATCCGCCGTAAAATTCCTTTTTATCCGCTATCATGATATTACCTCCTCTCCCTTAAGCTTTTTTATGTTCATAAGGAAGGTGCTGATTACCCAGATCGCGAAGACGCTGATCACTAAGAAGAAAGACCAGATTCCGATCAGGTCAAGCCACCTGCCGGTCTCCTTTGAGAGTGAAATAATCTCGATGCTTGCAAGTTTTGACGGAAGGGCAAAGAACCTGTTGACGAAACCGGCAAGAACCGCCATTGCGTAAAAGCCCCTTATTGTTATTCCTTTCACAACCTTTGTTGCCATTGCTCCGACCTGTATTCCCATAAGGGAACCGAGGAGCATTCCCATCGCGAGGGTGTAAAAAATAAAACCATAAATTGCATACTGGGAGATTGCGGCGTAACCGGCAGTAAAAACAATCTGGAAAATATCGGTGCCGACTGTCGTAAGGGAAGAAACGCCGAGAACATATACGAATATCGGGAAGGTGAGGAATCCGCCTCCAACGCCCATAATGGAGGCGCAGAATCCGACAAGCGCTCCGCTTAAAACAAGAAAAACAGCCGATATCTTACGGCCTCCGGGTACTATACCCTGATCAAAGGTGATCATGGGCGGGATATTGATTGACTGAATCTTTTTGGGAAGGTTTCCAAGACCCGCTCCTTCCGATTTTCCTCCGTGGGCGTCTCCTCCGGAATCTGGCGCTTTCCTTGCTTGGAGAAAGTCATAAAGAGAATACGCACCGAGCATGCCGAGCATCAAAACATATATTACAGTAATAAACGTATCGCTTAATAGAGGATTTATATCGTAAATAACACGGTTTATAACTCCTCCGGTTGTTGCTCCGACTATTGCGCCGATTAAAAATATGAGGGCCAGAGCCACCGAAACATTCCCGAGTTTTCTGTGAATGACGGTACCCATTATAGCCTTGGCAAAAATATGAAAAAGGTCGGTTCCGACGGCCAGAATGCCTTTTATTCCGGCGCTCATCAGCGCAGGGGCTATAATGAAACCTCCGCCCGCGCCTATGCATCCTGTTATGAGCCCCGCGCCTATACCGATAAGAATGGAAGCGAAAAAAATACCCGGCGTAAAAAAAGCGGGACTGTAAGCTGTTTTACCCCCCAGAAATTCAGGAAGAGCCGTTCCGAGTTGATCCGCAAAGGCGAACCCTCCCAGTATTATCGGGATAATAAACAGGCCCAGAACCGCCAGCCTTTTCTTACTCCCCATAATGGTGTTTGAGACATCCATTTCCCACTGCGCATGGGCTCTTGCCCCCACCATCATAAATTCTCCCAACTGCCTGAAGAAATTCATTCGTTACCTCCAATTTGTTAAATTTTCGGGTATGTAAAAAGCCTTCACAGCGGAACACGGCAATCACCAAAAAGATGGGTCCCGGAATCAGTCGAAAAGATCCGCCGCAAATCACCATAAGAATACCATGAAGACAGCAACTAATATGCCAGAGTCAGTACAGGCATAAATAATTACACATAGCTGTTGAAAACAAAGGGAATATTAAGGCAAAAAGAACATATGTCAGGTCTTTCTGAGAGGAAATGTGTCAGTTTTGTTTACAGGTTGTAAAATATATCGAAGGTGTTTTCTATTGTCCTGAAATTATCTTTTCAAGATTGTAATTTCCTTCAAGGAAATTATCAGCCAATACTTCGATACTGGCTTCATTGGTCATCAGCATGTCCATCTGGCGGGTAAACTGAAGCAGGCGTCCTATCAGATCCAATTTGTCTTCAATGAGATGAATCTCGTGTTTTTGATACCTTGCAGTGACCCTGTCTCCCGTGACCTCAGAGGTAAAATCGAGCGATTGAAGTATCCTCGCGATAGCCCTGGCACGCCTGTTTCTCCGAATGTCATTTGCAGCACCCCCCTTAAAGGAGAAAGTTATATAATTCATATTAACAGTCCTGCTGCAGTAGGAATCGACGATGCCGTAATGATATCCGATACGGGAGCTGAAATTCAGATATTTATCGGAAATAATGGCATAGCTGCGGTCACCGAATCTTTCAGCAGCGGATGGAGGCGCGAGCATCTGTTCTCTCATTACGGACAAAAAGCCACTGAACTCCACAGGGCGCAACTGGTTTTGGTGGAAATCATCATTCATCAAGCCCTTTAGGAGGGCTTTAAAGGGAACAGAAGCGATCTCATTGGTGGATATGCTGTTGAGATTCAAATTGTTTTCCGTAAGGCCGGATCCTAAATCGATGACATAAAGGTCGAGCTTTATATTGCCTTTCAATTTAAAGGCGAGCCCCTTTTTATCGGAGACTAAATCACTGAGCTTAAACATCTCGGAATAGGAGAGTTCGTGCACCAGCCGGCTGATATCATGAAGAGTGCGGCAGAAAGGAGGTGCAAAGTCAGGCGCCCCCGGATCCAGAAGATGCAGAGGGACGATCAGGTCACTTACCTCCCGCAGAACTTTGTATACAGGAGTGTTCTTCATAGGGAATTCTCCTGTAATCTGGAATTCATCCAATTCCGGCACCCTTCCCTGATATACTCTTCCGGAGTAAGCATCCACGGTAACTTCCATTCCTGCAGGAATGACGGATGTTGCCACATTGGTGCTAACGATAGTGGGTACCCCGAATTCCCTGGCTAGAGTAGCCATGTGCCCTGCTATGTTTCCCATATCGGTAACGATTGCCCTGGTTTTTTTTATGACTATGACAAGCTTTGGAGAGGTATGCCTCGCAATCAGGACTGCGCCATCGGGGAAATTATAAAGGTCCTCATCTGTAGATACATGAAAAGCCGGGCCGAAACCTACCCCTCCTGAAACGGTCACTCCCTTTTCAATCAGCAGAGGGTATCCGGTCAGTATGGGGGTGGCCGGATAACTCTTGCCGGAATCTTCTGCGCGGAGAGGACGGCTTTGCAGGATAAAAATAACTCCCTTACTGTCAATTGCCCACTCGATATCCTGCGGGCAACCATAATGATCTTCTAATTTCCGGGCATAGCCTGCAAGAACTACGATATTATCTGCTGAGAGGCAGGGTTTGTCCTGAAGATCATCTGCCACAGGGATTTCCGTCAAACCCCCGTCCGGTTTGCTGATCAACTGAACTCTCTTGCGGGAGATATCGGATGATATTGTTTGGCTGTTTCTCCCTACGGTGTAAGTGTCCGGCGTGATGACTCCGTCAACAGCATAGGGTCCCAGTCCCCATACGGCGGTTATAATGATATTTTCTTCCAGCATGTTGATAGGATTTCCCGAATACATCACGCCGCTCGCAACCGATTCCACCATTTGAATGCAGGCTACACTCATGGCTATATCTTCATCCCTGATCCCTTTGTTGAGTCTGTACGATATTGCACGGGGAGTGTAAAGACTCGCAACTATTTCCTTATATGTCCGGATGATATCTTCCTTCGGCACGTTTAGCCTGGACAGGTATTGTCCGGCAAAGGACAACTCACTGTCTTCGCCGACAGCGCTGCTTCTCATCGATATCCGCAGGGAAGAGTCCTGACTTTTTCCGCATGAAGTCTCCTCTGCAAGTTTTGCATGGGCAAGGAGGATGGCATCTTCTATTACGGGAGGAACATCGGCCGCAAGGATCAATTGCCTGATGTCATCACTGATAACTTTGATGGTTTCAGGGTTATCAGGATCAATATTCATTTTTTTACTGCTTATCTCATCGAAAAGCGCTGAGTTGAGAAGGAAAGACTCAAAAGCCCTTGTTGTAACTGCAAATCCGCTTGGGATCGGAAGCCCGATCCTGCTGTGTATTTCGCCCAGATTGGCATTTTTCCCGCCCACCCAGTCCATCATCTCCGCATTTATCGCAGAGTAGGGTAATGTTAATTCTGAGACGGAAATTTCTTTTTTCCTGCCGAGGATTTCTTTGATTTTCAGGTTGATATTTTCGAGGGTATCAAACATCTGGGAATAGCGGTGGCCGGATAGGTCATCCAGATTTTTTATCATGCGGAGAGCATGAAAAACAGCTTTAGCCGACCTGAATCTGACGTACGACATGCTGAAGACCTGTTGTCCCCGCAGTTTTTCTGTCAGATCTGTTATTACATTCAAAAATTCGGCATTCGAATCGAGCAGCATTTTGAAACAGGAGTATTTAAAGCGAAACAGATCCGGAAGGTTATCTCCGGAAGAGGATTCTTTGTGTGATTTGTTCCGTTTAAAAAATTTCAGCTTTTTGAACATTCCGGTTTTTCCTGAGCATGCTCTTTCTCTATCATTCTTCGGCGACAGGCATCCTCAACCTTGATCAGAAGATCATTCACATTACATGGCTTGATTATGTAGTCGTAAGCTCCGTATTTCATGCCTTCGACACCTGCTTCAACTGATGCATGTCCTGTCAGAAGGATAACTTCCAAAAGCGGATCGATCTTTCTGATCCGTCTCAGGGTTTCTATTCCATCTATACCCGGCATCTTGATGTCGACAATGGCAACATCGAAAGATTTTTTCCCGATAAGCTCAAGCGCCTCCTCGCCGCTTGCAGCATCGGTGACATCCAGGTTTCTTTTTTTTAATCTGTTTGCCAGAGTTGTTCTGAAATCGTCTTCATCATCTACCAGTAACAGGCTGATAATTTTCATATCCGATCTTTCCATATATTAAATGTCATAAATCCATACCCAAACAATTTGAACAAGCTGCAATCGGAACATTATTTTTGCAATCGCTACAGACCTGTTTATCATGAAGATCGATTTTATTCAAGCTGGCAGCCATTATCTGAACGCAAATTAACCGCAAAGCGCAGGTTCTCCGTTACTGTTGTATCCGGAGAATTAACGACGGTTCTTTCACCGGCAGGCGAGCGATACAGTATATCCCGGTTTGACAATGCAGCCCGGTCCGACCATTGCCACCGAGTCAGTTTCAGAGACATTATTAACGACCGCAGTTCCTGCGGGTTTGCCTTTTTCGTTGAGGAGGGCAAGGCTGGTATCGGTCCGGATGCCGTGCGCGGCACCCAGGCTGAAGGAGATCTCGCACCCAGCGTCACTTTTTTTTACTCTATATATCACAGCCTTTCCTTTTTTGGCCATGAGTTCTTCAATCTTTCCGGAGAGGAAAAAGATATATCCGAAAGCCAAAACAACAAAAATGGAAAGAACAGCCGCCATGATCCATGGAGATACATCAAGATATCGTTTTATGAGAGATTTGAAGCTTTGACGATAACCCTCATAATCTTTATAAACTCTTATCAGAAATTTGCCGGGCTTTTTCACATTCACGTCTTCACGGCCTACCGTCAGGCTGTATTCTCCGGCCTTTATATCGGGCTCGATTGTCAGCCGCCCCTGCCACATGTTGTTTCCGAACCAGTAGCCTTTCTCAATTGAATCTATAGTCAGCAGAATATGATTTGAGTTGCCCGTCCATGTAATTTCCCGGGTATTTTCGACTTTTCCCGTCAATGTTCCGTTGATTTCAACAGTTGTTCCGGGAAGAAGATCAAACACATTTGCAGATTGCCTGAACCCGGCTATCACTGTATCAATAATTGACAGGCAAAGGAGAATACAAAGAAATGCTGCTATTTTCCCTAAGGTGCTTCGTGCTTGTATTGTTTTTTCCATATCTACCACAACTACTTCCAAGGGATTTAGGCTGAAGACCGAAGGCTGAAAAGCGATAAAACATCAGGAAATCCCTTCAGTCTAAAGGTCTTCAGCCTTCAGTCTATATCTTGCTTCCATTTTATTTCTTAAAAATATCAGTTTTGCTGAGGTTCATAAACCTCCTGGCTTTTCCTTCCTCTTTATAATAGATACGGACTTCATCACCGGAATCCCATGTATCATCAGGAAGCGCGAAATATTCATCAGGGAGAGAGAAGGTGGTGAGAATTTTTTGTCTTTTCGAATATACTGTAATAGTCTTCTTTTCCCTGTCTATTATGGGAAATGTTTTGGGTTTATCCGCTGCCTGGTCGTAAACCTGCGGATCATCACCGCTTACCTTTTCCGCCTGAGAGATCAGAATGTAATCGAGGGTCTTGAAGCCCTGCGTTGCGGTATCAAATATAACTATCTGTTTGTTTTCGGTATCAAGCTTCATGCGTTTTCCTGCTTTAGGAAGCGCTCCTATTTCCGAAGGATCCTTCGGCATCTCATATATATAAGGTGGCAAATGAGTATAGTCAGGATTCTTTGGGTCGGCCTTGAAATCTCTGATAAGAGTGACCACTCCTTTTTCATTGTCAAACTCGATAACCCTCCCCTGATCCACATTTCCCAGTTTTCCGCAGGCAAGGAGAGACCCAAAGCATAAAACAGTCAGTACAGCAAACAAGTGGATTTTTTTTATCATAATATGCCTTCTCATGCTAAGCCCTCCCTTTCTTTGTGGCGATCTCGTTTCTTGCGCCCTGTATCATTTTGACTAAAATATAGATAGACAGGGCAGCCACAAGCCCGAGTATAAGAGTTGTTGAGGCTATATCCATAACTACTTTTGTTCCGGCAATATATCTTGGAATAAGTTTCATTATAATGGAAACACAGCAACCTATAACGGCAATTCCGAAGGCGATACGGATTCCATATCCTTTGATATATTTGGTTGCCACTGTCCCTACCTGAGCCCCACAGGCAGCGCCGCACAGCATAATAATGGCGGCAAGCAACTCTGTCCTGCCTTTGAAAGTATATGTGCCGGCTCCGTAAAGACCTGATATCATAACTTCAAAGAGGTCTGTTCCGACAGCTATATGAGTGGGACAACCCATAAAATAGATAAGCGCCGGCATTCTTATAAGGCCTCCGCCGATACCCAGAATGCCTGCCAGCCATCCGGTGGCAAAGCTGATAAAGATGGGCAACCAGGCGGAACATGTAAACCCCGCCGCCTTGAAATGTATCATCGGAGGTATTTTAAGCTTATGGAAGGTCTTGTGCCATTCAATGCCTGTGGTCAGTTTGTCAACTTCCTGACCTTTTGCCTTTGCCTCATTTTCTTTTTTTCTCTTCTTTGCCACGTCGGCAAAGACCATCCATGCGATAAGTATAAGAAGCACAACATACATCCAGCGGACGATGAACTCCACTTTTCCTATGCGTTCCAGCCACATGATCATCTGGGCGCCGCACTCAAACCCTGCTATGGTGCCGACTATCATAATACAGCCCAGCCGATAATCTACATTTCCGAACTTGCCGTGCCGCATGGTGGAAATAAGGGACTTTCCGGCCATGTGGGCAATATCGGTCCCGATGGCAAAAGCCATTGGAAAACCGAGTATGTTGAGTCCCGGTGTCACCATCCAGGCACCGCCCATACCAAAAAAACCGCCGATTATTCCGACCCCGATTCCAAGGATAACCAGACCCGGCCAGAATATTGTTACTCCCGAAATGGGCATGAGAACATATAACCAATCCATAATTTATCCTCCTGATATTATTTTAAAATCAAAACTTTTTTTAACTAGGGGAACTTTTAATGTTCGGACAATTCCCTTGACTTAAGATCAATGCCCAAACGTGACATAACAAGGTCTGCCAGAAAGCCAAGAGTAACCCCAATAATCGGGATGGCGACAACGGTGACAATTGTAAAGTATAAATGACTCTCATTGTATAGATTGGCAAACCACGCCTCCCAGCCGGACAGTTTGCGTGTATCGGCCACAATGACAAGAAGGGCAGCCTTTGGTCCTGCAGCCAGAACAACATCCGGTATAACCATCAATGCCATGGCCATCACTCCTGTTAATCTTATCCACAACTTACGCATTTTGTTAACCTCCTTGATTTATTGAATTACGCTTACACTGCATGGAGCGTGTGCCACCACCTTGGCGGCTGTGCTGCCTGTCATAGCGCGTTCGAGACCGGTGAGGCCTGTTCTTCCCATAAGGATGAGGTCGAATTTGTCCTCTTTCGCTCTCTTTATAATATTGTTTGCCGGCACGACACCTGTCTCAAGAATGGCATCGACCTTGATTCCCTTTCCTTCAAATACGGCCTTTGCACTGTTCAGAGCATCTTTTGCCTGTTTTTCCAACTTCTCCTGGATATTGGGCGGCATGTCATCAAAATCACTTTTGGAAAAATAAGCCACCGACATGAGGGTGATTTTTGCCCCTTCCTTCTCGGCCAGTTCCATGGCACGCGAGACCGCCTTCATGGAATGGACCGAACCATCTGTTGCTACCAGTACCTTCATAAAAACCTCCTTTCGTCGCACTCTATACTTATTCAAAATTGATTATTCCCCGGATCTTTGCGCTGCGAATCTTTTGTTCTTAAGCGTTATTCTTTTCAAAAGCGGCGACCAGTTTCTCCAGGAGAGCGTTCTTCTTTTCAAAAGCGGCGATCAGTTTCTCCAGAAGTTCCGCAAACTTTACAGGTTTTATCAGATAGTCAAAGGCACCTAATTGCATACCTTCAATGCTGGTTTCAATTGATGCGTGTCCGGTGAGGAGAATTACCTCGGTCGAAGGCTGAATTTTTTTGATTTCCCTCAGGATCTCGATGCCGTCCATTCCGCCCGGCATCTTAATGTCCAGCAAAACAACATCGAAATTTTTTTCCTTAATCAAAGCAAGAGCAGCCTCTCCACAGGGAACACCCGTTGCATCAATTTTTCTTTTCAGCAAACGGTTGACGATTGTTTCTAAAAAATCCGTTTCATCATCTACGATTAAAACCCGGAAGGTTTCCATCATAACCTCCTTATTTCTTCTCCGGAACAACAATCGGTAATCTCACGGTGAATGTTGTTCCTTTCCCTTCTTCGCTGTCGAGAGCGATAGTACCTCCCATGTTACGGACAATGGTATAGGTGACCGAGAGACCGAGTCCTGTTCCCTTGCCTGCCTGTTTTGTGGTAAAAAAGGGTTCAAAAACCCGTGACTGATATTCTTTGGAAATCCCGGGGCCACTGTCTCTTACACTGACTTCAATCTCCGAATCGATCCTGCGGCTGGTCAGATAAATGTTCCCATCTTTGCTTATCGCATCAACAGCATTGGTTAAAAGGTTCAGGAACACCTGCTGAAGCTTGGCGCGGTCGCTTGCTATGATGGGAAGATCAGGCATCAGGTCTTTTTCTATTACAATGTTATTTGTTTTTGCATAACTATCCAGAAAAGATGTTGTTTCATTCAAGACTCTGTTTATGTCCACATCCTCCAGATGTGGCTCCATCCTGCGGGCAAATCCAAGCATGCCGTGGATTACTTTTCTTGCCCTCTCTACGTGTTCCTCTATCTTTCCGAGCGATTTTTTATACTCCTCATAATGCTGACTCTTCTGAAAATCCTCTTCTGTCAGGAGATCCTCCATCCAGCCTGTTTTTTCGGCAATCACTGCAAGGGGATTGTTGATTTCATGGGCAACACCGGCGGCCATCTTACCCAGAGCGGCCAGTTTGTCGGAATGGACGAGTTGCGCGTTCAATTCGTTCATCTTCCTGTCCGCCGTTTCAAGGCGTCTTATTGTCAGATGTGTGGTAAAGATAGTCATGAGGATGATCATCAAACATCCGGAGGCAACTATAATAATCTCGATCCTTTTTGTTTTGAACAGCTTGGTCATCTCTTCCGCGGCATCCTGACTTATTACCAGAAGCCAACTGTTTTTTTTCAGCCAGCTCCCCGCATATAGTATCTTTTTACCGCCCATGTCTTCTTTTTCAAGTACTGTTGTTCCCTCTCCGAATAGAGTGGGGTTCAGATGTGCTTTGGAGAGAATCTCACCGTTAAAACGCTGGTGTGTCTGATAAAAGCCATCCTTGTTGATAACAAAAGCATCGCCTGTTTTTCCGACCTGTGCCGCACGGACGAGACTTTCAAAAACATCGGAGTCTATGGTTGCCCTCAGTATCCATCTTCTGTTATTCTCCTGACGCTGGAGAGCGATAATGAAATGAGGTACCCGCCTGTAACCCATGAAAATATCGCTGATATAAACGCCTTTGCTTTCAACCTCATTAAACCATGGTTGTGAATAGTAGTTCAGACTAATAAGGTTATAAGGGCCTACGTAAGCGACGTGACGGCCGGAGCTGTCAATCAGGCCAAGATCGATGAAACCGCCGACCCGGCGATTCATTATCTGGAAAATTCGCTCCAGGTTGTTCTTCTCCGCCAGGTAATCAAAAGTATAGGTATCGGCCATGGCCAAAAGAATGGCGGTCCGTTCCTTCAGGAAAAGTTCTATTGCATTACCTTGGACCCTGGCGCGGTATTCGATATTTTCCTCAATTTTATTCCTGAAAACCTGGGCAAACTGGTAGTAAATTATAACGCTCAGAGATATAAGTGGTATAAATGAAACCAGCAGTGTGATGAAGATGATCTTTTTCTGAAGGTTCGCATATATCCGTCTTTTCATATCAGCCCCTTCCCGATTCCTTCTCCTCTTCAAGACGCTTTATCTTCTGCTCCTGAATCTTTTTCCGTTTGAAAGCGTCTTCAAGTTTATATAATAATTCGTCAACATCTGTCGGTTTCATCAGGTAATCAAAGGCTCCCACTTCCATTCCTTCTACTGCTATCTCCAGGTTGGCGTGACCTGTAAGCATTATCACTTCAACCAGAGGTCTTATCTTTTTGATTTCCCTCAATGTTTGTATTCCATCCATGCCCTGCATCCTTACATCGAGGACAACGACATCGAACGGAGTCTCTTTGAGAATCTTTAATGCCTCTTCACCGCTGTTGACGCCGGCCACTTTTACCTTTCGCTTCAGCAGTCTTTTCAGCAATGTTTCCAAAAACTCTTTTTCATCGTCCACAAGAAGGACTCTGCATTCATCCACCTGTAACACCCCCTTATTTTTTAAGAACCTGCTTGATTTTTCCTACAAGTTCGTCAAAATCACATGGCTTCGCCAGATATTCTATGGCGCCACATTTAGCGCCTTCCTTTGCTGAAACTTCAGACCCGTGTCCGGTCAGAATTATAACCGGAAGCTTCGGGGCCATTTTTCCGAGAATTTTAAGAACCTCAATTCCATCCATCTCTTCCATTTTCAGATCAAGAACGGCTATATCAAAATCACCTTTACGCATTGCCTGAAGAGCCTCCGGACCGGAAAATGCTTTCGTCACATCGAAACCTTTCTTTGAAAGTCTTTTGGAAATCACTTCAACAAAAGCTTTCTCATCATCTACCAAAAGAAGCCTGATCCGGTCCGGCTGTATATTGTGTTTATTATCAGACATTTTAAGAACCTAAATTCGTCTCATTGTAATTTCTTTAAGCTGGGCCTCTATAATCTTTTCCTTATGCCGCTTCGTTTTCATGGCGGCTTCGCGTACCTTGGATAAAAGCTCTTCCATGTCGCAGGGCTTCATAAGATAGTCAAAGGCTCCAAGTTTCATTCCTTCAATGGCAGATTCGATTGTTGCGTGACCGGTAAGCATGATAACTTCAATAAGCGGGAATTTTTGCCTGATTATCTTCAACGTCTCCAGTCCGTCCATTCCGGGCATTTTCACATCCAGAACAACAACTTCTATCTCGCCATTTTTTTCAAGCAGCCTTATTGCCTCATCGCCGCTTGACGCTGATGCCGTGATGAATTCTCTTTTAACCAGGCGCCTTGTCATGGTTTCAAGAAAAGGTATTTCATCATCCACAAGCAGTATGTTTATAGCCATTTTAAACCCTCCTTAATCGTTTCTCCGGCAGGGGAGCCGGATATGGAATGTCGTTCCTGCATCAACGACGCTGCGAACATCAATTTCCCCTCCCATTTTCTTTATGATTCCGTAACATATGGAGAGCCCTAAACCGGTTCCTTTTCCCACAGGTTTTGTGGTAAAGAATGGATCAAATATTCTGGCAAGGTTCGCCCTTGGTATTCCCGGGCCATCGTCGGCAATACTGATTACTACTTCATCGCCTTCAAGGCAGCTTGTTAAAACTATATTTCCGCCTCTTTTTTCCATCGAATCGAGAGCATTGTTCATAAGGTTCAGGAGAACCTGCTGTATTTCGGTATGAGACAGACGTATTATCGGGAGATTCTCCTCGAGGTTTGACTTTACAACAACGTTGGCAAATTTTGCTCTCTGGGAACAGAAGCTGATTGCATCATTGATGACTTCATTAATTCCGACATCTTCTATGTATGTGTCGGTTTTCCGCGCAAAGCTTAAGAGTTTCTGGGTTATCTCCCTGCAGCGTTTTCCCTGGTTTTTTATCTGAGCAAGAGCCCTTTCGAACTCGTCTTGATTCTCTTTGCTGGAAAACTGCTCATCTTCCAGAAGATCATGCACCCAGCCTGCTTCTTCTACCATTATGGCAACAGGATTATTTATTTCATGGGCGATTCCTGCCGCAAGTTCACCCAGTGACGCCAGCTTCCCGGTTTCAATAACCTGCTGGTTCATAAGCTCCTTTTCCAGGTCCGCCATTGCAATTTTGGCTACCATACGTTTTGAGAGCAAAAAAGCAGTTATAATGATAATAATGCCGCCTGTTAGAATGATAAAAAGAGCTATCTGTTTGGCATGGGTAAGATCTGAAAAAGCATCGGATTTATCCTGCTGGTATATAAGGAACCAGTCGCCATTTTTTATTAAGGAAGCTACATAAAGATTCTCTTTTCCGGAGTCATCGACCATTTCGGAGAAATAAACCCCATCTTTTGTCTTTCTGCCTTTTTTTATCGATTCATAGAAAGAATACGATTTCCCAGGGACGACTTCAAAACCGGGTTTTGATTGAAATTCTCCTTTGCTGTTCAGGATGAATGCAAACCCCGTTTTGCCTATCCGGAGGTTTTCGACAAGAGAGTTGAATGCGACAAAACTTATTGTGGCTCTTAATATATAGGATTCCCCGTTGCTCTTCTGCCTTACCGCGATTATGAAATGAGGTATTCCCCGAAGACCGAGAAAAACATCGCTTATAAAATAATCACTATTGATTGCCTTCCTGAACCATTCGGCATCCGAATATCTGGCCTTTTCCAGATTGAAAGGACCTGCATATGTCACTTGGATTCCTTTCTCATTGATGAATCCAAGGTCTTCAAAAACCGAACCGTATTCCGTCTGAAGTGCTGCCAGATTATTTCTCAGAAACTCTTTGTTTTTAAGCTCTTCAACGGTAAATGAACGGGCCATATATCTTATATTATTCAGTTTTTCCAGTAAAAAACTGTCTATGTTCTGCCTGTGTTTTAAGACAAGTTCGCCAAGGTGGGCATTTAACTTTTCATTATATGATATGCTGAACCGGTTTAAGATAATGCTGCTCACCATGATCAATGGAGCGAAGGAAACGACTATGACGATAAAGAGCATCTTCCTTGTTAATGATTTGTAATAAGGATCTTTCATCCTGTTTTCCTGATTCATGACCGCATATCCTCTGATTCTCTTTTTTCATCGCCTGCCCCGGCAGTTTTATATAAAATTTCCGCAACCACTTTTTTAAGTTTTTCAATGCTGCTTCCTCCCTTTTCAACAAATTCCGTTGGAATTATAACTTTGGAGGCAGATATATAATCTGAAAAAAAAGTATGAAGAACTACCGGAAGGTAAGGAATTCTTTGCCTGAGTTTTTTCAACAACATAGATTCTTCTGCATCAGGCAGATCCGGATCAAGAATTAAAAGATCAGCTGGTTCACGATGATATGCCCATTTCAGTACTTCCCGGCCGTTTTCAGCCAGTTCTACAGAGTAGCCTTCGGCCATCATTTCACGCCGTAAAAATTCACGCACATTTGAATTGCGGTCGGCAATTAATATTTTGATCGTTTTTTTCAAAGCTTTTTTCCCGGGCAAATTGTTTGAAATGATTAAAAGCAAGGTATGTGCCATGTTTAATTTTCTCACAATATTTTAATAAGAGCCTTTAATTATTGAAATATTAGCATTGTGCTGACCGAGTATAAAAGCGGCACATTGTCGAAAAATTTTACACAGTGTAAAATATAACTGGAGCAGTGTGTTATCCCATGGCTTTCTAAACGGTTTTGGGGAAAAAATTCAGATCCTGAAGTAAAGGAAACCGCCGAAGATAAAATCATTGCATAAGGAGCTTTTTACAAGTCCATCAGACTTGACAATATGATGAATAAAATGGGAAAAACATAATAACAGGCATTATTATTCTGATATTTAACAAAACAGCCCGGATTGTGCTATAAGTTCCTGGAAAGTGTGTTTGAAACGGTCCGGGGAAAAGTTTTTTACAGTTGCTCTCTTCAGGAGGAATCCATGTCCCGAAACGAATCATTTATCATAGGCGGAGAGAATTTTCAGCCTGTTATCCAGTTGGGCCGGATGAGTAACCGCCATGGGATGATTGCCGGCGCTACCGGCACCGGCAAAACAGTTACGCTGCAGGTAATGGCGGAAGGCTTTTCCCGCATGGGCGTGCCCGTGTTCGCTGCTGACATAAAGGGAGATCTTTCCGGCCTTGCCGCCGCAGGAAAACCTCATCCCAAAATAGATGAACGCCTCAAGCAAATTCCTATAGGGGATTACCAGCAGTTTCAGAGCCCTGTTGTTTTCTGGGATGTTTACGGTGTGAACGGACATCCTATACGTACAACTATTTCCGAAATGGGTCCGCTGTTGCTTGCCAACCTTCTTGAGCTCAATGACACACAGGCGGGTGCTCTCTACGCCGCATTCCGCATCGCGGACGACCAGGGTATGCTGATGCTGGATCTCAAGGATTTAAAGGCCATGATTGCCTGGATGGGGGATAACGCAAAGAAATTACGCAGCGAATACGGAAATCTGGCGCCCGCCAGCATTGGTTCCATCCAGCGCAGTCTGATGGTGCTTGAGGAACAGGGTGGCGACCGTTTTTTCGGTGAGCCGGCTGTTCAGATAAACGATCTGATGCATGTGGATTTCTCAGGCCGCGGTGTAATCAGCCTTCTGGATGCAACCAGGCTGTATGCACAGTCCCCGAAGGTATACACTGCGTTTATGTTGTGGATTCTTTCCGAGCTGTTTGAACAGCTTCCCGAGCAGGGTGATGCGGATCGTCCGCGCATGGTACTTTTTTTTGATGAGGCACATCTGATTTTTAAGAATGCTCCTAAACCGCTTCTCGATAAAGTGGAGCAGGTTGTAAGGCTTATCAGATCGAAAGGTGTAGGTATATACTTCATAAGTCAGAGCCCGACAGACATTCCTGAAACGGTGATGGGACAGCTCGGTCTCAAGATTCAGCACGCCCTAAGGGCTTTTACTCCCAGAGATAGACAGTCGGTTAAAACTATTGCAGCCAACTTCCGGACCAATCCCGCCTTCGACACGGAAAAGATTATTACCGAACTTGGTATCGGCGAAGCGCTCGTTTCAACTCTCGATGAAAAAGGCGTTCCACTGCCCGTAAGACGCACTCTGATTGCCCCGCCCCAATCGCAGATTGGTCCGCTCGAAGCCGGAGAGCACACGGAATGCATGAATCGTTCTCCTTTACGCGGCCGCTACGATACTCCTGTAGACCGTGAGTCTGCTTATGAAATTCTAAAGACCCGTACCGCCCATGAGGCCGCTGATAAGGCTGAGCAGCCATCTCCTAAACGTACCGCCCAGAGCAGTCCTCGCCAGTCAATATCTGAGGCTTTTATCAAGAGTGCTGCCCGCTCAATCGGCAGCCAGATCGGGAGCCGGATTATTCGAGGGGTCCTGGGATCGGTCTTCGGGGGGCGCCGATAATAAGAACCTTGGCAGTTTCCCATTTTTTTAGGCTATTGTACTCATATGAGAATTGCGGTTATTTCAGATATACACAGCAACATGGATGCATTTACCAGGGTTCTGGAGGATGCCGACAGGTCTTTTGCTGATGCGATGGTTTGCCTTGGAGATGTAATAGGTTATGGTCCGGAGCCTAATGAGGCTATAAGCCTTATTCGCGAACGAAATATTCCGACTGTAATGGGAAACCATGAACTGGGTGTGGCCGAATGTGGATACATGGAACACCTTAATCCCATTGCATGCAGGTCATTACAGGTGACTATTGAAATGCTCTCTGAGAAATCTCTCCCTTTCGTGACAGGCCTCGATCATTTTTTAGTTTTATATGACTCCCGTTTTGTTCACGGCTTTCCTCCTGATTCTCCCACAACATACATGTTTGAAATTTCGAATGTAAAAATGAAGAATATTTTCGGTCAATACAGAGAAAGGCTCTGTTTTACAGGCCATACCCATAACCCTGAAATGGTTGAATTTGACGGCAATTTCGTTGTCCGAACCCTGCTGAAGAGAGGAGTAACAAAGCTGGACAAAGATAAGCGCTACATAATAAATGCCGGAAGCGTCGGGCAGCCGAGAGACGGCGACAATCATGCCAAGTATTTGATATGGGATACGTCGGAAGATACAATTGAAGTAAAATATGTTTCTTATGATATCGAGTCGGCAGCAAATAAAATCATCAAGGCCGGGTTACCATCAATAAATGCGACAAGGCTTATGTAAGGCAGGTTCTTGCAATAAGGAATTAAATGAATCGTATTGGTAAATACAGGATATGCGGTCTTTTAGGAAAAGGCGGGATGGGAAAGGTTTTTAAGGTGAAACTGCCAGTCATTGAAAAGATTGCCGCCCTGAAACTTCTTGAACCTAATCCTTTTCTTGTCGATCTTATAGGGGAGGATAAAATCAGAAAGCTTTTTGTTTCGGAAGCAGTTACAATGGCTGATCTGAGACACCCTAATATTGTTGAAATCTTTGATTACAGTGAAGAAAACGGAAAACCGTTTTATATAATGGATTATTTCTGCAACAATCTTGGGATCATGATCGGCGAGACCTATCAGGCCGAAAAAGCGTCCCGGATAATCAGGGTTGACAAGGCGGTTCATTATACACGGCAGATACTGGATGGTCTTTCCTGCCTTCACCATGCCGGCATCGTTCACCGGGACATCAAACCGTTTAATATGCTTGTTACAGAGCAGGACAATATAAAGATCAGCGATTTCGGGCTGTCGAAGATAAGGGGAGAATCTTTTGATGGT
>Ga0268280_1001188_pt1:7500-18204 | contig 18204 bp, 12 predicted proteins | sample saktaG_9_FD_190139 | JGI IMG/M metagenome (GOLD analysis project Ga0268280, IMG submission 190139) | Saline water microbial communities from Sakinaw Lake, British Columbia, Canada - sak_2011_5_24_40m | ecosystem: Environmental > Aquatic > Non-marine Saline and Alkaline > Saline ... | reverse complement strand
TCGCCGGGCGAATTGTAGTAGACGCCGACCATCGGCCCTCGGACCTGGGGGAACAGCCCTTGGGCCTGCATGGCGGCTATCAGTTCGCCGATGACCGCGGTCATGTCCATGTAGGGACCCTTGTGGGTGACGGCGCAGTAGGGAAAGGGCTCGACGTCCTTGACCGTGACGTCCTGGGCCGCCAGAGGCGCGACCAGGGCGAGGACGATGAGGATGGATAGCAGTTTTTTCACGATAGGCCTCCTTGGGCGATCAATCTCGCACGTCCGTATGGCGGACGATAGTACCCCCCGCGACTGCCTGTCAACGGACCGCTATTGCGCCGCGGTGGGAGTTTCTGGGATAATCCCGGCTGATGCGTAAATGGCTGGTGATGCTCCTGGCGATCGCCCTCCTCTTTGCCCTGCCGAAACTCAACACCCGCGGGCGCCGGCGCGACTTTCCGCTCATGAAGCGGATCAACGACACCATCAACATCCTGGCCTGGGTCCTCCTTGTCGTCTACGTCGGCGCGTTCCTCTACTGGCTCTGGTCCGAACTCATCCGCTAGGGGCGGGACCGGGCGCCTTCGACCCGTTCGCGGCCCGGACGGGAATCAATAAATGGGGTCGCAGATCTTTCTGTGTGGTATCGGCGCCCCGTTCCCGATCTCCATGGGATCGTCGTTGGGGGCATAGGCCAGGACCGTCCTGATGGAGGCCAGAAAATCGATCTCATTCGGGAGGTCCCCGAGGTCCCTCATCCCCCGGTTAAAGGTCATGTATTTCTCGCTCTTGATCGGCAGGTACTCCAGATAGACATGGACTCCCTGGACCGCGAGATAGGTCGTTGAGGGCATGATCGCTCCCAGGTAGCTGGCGATCGCGCCCCAGCCCGTGTACGTTTTGCCGTCGTCTCCCCACAGGACGGGATTCTTGAGATAGGTGCCCTCAAAATCCTTCCGGCAGGCGCCGGCAAAATCCATCAGCGTCGATTTCAGATTCTCCTTGTTGGCGTGGCTGAGCAAAGCCCGGAATTCGACCAGCTTTTTCGCCAGGTCGGTGTTGGTCTTTTCGATATGGGTGGCGAAGTTTTTTTGCAGGGAGGTCTCCGGGTCCAGGTGGAAGGTGATGGGGCACAATTTTTCCGGTTTTGGCCTCGATGGCGATAGAGGCATCGGATCCTGCAGCGCGGCCGCCACGAAGACGAACGCCGCCACGATCGCCACCGCTCCGGCAAGAAACTTGATCGACTTTCCGTTTTTCATTTTCCCCTCCTTTTCTTGATCGTCTCATTGATGGCTCTGAATCCCCCAATAAACGAAATCCCCTCCGGCGATCGACCACCCCCTTCCATGCGGGGCGGCCCGCTGCCCTCCGCTTCCGGGAGGGCCCGGCCGCTAGATGTCCTCGAATTTCTTCAGCTCGCTCCGGTATCGTTCCTTCTGTTTTTTCAGGATCTCTTCGAAGCGGGGATCGCCGCGCAACGTCTTGAGGCCGGGGTTCTTGACGATCGAGGGGTAGGAGTAGAGGTAGGCGCCGCTTGTGAGAAACCCCTTTTTGATGCCGGCCTCGATATTGGCGATGGCCTCGTCTTTCATGCCCAGGAGGAGATAGAAACAGGTCCCCTGGATGGAGAGGGATTCGGTTTCCCCTTTGAGGGCCAGGGCCTTTCCTTTCTCGCCCTTCGCCGCGGCAAGCACGGCCTCGGTCATCGGCAGGTATTTGAATTCCGGATCGAGGCCGCGGATGGCCGTGATCTCCTTGCCCGCCTCGCCGAGCCGGCCGGCCAGGACGAGCTGGAGGGCGTGGAGGTGCCGGATGGCGATGTTGTCGGGGTCTTCGCCGAGGGCCAAGGCGGACTTGCCGGCGGCTTCGCCGAATCTCCCCAAAGACATGAGACACTGGGAGATCTGCATAATCGGCTCCGAGTTGGCGGGGTCGAACTTCGCGGCCCGGAAGAAGAAGCTCATCGCCTGTTCGTAAAGCCCGATGCTCCTGAGGAAAGCGCCGATGTCCAGGTTGACGACGGCGCTTCGGGGCTCGAGCCTGAGGGCGTTCTTGAAGAACTCGAATGACAGGGCGAACTCGCCCCTGTTGAAATGGGCCCAGCCGAGGCCGATGTTCGTCTCCGGGGAATCCCGGTTTTTCGTGTAGGCCCGATAGTAATATTCGCACATCATCTTGAGATCGTCGGGGTTCCGCCGATCCCGGGGTGTGTTGTTGTAGCGGGCTTCGTAGGCGTTGCCCAGGGCCCAGAGGGCCAGCGCGTATTCCGGATCCAGGGCCAGGGCGTCCTGATATTTCTTGACCGCCTCCTCGACAGCCGCGTCGCTGTGCAGGACGGGGAAGACGTCCTCGATAAGGGTCATGCCCTCGTGGTAGAGGACGCGGGCGTCGAGATTGTTGGAAACGCCCTTATTCGTTTTCCGTAGCCGGTCCTCGGCGATGTCGCCGCGGAGGATGGTCGAAATTCCCCGGCAGAAGTCATCCTTGATGGAGGAGAAGTCGCCGGCTTCGCGGCTGAGCTCGTAGTTCCTGGCCGGATGGTCCCGCCGGGCGTTGATGAGTTCGGTCTTGAGAAAGAGCTTTGGCCCCTCGATCCGGAAGGTCGGCTCTAGGAGATAATCCGCATTGAGAAGCCGGCCGATCTCCTTGGAGGATTTGCCCGTGGTGTCGACCGAGTTCACCGTCAGCTTGGGGACAACCATCAGGCTCGAGATCCCGGCGAGTGTCGTCGAGAGAGCGTCCTGAAGCTCGGGGGCGAAGCCGGGGACCGGAGAGCCGGGCGAACTTTCCGAGGCCTGGAGTACGGCGATGGTGCTCGCGGTGGGAACGACATCGGGGCCAGCGAAGAACAACCGGTAAGCTCCGTAGCCCGCGAGCGCGAGAAGGGCCGTGATGATGGCCGGTCGCGCCAAGCGGCGTCCTGGCGGCGGAGGAACGACAATTTCCGTATCCGTTCGCGGCCCGGGGGTCGGCAGACCGTCGAGAGCTTCGCGAATTTCCGCCGCGCTCTGGAATCTCGCCCCAGGGTCTTTTTCCAGGCATCTCATGACGACCTGGCTCAGTCCGGGTGAGATGCCGGGGTTGAGTTCGCGGGGGTCCCGCGGGATCTCGGCCTGGTGCTTCTGGAGGAGTTCGCGAGCGCTCGCCGCTTTGAACGGCAAGGCCCCGGTCAGCATTTCATAGAGGAGGACGCCGAGGGAGTAAAGATCCGACCGGGCGTCCGGGGGCAGTCCCTTGCTCTGCTCCGGAGAAGCGTAGACCGGCGTCCCGGGCGTGGTCATGCCGTCGGATCCTTCCCCGGCCTTCAGAAGCCGGGCCAGTCCGAAATCCATGATCTTCGCCTGGCCTTCCTCGTCGATCATGATGTTCTGGGGTTTGAGGTCGCGGTGGACGATGCCGAGGCGGTGGGCTTCGGTGAGCCCCTCGCAGATCTGGCGGGCGATGGGGATCGCCTGACCGGCGAAGAGCCGCCCGACCTTCCGGATGAGGCGCTTCAGATTCTCCCCGCGGACGTACTCCATGGTGATGTAGGGGATGCGGCCCTCTTCGTTGAAGTCGAACATCCGGGCGACGTTCTTATGGACGACCTCGCGGGCGAGCTTGAGCTCCGTCTTGAAGCGCTCGATGATTTCCCTTTCCGAGGCGATATCCGGCCGGATGAGCTTGAGGGCGATCTCCTCGCCGAGCGTCTTGTCCGCTACGCGGTAGACGCGGCCCATCCCGCCGGCGCCCAGCTCTTCGATGATCTGATAGCGCTTGGCGAAAAGAGCCCCCGTTTGGAGTCCGGCGATCTGCCCGAGGGAGGCCTTGGCGGATTCGGGGTAGCTCTGGGTTTGACGAGTGTCCGTGGGGAGCGGAGTCCCACACTCCCCGCAGAAGCGCTGCGTGTCGGCGTTTTCCCCCGAACAGTTAGGGCACTTGGACATGGCTGGCCCCTTTACTGGTGCGGTGCCAAGAATATCAACGGTTTAGGCTGATGTCAACCCCCTGCCTCCCCCGTATGAATGCCGGATCGCGCCCGATTCGAACCCGGATGGTGCCGTATCGGCGGGGAGTCGGCCTATTTCCAGGCGAGCTTTTCGAGGCGTCTGAGAGACTTCCGCGCCGACGCGCCCGTGGCGGCCGATTGGTCGATCCCGAAAACGGACACCGAGACGTAACCGTTGCGCACGGCCCAGATATCAGTGTCCTCGTCGGCCGGCACGAGGTGCTTCCAAGACGGTTTGTATTCCGTCGCGCCATCGGGCGAAACGGTCTTCTCGAAGAGCTCGATCGGGGCCCGCGTGTCCTGCCGGGTGACCCGAACGCCCCGGATACTCGCTTTGGGCAGGTCCGGGATGTTGATGTTGAGGAACGTGCCCTTGCCGATCCCGTCTCGTCCGAGCGCCCGAACGATATCGGCCGTGATCCCGGCGGCCACCGAGTAGTCCATGTCCTTCCCGGCGGCGAGGTTGACAGCTATGGCCGGCAGGCCCAGCAAAGCCGCTTCTCTGGCGCCGGCGACCGTGGCCGAGTAGAAAGTCACCGTGCCCAGGTTCTCGCCCCTATTGATCCCCGAAACGACGAGGTCCGGCCTCTCGGGGAGGAGGTTCTCCAGGGCGAGACGGACGCAGGTCGCCGGCAGGGCGTCGATGGCGAACCAGGTCATGCCCAGTTGCTCGCTTTCCTGGACGGCGATCGATCGGTCGGAGGTCACGCCGTGGCTGACGCCGCTGCGGGGGTCCCGTGGAGCGGCAACGGTCACCGTCCCCAGCGGAAGGAGCGCCTCGGCGAGGGCCAGGATCCCCGGCGCGTCGATGCCGTCGTCGTTCGAGACGAGGATCTTGAGCGATACCGAAGACGGCTCGGGGGCCGGCGCGCCGCACGCCGCCGCCAGCAGAAGAGCCAACACGACGAATCCCGTCGAAGACCGCCGGCTTCTTCTCATCGCCCGCTCCTTCGCTCCGAAGCTTCCTCTGCACATTCGGTGTGCAATTTATCAAAACTGTGGGCCTGACAGTTCTTTAGAATCGGAGTCAGGCGCTTTTTCCACAGGGTTATGCACAAAGTCTGTGGAAATCCCCGCTTCATTTTTTATTTTTCACGTAGCGATCGAACCATTCGAACATTTCGGCGAGGACGTCGAGGACCGACTCGCGTGCGGAATAGCCGTGGCTCTCGTAGGGCAGGTAGACGAAGCGGGCCGTCGCCCCGAAGCCCTTCAGGGCGGCGAACAGGCGCTCGGACTGGATGGGGAAGGTGCCGGAATTATTATCGGCCATGCCGTGGATGAGCAGGAGCGGAGTTTTTATCTTGTTAGCGGACATGAACGGCGACATCTTAACGTAGGTATCGAGCGCCTCCCAGAGGGTCCGCCGCTCGCTCTGGAAGCCAAAAGGCGTCAGGGTCCGGTTGTAGGCGCCGCTGCGGGCGATCCCGGCGGCGAAGAGATCGCAGTGGGCGAGCAGATTGGCCGTCATGAAGGCGCCGTAGCTGTGGCCGCCGACGCCGACCCGCTTCGGGTCGCCGACGCCCATCTCGTCGAGCTTGCGGATGGCCGCCTCGGCGTTGGAGACGATCTGCTGGACGAAGGTGTCGTTGACGGTCTCGGGGCTGCCGACGACGGGCATCTCGGCGTTGTCGAGAACGGCGTAGCCCTGGGTGACGAAGAAGAGCTGGGATGTCCCCCGGAAGAAGGTGAACCGATTGACCGAGCCGCGGATCTGGCCGGCCACCGACACGGAATCATATTCCATGGGGTAGGCCCAGATGGCGACCGGCAGGCGGGTGCCCGGCTTGTAGCCCGGGGGCAGATAGAGCGTGCCGCTGAGTTCCAGGCCGTCGGCCCGCTTGTAGGTGATGCGCTCCTTGCGGATCCCCGTCAGCTGAGGCGCCGGATCTTTGAAATCGGTCAGGGCCGTCCGCTTCTTGGTCTTGAGGTCATAGAGATAATAGTTGGGGGGCGCCGTCTTCGTTTCGTAGCTGCTGATGAACTTGGTCCTCGATGTGCCGAGGAAGTCGACGAAGGACTCGTACGCAGGGTCCTGGCACTGCCAGAGCCGTTCGACCTTCATCGTCTTGAGGTTCATCCGGTCGAGGAACGGATGGTCTCCCTGGGGCGAGGAGCCGGACCCGCTGAGGTAGATCCAATCCTTGTCCTGGAGGACGACCCTCTCTCCGGTCATGAGGCTCGTCGTCACCGGACGGCCGGGGTCTTTATACCTGTCCCGCATGCTCATGTCCCAGATCTTGACCGGTTCGGTGGACGGATTAGCCAGGTCGACGAGGAAGGTCGTTCGCCAGCTCCGCTTCCACTCGCGCTGGGAGGCCAGGGCTTTTCCGAGCGTAGCGAAATAGGTGATGCCGGCGGCCCGCTCCTTGAGCTTGAGAACCTCTGCCGGTTCGCCTGCGAACGGCGCGGCGAGCGTCAGATAGTGGTCGCGAAAGGGGACCGTCGTTTTGGGGTCGCCCTCGTCCAGGGCCTCGGTCCAGATGAGCGTCGCCGGCTTGTGGGTCATCCAGTTGACGCCGCGCGGGCCCTTGGGGACGCCGTTGATGGGGACGTTCTCTTCCGGCGGGAGGTCGGCCAGCACCTTGACCAGGCCGCCGTCCATGTTCCAGATCTCGACGGAATGGGAGAAGCCGGACGCGGGGAGCGAATAGGAATACGGCCGCTTGATCCGCTCGACGAGGACGTAATCCATGGCCGGGGAGACCGAGATCGAATCGAAGATCCCGGGAAGGCCGACTTTGCGGACCTGGCCCGTGGAGACATCGACGATGGCCGTCTGGGACGTGGCGTAATAGTCGAACAGGACCTCGTCAAACGCGTTCTTGAACAGGTCCTGGTAGGTCGCGACCTGGGCCTCCTTGCCGCCGGAGACTTGGACCTCGGGTCCGACGGGGACGCGCGGCGCAACGGGCGCCGGGCCGCGTCCTTCGGGGACGAGCGAGACGACGAGGCGTCGGCCGTCCGGCAGCCATTCGGCCCGGCCGAGGACGGCATTGACGATGGCCGGCGTCAGGGCCTTGGCCGTTCCCGCCTTGACGTCGACGGCCCAAAGCTCGACGCCGCCTTCGACGTAGCGGAGGAAGGCGATGCCCTGTCCGTCGGGCGACCAGGAGGGGAAGGTGAACTTGAAGCCCTCGGGCAGGGCGACTTTCCGGACCTGGCCGGTTTTCATGTCCTTGAGGCTGATGCCCGTCGAGAAGCTCAGGACCTGCCGGCTGTTGAGCGCGGGCGTGATGCGCATCCCGGCGATCCGCAGGATGGGTTCGGAGATGTAGGCGATGGACGGCATCGACTCGCGGTCGATGAGGGCCATGACGTCGCGGGCCGGGCTCATGGAAACCATGGGGGTCGGCGGGGCGTCGACGATGTCGATGACCTCCTTGGGCGGGAGTTTGTAGGGCTCTTGCGCGGTGAGCACGGGGACGAGCGCAAGCAGCGCGACGCAGAGAACGGTCAGACGGACGGCTGTCTTTTTCATGGGGGTCCCTCCAGACGGTTATTGATCATGGTCGAGGAAGGTCATTTTATACCGGCCCGCGGCCGGGATGCAACGGGAAGTTGATTCTCTTCCGGCTTATCTTATAGAATGGCCGTGCCGCATTCCCGGAAAGGCCCCATGAGCGACCGCGACCCGACCAGCGTTTTCCTCTCCGTCGTCTTCCCCGCCTATAACGAGGAAACACGGATCGCCGCCAGCCTAGATGCGACCGTCGCCTACCTTGCCCGCAAGCCGTTCGTCTCGGAAGTCATCGTCGTCGACGACGGGAGCCACGACCGGACGGCGGAGGCCGCCGGCGCCGCGCTCGCCGGGCGCGTTCCCTCGCGCGTGATCCGGCGTGAAAACAACCGGGGCAAGGGGGCCTCGGTCAAGGAGGGAGTCCTCGCGGCCTCGGGGGAGGTCATCCTGTTCTCGGATGTGGACCTGTCGACGCCCATCGGGGAGCTCGACAAGGCGCTCGCCGCGCTCCAGGCGGACGCCGACGTCGCCATCGGCTCGCGGGCCCTGCCGGGATCGGACATCGAGGTCCGCCAGCGCCGGCCTCGGGAGCTGATGGGGAAAGTCTTTAACTTGCTGGTCCGGCTGCTCGTGCTGAAGGGATATCGCGACACGCAGTGCGGCTTCAAAGCTTTTCGTAGGGCCGCGGCGATGGACATTTTTTCGCGGCTCCGGACCGACGGATTCGGATTTGACGTCGAGGTCCTGGTCCTCTGCCGGGAGCTCGGCTATCTCGTCGCCGAGGTCCCGGTCGTCTGGCGCGATTCCCGGCCGAGCCGGGTCCGCTTTTTCCGCGGCTCCCTGGCCATGTTGAGGGAGCTCCTGAGGATTCGCCGGTTCTCCCGCAGTTCTCGAATGGAGTAAGAAATCACCGCCGGAATCACCCCTAGGGGTGATTGCCCCCGTATTCTTCCCCCCTCACAATGGCCGGGAAGCCCACAGCGGCCGGGGCCCCGGGCTTGCCCGGGGGTCCACTGCCGCAGTACTCGCCCGTGGATATGAATCACGGGCGAGTGGCGAGCCTAGGGCTCGTCCCTTGATCCGTAGCTTTTGACGGGAGTGCCGCCATGGAAAGACGCAAGCACCGCCGATTCGAGCAGTGGAACAAGGCCATCATCAAGTCGGCCTCCGGTGGGGACGGGAAGCTGCCCCGTTGTCCCATCGACGCCTACGCCTGGGACCTGTCTGTCGGCGGAGCGCGGATCCAGTCCGAAGAGAGTTTCCCCGTCGGGGCCATCGTATGCATCCACCTCGAGCTCGTCAGGTCGCGGGAAGCGATCAGCATCGACGGTGCCGTCCGCTGGTCCCGATGGAACGAGAAAGCCAGCATCCATGAGTTCGGGGTCGAGTTTCAGGAATGTAACCAGGCGACCCTCCAGGCCATCATGAAAAGCCTCTACCGCGAAATAGACAGGAAGGCAAGGGCCGAACAACCCCAAGTTTCCCTGGGCAAGGGCGCCATGTGAACCCGCCTGGGGGGCAGAGAACCATGCAAAAGCGCAAAGACCGGCGTATCAAGCAGTGGAACAAGGCCGTGATCAAGCCCTTGTCGCAGGGCAAAAAGGCCATGATCTCCGACGAAATCGAGGTCGTCACCTGCGATCTTTCGATCGGAGGGGCCCGGATCCATTCGCCGGTGCCTTTCGAGTTGGGGACCGTCCTCCGGCTTAAGATCGAACTCGTCCGGTCCCGGGAAACCATCAGGCTGAAGGGCCAGGTCAAATGGGTCAAGCGCGACGAAACCGAGAATGTCTTTGAATTAGGCGTCGAATTCGATCACGAAACCGCTCAGACCATCACCAGCCTGATGAAGAACCTCCACAGCATCGTGCTGTAAATCTCCTCAGCGGCCGGGGCCCCGGGCTTGCCCGGGGGTCCACTGCCGCAGCACTCGCCCGTGGATATGAATCACGGGCGAGTGGCGAGCCGAAGGCTCGTCCCTTGACTCAACTAACCCGCGCCGTCCTGACCCTTCCCGTTATCGCGATCGTGATCCTGTATGTTCCCAGGGCGTTGGACACCGTGATCGAAGCCAGGTCGGACACGGTCCCCGCGGGATGGAAGACGGGGCTGTTGTTGGCCTGGACGGTGACGCCGGGGAGCGAGGCCGTCCTCGCCGTCCGCCAGATCTTCGCGGCCTCGTCGTAGCGCTCGAAGACGAATCCCGAGGTGACGAAGCGGACGCGGACCGGTTCTCCGGACATGATCGCCCGGAAACGGGCTTGGTTGAGGCCGGCCGTCACTTCCCAGATCCCCGATTGGAGCTGGAATTTCGGGACGAGCCGCTGGAACGAATATGCGCCGCCGTAAACGAAGAGGCCGGCCAGGGCGAGCGCCAGGACGACTTCGACCAGCGTGTACCCCCGCCGTTCCCTTCTCATTCAATACTCCTTCCAGGCGAGGACATTGAGCGAGAAAAACGCGAGCTGAGGCGTGGCCGTCAACGGGGCGTTTTCCGGGAAGACACCGGCCGCGGCCCGCTCGTCGCGGACGATGGCCAGCGCGTTCCCGTTCCCGCGGAAATCGTTGGCGTGGAGGGCGCCGAGGATCTCGATGTTCTTCCCCACGCCCTCGATCGCGAACGCGCCCGAGGCCGCGGTGATCGAGGCCTGGAGTTTCAAATCGGACGGCGCGGATTCGCCGACGGCGATCCCTCCCTCGACCGCTTCGCCCGAGACGATGTCCCGTCCCGCCGAATAGATGACGAGCTGGGCCTCCGAGCCCTTGAGGTAGGGGACACCGTCCTGCCAGCGGACGCCCTGGAGGATGAGGTGCGAGGAGATCGTGACCTTGTCCGAGGAGACGAGGGTCAGGTCGACACCGCTCAAAACGACCGGTGTTTCTCCGTCGAGAGCCATCTCGACCCGGCCGTCGCCAGCGACGTATCCGCCGCCGAGCGATCCGATCTTCCCGTTGACGATGACGATCGGCAGCGGAACGAGGTCATAGGCGAAGCTCCCTTCCGGCGTCCGGAAATCCGTTCGGCTTCGCGCCGGGCTGAACTCGAGGGTCCATTCCGCGCCCTCCGCGCGGAAAACGATGACCTGAGAGTCGCCGCGGATCGCCAGGATCATCTCTTCGAGGTCGCCTTGAACGAAGACGCCGCCGAGCCCCAAGTCGTTTTGGATGAGAGTGACGCCGGCCGGGACGGGTTCGGTGGACGGTTCGAGCCCGAGCGCCTCCCTCAGCCGGGCGGGCGTCAGATCTCCGGGGCGAAAGATCCCGATATT
>Ga0268280_1001188_pt1:0-2500 | contig 18204 bp, 12 predicted proteins | sample saktaG_9_FD_190139 | JGI IMG/M metagenome (GOLD analysis project Ga0268280, IMG submission 190139) | Saline water microbial communities from Sakinaw Lake, British Columbia, Canada - sak_2011_5_24_40m | ecosystem: Environmental > Aquatic > Non-marine Saline and Alkaline > Saline ... | reverse complement strand
ACCCTTGGCCAGGATGAACTCAGGGTAACACCTGAGGGAGGTCCGAACCATTGTCGGTTGAAAACGGCTTGGATGAGCTGAGGGTAGGGGTGAAAGGCTAATCAAACTCAGGGATAGCTCGTTCTCTCCGAAATAGCTTTAGGGCTAGCCTCGCACGAATGTCATGGGCGGTAGAGCACTGGATGGCCTAGGGGTTCGAAAGTTCTACCAAATCCAACCAAACTCCGAATTCCCATGAACACTATGCGGGAGTCAGACTGCGAGCACTAAGGTCCGTAGTCAAAAGGGAAACAGCCCAGATCGTCAGCTAAGGTCCCTAAATACTGGCTAAGTGGGCAAGGATGTGAGGATACCCAGACAACCAGGATGTTGGCTTAGAAGCAGCCATCATTTAAAGAAAGCGTAACAGCTCACTGGTCAAGCGTTCTTGCGCCGACAATGTAACGGGGCTTAAGCCAGTTACCGAAGCTGCGGACTGGCGGGATCTTCGGATCCCGCCTTTGGTAGGAGAGCATTCTCACTCGGGCGAAGCTGCCCCGTAAGGGGTAGTGGACGGCTGAGAAGAGACCCTGCCGGCATGAGTAGCGATAATTGGGGTAGAAACCCTCAACGCCGAAAATCTAAGGTTTCCTGGGGAAGGTCAGTCCGCCCAGGGTTAGTCGGTCCCTAAGGCGAGGCCGAAAGGCGTAGCCGATGGACAGCAGGTCAATATTCCTGCACCAGCCGAGATGCGTTATCACTGATGGGGAGACGCAGGAGGATAGGCATACGCGCGATTGGAAATGCGCGACCGCCAGGTAGAGGGAGCTTCCAGGCAAATCCGGAGGCTCTTAACCTCGAGCACGGCGGGGAAGGTTGCTTTCGGGCTTCCGAACTTGTCGATTCCACGCTGCCGAGAAAATCCTCTAAGGAGTGTCTCGGGTGACCGTACCGTAAACCGACACAGGTAGATAAGGAGAGTATCCTAAGGCGCACGAGTGAGCCCTCTTTAAGGAACTAGGCAAGTTAGCCCCGTAACTTAGGGAAAAGGGGCGCCTCATTAGGGTGAAGCCATTCAGGTGGAGCCCGAGGAGGCCGCAGAGAAATGGCTCTAGCGACTGTTTAATAAAAACACAGGACTCTGCAAAGACATAAAATCGATGTATAGGGTCTGACGCCTGCCCGGTGCTGGAAGGTTAAGGGAAGCGGTTAGCCGCAAGGCGAAGCTGTGAACCGAAGCCCCAGTAAACGGCGGCCGTAACTATAACGGTCCTAAGGTTAGTGCCGCTAGCCTTAGTAAAATCTGGCTATATGCTGGAAACTCTGTCCCCTTGAAGGGGTGAAGGGCCCGCGCTACTCCCGCGAGTAATAATGCGACGGGCGCAGGCAATCAGCAGGAAAGGCCGAGGCAATCGCTTCGGAATCCTCAGAGACTGTACGCCAGACACTCCACGGGGAGTGAAGATACAGTCCGAGCCCCATGGCGACATGGGGAGGCTGTCAGAAATGGCAGCCCGCCTGGCGAAGAGCCAGGTCTTTTAAGTAACAGATCTGAGCGAAATTCCTTGTCGGGTAAGTTCCGACCCGCACGAAAGGCGTAACGACTTGAGCGCTGTCTCAAAGAGGGGCTCGGCGAAATTGTGGTACCGGTGAAGACGCCGGTTACCTGCCGCTGGACGGAAAGACCCCGGCACCTTAACTGCATCCTAGCATTGGATTTCGGTCCATGATGCGCAGGATAGGTGGGAGACTTTGAAGCTGCGCCCCCGGGCGTGGTGGAGTCAACGGTGAGATACCACTCTTCCTGGTCTGAGATTCTAACCTCCTCCCCTGATCGGGGAGAGGAACAGTGTTAGGTGGGTAGTTTGACTGGGGCGGTCGCCTCCTAAAATGTAACGGAGGCGCCCAAAGGTTCCCTCAGGCTGTTTGGAAATCAGCCGTAGAGTGCAAAGGCATAAGGGAGCTTGACTGTGAGGCCGACGGGCCGAGCAGATGGGAAACCAGGGCTTAGTGATCCGGTGGTCCTGTATGGAAGGGCCATCGCTCAACGGATAAAAGGTACGCCGGGGATAACAGGCTAATAGTGTCCAAGAGCTCACATCGACGACACTGTTTGGCACCTCGATGTCGGCTCATCTCATCCTGGGGCTGAAGCAGGTCCCAAGGGTCCGGCTGTTCGCCGGTTAAAGAGGTACGTGAGCTGGGTTTAGAACGTCGCGAGACAGTTCGGTCCCTATCCACGGTAGGCGCAGGAGATTTGAGGGGGGCTGTCCATAGTACGAAAGGACCTGGATGGACGAACCTCTAGTGTACCAGTTGTCCCGCCAGGGGCACCGCTGGGTAGCTACGTTCGGTCGTGATAACCGCTGAAAGCATATAAGCGGGAAGCACGCCCCAAGATAAGATCTCCCTCCCGCAAGGGCTAAAGGTCCCTCGCAGACTACGAGGTTGATAGGCTGGAGGTGTAAGCGCAGTGATGCGTTCAGCTAACCAGTACTAATAGACCGTGAGGCTTGACCAT
>Ga0268280_1001186_pt1 | contig 18209 bp, 11 predicted proteins | sample saktaG_9_FD_190139 | JGI IMG/M metagenome (GOLD analysis project Ga0268280, IMG submission 190139) | Saline water microbial communities from Sakinaw Lake, British Columbia, Canada - sak_2011_5_24_40m | ecosystem: Environmental > Aquatic > Non-marine Saline and Alkaline > Saline ... | reverse complement strand
TGTTAAGCGAGTCCTTGCCCGATATGAAAGGAACGGAGTAGGCTTTAGCTATGTCGTAACATGCCAGGGATGCTCTTACCAGCCCGCCGAGCCTATCCGGCTTATCCGTATTTCCCCAGCAGAAGTTGTCGAGTATGGCGCAGCTGTTTATATCTCCCCCGACCGATACGATCTGGCGCAGCGCCTCGTCTATTACGCTTGCCGCCATCCAGTACGGATCTATCTTTCCGAAATCGGGATTGATCCCGCAGGCTAGTACTATTCCTTTATTGGACGATAGTATAGGCCTTGTTATGGAAGCATCGCCCGGACCGTCATTATTCACGCCCTGTAAGGGTTTTAATACGCTTCCTCCCTGGACCTCATGATCATATTGCCGGATGATCCATTCTTTGGACGCTATATTGGGATTTGAAAAGAGCGAAAGCAGGTCTTTAGTGAAATCTTTTTTATCTCTTGGCGCCGGTTCTTTATATTTAGTCTCTTCCCATACAGCTTTTCTCACCAGGTCAGGCCCGCCATTATGCAGGAACTCCACGTCCAGGTCCGCGACGCATTGCCCATGGTAGAAGAGTCTCAAATGCTTGGTCCCCGTGAATCGGCCTATCACCGTCACTTCGACGTTCTCTCTCTCGAAGACCGATATGAGGTCATCTATCTTTTCGGGAGAGACGGCCAGGACCATCCGCTCCTGAGCTTCAGATATCCAGGCTTCGGTGTATGTCAGGCCTTTATACTTTAAAGGTATCTTTTCAAGGTCGACGTCGGCGCCCAACTCCTCACCCATCTCACCGACCGCGCTTGATAATCCGCCAGCCCCGCAGTCCGTTATGGCGTTGTATAAATTCTTATCGCGGGCCTCGAGCACCGTATCGGTCACCTTCTTTTCTGTTATCGGATTTCCTATCTGAACAGCTTGCCCCGAAAGTTCCTGCGATTCGTGGGTGAGCTCTCCGGATGAGAATGTAGCGCCGTGAATCCCGTCTCTGCCGGTTCTGCCGCCCACCACTACGGCCAGATCGCCAGAATTAACCGTCTTAAAAGATTTATCTTTCGGCATTATCCCAACATTACCGCAGAATACCAGAGGGTTTCCCACGAAGCGCTCATCGAACAGGACAGCGCCGTTAGATGTAGGTATGCCCATCCTGTTGCCATAATCTCTTACGCCCGCTACTACGCCTTTCATAATCCTCTTTGGATGAAGCACGCCTTTAGGTAGTTTATTATATGGATAATCCGAAGGGCCGAAACAGAATACATCTGTGTTTATTATAGGTTTTGCGCCAAGCCCGGTCCCTAAGGGGTCTCTTATGCACCCGCCCAAGCCTGTGCCGGCGCCTCCGTAAGGTTCCAGGGCCGACGGATGATTATGGGTCTCGACTTTAAAGCAGACATTATGTTTTTCATCAAAGCGGATCACCCCGGAATTATCTTTGAATACCGAGACGCACCAGGGTTTTTTGAGCTCATCAGTGACTTTCATCACGGTAGACTTCAAAAGGTTAGTGATATTTAATCGCTTATCTTTGTCGCGGTACTCAATTCTCCCTCTGAACGTCTTATGTTTGCAGTGCTCCGACCACGTCTGGGCGATCGTCTCAAGTTCGCAGTCGGTCGGATCCCTCTTTAATTTTCTGAAGTAGCCGCGAATGGTGCGCATCTCGTCTATATTTAGGAAGAGCTGGCCCTTCTTGGATAGCTCTTTCAGTTTTTTGTCGCCAGCTTTCAGGATATCTATATGTGTGAGTTTAAATTGGTATGCGGGAGGCTCCGGATATATGGTGGACTTGCCTTTTACGGTATGCTGGATGACTTTATTGAAGAGTATCTTTTCGGATATCGAGAGGATCTCTTTTTTGGAGAAGTTGCCTTTGATAAGATATTTCTTGGCGGTCTTTACCTGTGTTACGCCTTCTATGCCGAGGTCTCTTATGGCTTTTTTGCCGCTATCTTCTACAGGGTCCATGACTCCGGGATTATAAGCGATCTCAACTCTCTTATACTCTTCTTCATCCGAGACGCTTCCCCGGTAGCTGTAACCTTGAGTCACCGGATCTATGAGGAGCTCTTCGCATATCCTTCTGATGTCGGATTCCTGGTCAGGAGCCTCTATCAGATATACATAAACGAACTTCACCTCTTTGATCTTATTCTTGAAGCCGAGGTCCGATATATCCTTCTTTACGCTCTCGCCGACGGCGTCGTAGAAGCCGTCCTTCTCCCTGATCTCTACTCTCCAGAGCATCTCACTCCCATTCAATAGTTGCCGGAGGCTTCGAACTTATATCGTACGCCACCCTGTTCACGCCCTTGACCTCGTTAATTATCCTGTTTGACATCTTTGCCAGTATCTCCTGCGGTATCCTCGCCCAGTCGGCGGTCATCCCGTCCACGCTCGTGACAGCCCTTAATGCGACCACGTTCTCGTATGTCCTTTCATCGCCCATTACGCCGACCGATTTTATCGGAAGAAGGACCGCGAAGGCCTGCCATATCTCGTCGTATAGACCTTCGTTAGTAATGGAGGAGATAAATCTATCATCAACTTCTCTCAATATATCGCACCGTTCTTTCGTGACTTCCCCTATTATCCTGACCGCCAATCCGGGTCCCGGGAAAGGATGCCGTCCCAGCACATCCTGGTGCATACCTAGTTCCCTTCCGACCTTCCTCACCTCGTCTTTGAAGAGGTATTTTAAAGGTTCGACCAGTTTCAGGCGCATTTTTTTTGGCAACCCCCCGACATTATGATGAGTCTTTATGGTAGCGCTAGGCCCTCCGAAAGCTGAACGCGATTCGATCAGATCAGGATAGAGCGTCCCCTGAGCCAGATAATCGACCGACCCGATCCTTTTGGCTTCTCGGTCGAATACTTTTATGAAGGTCTTTCCTATTATCTTTCTCTTCTTCTCCGGATCGATCACACCTTTTAAGCCATGCAAGAACTCATTTGAAGCGTCAACGCACTTTAGATTTATCTTAAAATGTTTCTGAAAGAGCTCCCTTACGCGCTTCGCTTCCTGCTTACGTAACAGGCCGTTATCAACGAATATACATACGAGTCTGTGTCCTATCGCCTTATTTATGAGGATCGCGGCTACGGAGGAGTCTACTCCTCCGGAGAGACCCAATACCACTTTACCCTTACCTACTGTCCTTCTTATTTCAGAAACAGTCTCTTTAACAAATGACTTCATCGACCAGTCGCTCTTTGCGCGGCAGATATCTTTAAGGAAGTTGCCGATTATATTCTGGCCGAATTTCGTGTGAGCGACTTCGGGATGGAACTGGACGCCGTACAGTCTCTTTTCAAAGTTGGCGAATGCCGCTACAGGGGTATTCTTCGAGGAGGCTATGCGCTTGAAGGATTTGGGCATCCTCTTCACTTTGTCACCGTGGCTCATCCAGGTGACACTCTCAGCCGGAACGCCTTTAAAGAGATGCTTGTGGTTTGAGACCGAGAGATTCGCTCTTCCGTATTCTCTCGAGCGGGATCTGGCGACTTCGCCTCCGAGTATCTTTGTCATGAGCTGCATGCCGTAGCATATTCCTAGGACCGGTATACCTAAAGAAAATATGCGCGCATCGCACGACGGGGCTCCGGGAGCGTAGACGCTAGCCGGACCGCCGGATAAGATTATGCCTTTAGTTTCATCTCTATCAATGGACCTTATATCTATCGTTGGAGGGACTATCTCGCAGAATACGTTCTGCTCGCGCACCTTTCTGGCTATCAGCTGGTTATATTGCGAGCCGAAGTCCAGTATCAATATCTTTTCTTTTGGCATCTACATTCCCCTACAGAGTTTGCGTTCAAGAGCTTTCTTAGAAGGAGCTTTGCATATCTTTGTGGGATAGTTCCCTGTGAAACATGCCGTGCAGAACTCTCCCCGATCGAGCATCATGGAGCTCAACATGCCATCCAGACTTAAGTACTTTAAGCTGTCTACGCCGATGAACTGGCGTATCTCTTCGATCGACTTGTTTGCCGCTATAAGTTCTTTTTTTGTCGGGAAATCGATCCCGTAAAAGCACGGCGATATCAGCGGCGGACAGCTTACGCGCATATGTATCTCGCTTACTCCGGCTTCTCTTAAGGCTCTTACGCGGCTGCGCGAAGTGGTACCGCGGACTATCGAGTCCTCGACGATTATTATCTTCTTGCCCTTCAACACGTCCCTTATCGGGTTCAATTTTACCCTGACCTTAAAATCTCTGATAAGCTGGCTTGGCTGAATGAAAGTCCTGCCTATATAGTGGTTTCTCACATATGCCATCTCTAGCGGTAACCCGGAGCCTTCGGCATAGCCCAAAGCGGCGTAATTACCAGAATCGGGTATTGGCATGACAAAATCCGCGCTTACGGGATGTTCTTTCGCAAGCGCCCTGCCAAGGTTCTTTCTGGCCATATAGACGCTCTTTGTAAAGATGTTGCTGTCAGGCCTGGAAAAGTATATATATTCAAATATGCAGAATGCGTGCCTAGGGAGAAGATTTGTATTGGGCGCTTTAAGCGACGTGAGGCCGTTCTTATCTATGATGACTACTTCGCCGGGCTCGATATCTCTTATATACGTTGCTCCTATCATATCAAAAGCACAAGTTTCGCTCGCGACGACATATGCCTGATCGATCTTGCCCAGGCACAGCGGCCTGAACCCGAAAGGGTCCCTCATGGCGTAGATGGCATCGTTTATCATAAGGACAAAAGAGTACGCGCCTTCAAGCTTTGAAAACATTGAAACTATCTTTTCTCTGTAGTTATTCTTGTGATCCTTGACCAGATAGTGGACTATCAATTCCGAGTCCATCGTAGTCTGCAGTATCGATCCGGAGTCTTCGAGCTCGTTGCTTAACTCTACGGAGTTGGTGAGATTACCATTGTGGGCTACGGCTATAAATCCCTTCTTATGATTTATGAGAAGGGGCTGGACGTTCTTGGTAACGCTGGAGCCGGTCGTGGAGTACCTGACATGGCCTATTGCGACCGGGCCTTTGAGCTTCTTTAAGGTATCCTCATTGAATACGCTGCCGACAAGGCCCATCCCTTTATGCAGGTGCACCTTCTTGTAATCATAACTCGCTATGCCGGCAGACTCTTCCCCTCTATGCTGAAGCGCATACAGGGCAAGATACGCGAGTCTCGACGCATCTTTGTGGCCGTGTATCCCTACTACTCCGCAATACTCCTTCATAGACTATTTTTTAATATCCTTATGGTATTCCTGCAAGCTCTTTACCGATATCTTTGGCTTCTTGATAAGGTTCTCTATTCCGTTTACAGACGCCTGTGCTCCGGATATCGTTGTTATAAGAGGGATATTGAAGAGGATCGCCAGGCTCCTTATCTTCATCTCGTCCTCTTTAGTCGCTTTTCCGGAAGGCGTATTTATGATGAGCGAGATCTTGCCGTCTTTTAAAAGGTCTATAGCATTCGGCCTTCCCTCGTGAAGCTTAGGCAGTATCTGGACATCGATATCATTACTCTTCAGCGCCTCCGCCGTACCTGATGTTGCCACTATCTTGAAGCCGAGATCCGCGAGCTTCTTTGCCACGAATATTATATTTCTCTTGTCCTGGTTCTTGACGCTTATGAATACAGTGCCCTTTATCGGCAGCTTCTGTCCCGCGGCTATCTGGCTCTTTGCGTAGGCGCTGCCGAATGTTGCGTCAATTCCCATTACCTCGCCGGTAGATTTCATTTCGGGGCCCAGTATAGCGTCCACTCCCGGGAACCTTATGAACGGGAAGACCGATTCTTTAACGGTGACAAAATTTATAGACTTCTCTTTGGTGAAGCCTAGTTCTTTTAATGTCTTGCCGAGCATTATCTTTGTGGCGAGATTTGCCAGCGGTACGCCGATAGCTTTGCTCACGAACGGGACGGTCCTCGATGCTCTGGGATTTACCTCGAGGATATAGACTATGTTGTTCTTTACGGCATACTGGATGTTCATCAGGCCTTTAACTTTAAGCTCTTTAGCCATCGCGTAAGTATTCTTCTTGATAACCTCTATTATGTCTTTGCCGAGAGTGTGCGCTGGCAGCACCATGGCGCTGTCTCCCGAATGTATGCCGGCCTCTTCGATATGTTCTAATATCCCGCCTATGACGCATGTCTCGCCGTCCGCTATGGCGTCGACGTCAACCTCTATGGCGTCCTCGAGAAACTTATCCACAAGGATCGGTCTTTCAGGAGACGCCTCCACAGCTCTCTCCATATAGTCAGAAAGGCTCTTCTCATCATATACTATCTCCATCGCCCTGCCGCCGAGAACGAATGACGGCCTTACGACGACCGGATAGCCTATCCTTTCGGCTACGGCTTTTGCCTCTTCAAACGAAGTGGCCGTCCCGTTATCCGGTTGGATCAATTTTAATTTTTTCAGCATCTGCTGGAAGCGCTTTCTGTCTTCGGCTATATCGATTGAATCGGGACTTGTCCCCAATATATTTAATCCCGCTTTAAAGAGCGGCCCGGATATATTGAGCGGCGTCTGGCCTCCGAACTGTACTATGGCGCCTATGGGTTTTTCGATATCCACGATATTGAGGACATCTTCCACTGTGAGCGGCTCAAAATAGAGTTTATCGGAAGTATCATAGTCGGTCGATACCGTCTCGGGGTTACAGTTGATCATGATGCTCTCATAACCCTCTTCTCTTAAAGCGTATGACGCATGGCAACAGCAGTAGTCGAACTCTATTCCCTGTCCGATCCTGTTCGGCCCGCCGCCCAGTATAAGGACCTTCTTCTTGTCGGAGGGCGTCGACTCATTCTTTGTTTCGTAAGTCGAATAATAGTACGGCCTCTTGGCTTTGAACTCACCGCCGCACGTATCGACCAGTTTATAAGCCGGCTTTATCTTCTCTTTAGATCTCATCTGTCTCACTTTATTCTCCGTTGAGTTTACGAGGAAGGCTATTTGAGTATCCGAAAATCCGAACTTCTTTGCCTTTAAAAGAAGCTCTTCCGGCATTGTTATATCCGCGTCTTTATCTTTATTCCTGAACTTTTTCAGCTCCTCTTCGACCTCGACCAGCTCTCTGAGATTGTCTATGAACCATCTGTCTATCTTGGATAGGTCGTATATCTCTTCGTTGGAAAGTCCCATCTTCAGGCCGTATCTTATGTAGAATAGCCTGTCGTCATTGGGTATCCTTATCTTCTCTTTGATATTTTCTATAAGATCCTGAGAAGGGTTTTTGAGCATATCATCGGTTACCTTGTCGCGTCCGTCCGAACCGAAACCGAAGCGCTTGGACTCCGTGGATCTGATGCCCTTTTGCAGCGTCTCCTTGAAAGTCCTTCCTATGGACATAGCCTCTCCGACGGCCTTCATCGACGTATTCAACACGCGCGAAGTGCCGGGGAACTTTTCAAAGGCGAATCTGCATATCTTGAAGACACAGTAATCTACCGTCGGCTCAAAGAATGCGGTCGTCTTGCCAGTTATCTCATTCAGCACTTCAGGAAGCGTAAGTCCAACTGCAAGCTTCGTCGCCACCCTGGCTATAGGAAATCCGGTCGCCTTGGAGGCGAGCGCCGAACTTCTTGATAGTCTCGGATTGACTTCTATTATGACGATCTCGCCGTTAACCGGATTCTGGCCGAATTGAATATTAGCCCCGCCGCCGGTTATTCCGATCTTACGTATTATCTTCTTTGAAAGGTTTACAAATTGTGTGTACTCTTCCGCGGTGAGCGTCTGGGATGGCGCTACCACAATGCTGTCGCCCGTATGAACGCCCATTGGGTCTACGTTCTCCATGGATGTGATCATTATGACATTATCCACACAATCTCTCATCACTTCGAATTCTATCTCTTTCCACCCCAGGACGGACTGTTCGACAAGTATCTGATGTACAGGGCTCATATCGAGGCCCTTGGCAAGAGAGGTTTCAAGCTCTTCCTTATTATACGCTATCGCTCCGCCGGACCCACCCATGGTATACGCAGGCCTTAATATCAGAGGGAAACCGATACCTAAGCCTATCTTCATCCCCTCTTCGACGTTTCTGGCTATGCCGCTTTTAGGAGTGCCTATGCCGATCTCGTGCATCGCCTTTTTAAATAGCTCCCTGTCCTCAGCGCGCGAAATGGCGCTTACGTCGGCGCCTATAGATTCCACGCCGTACTTCTTCAGTATTCCTTCTTTCATAAGGAAGTATGCTAAATTTAATCCTGTCTGGCCGCCGAGAGTAGGCAATATCGCGTCCGGCCTCTCCTTCTTTATTATCTCGGTCACGGCTTCGATAGTCAGCGGCTCTATGTAGGTGACATCGGCCATGTTGGGATCTGTCATGATCGTAGCCGGATTTGAATTTACGAGGATCGTGTAGTAGCCCTCTTCTCTCAGGGCTTTACATGCCTGTGAGCCGGAATAGTCGAACTCGCAAGCCTGTCCGATCACTATCGGTCCGGAGCCTATCATCAGTATCTTGTGTATATCCTTACGCTTTGGCATATTCCACCTCGCTCGAAGATCTTGCAATATTCTTTATTTTTGAAGGTTTGCCGGCGATCTTCAGGAACCTTATGAAAGCGCCATTGACCTCATTGAATCCGGGGCTTACGGGATTGTATTGAACGGATATGAATTTCAATTGCTTACTCTCCATCTCCTCTATTGAATTGTCGTTCACATTGCGCATCGTTATTTCCACATTCTTTCTTGATCTGATGGAGTTCTCATCGATCACGTATGAGTGATTCTGCACCGAGATCTCTCCTTTGAAGCTATCAGGAGGCTTTATGGGATAGTTAGAACCGTGGTGGCCGATCTTCATCCGGTCAAGCTTCCCTCCGAGCGCCAAGCCTATGATCTCATGGCCGGCAGCTATACCCATCATCGGGATCTTTCCGAGCAGATCTTTTACTGTAGCGGTTATCTCTGGGATCACCGAGTCATTTTCCGGGCCATTTGATACTATGAGTCCGTCCGGCTTCAGCGCCAGGATATCCCTTGCTTTGATATTGTAAGGCAGGAGCGTTATGTTACAGCCGAGAGTCGCGAGTTGTTTTATAAAGCTATTTTTCATTCCGAGGTCCAACACGGCTATATTCGCTCCGGACGGGCTACCTTTTATCTCAGTAGCTTTTTTTACGGAGATATCTTTTATGGCTTCGAGGGGGAGTTTCTTGTGGTTTTTAAGTCTCTTTAGCAGGTCATCTTTTGTTGAATCCTTTGTGGAAATTATACCGAGCATCTCGCCCTTATCTCTTATCGTTATGGCAAGAGTCCTCGTGTCTATTTCGCTTATAGTTATCACATCTTCTTTCTTTAAGAAGCCTTCAAGCGGCCCCTCGGCTTGCCAGTTTGAGTATATACGGGAAGATTCCTTTATGATGAGGCCGGATATCCAGCACTTCCTGGATTCGTTGAACTTTTTGGCTACCCCGTAGTTGCCTATCAAAGGATATGTAAGCACGAGTATCTTGCCGGCATTAGTCGGGTCGGTCGTCATCTCCTGGTACCCCACAACGGCCGTGTTTATCACTACCTCTCCCATTATCTCTCCTTCTGCCCCTATCGATATCCCTTCAAAAACGCTGCCATCTTCCAGTACCAGTTTTGCTTTCATGCGGTTCTCCTATATGAAAAACAAGTTTTAACACGCTTAACGCCATATGTCAAGTTACAAAGAGGTTGCGGGAGGAGAATTTGCCATCGGTGGTGAGGTTTACACCGAGCATTTTCAGGCCCACCTCGTCTCCCGGTGAAGGTATGTGAGTTATGTGTATTTCACAGCCCTTTAATTCCGCCAGCTTCTTCATGGCGATCTCTGCCGTATGATTGGCTGAAGCGCTTATGGAAAGCGCTATAAGGATCTCCTCCAGGTCAAGGCTTTCCGGCTCTCCTTTGAGTATCTCTTCTCTTAATTTTGATATCTGATTTATGATCTGAGGAGATAGTAGTAGTATCTCATCCGGTATATTAGCAAGGACCTTGATAGCGTTCAAGATCAGGCTTGATGACGCGTTCATAAGAGCGCAGTTCTTCCCGGTTATTATGCGGCCATCCTTTAATTGAAGCGCAGCTCCGCAATATATCCCTGCAAAACCTTTACCGTTCTTCTCGGCATCTTCGGCCGCTACCCTGGCTATCTCCACTACAGGCCTATCCGTGACTTTTACGCTCATTCCCTCCATCAGCATTGAGGCTCTGTCCACGGTCTCTTTCTTCTCTATTCCTAAAACGTACTCGGCATTATATCTGAAATATCTTCTGATCAGCTCCTGCTTTGCGGCCTCCTGGACAAGGCCGTCATTAACTATGCCGAAACCGGCCCTGTTCACGCCCATGTCCGTAGGAGAATTGTATGTGGGAAGATTAGCGTCCTTGTTCAGTATCCTGGTAAGCATAAGTTTTAATATCGGAAAACTTTCCACATCGCGGTTATAGTTTATAGCCGTCTCTTTATATTGAGCCAGATGGAACGGGTCTACGAGATTAAAGTCCTGTATATCGGCGGTGGCCGCTTCATATGCCACATTGACAGGATGTTTTAACGGCAGGTTCCATATCGGGAATGTCTCAAATTTGGCGTATCCTGAATTTACGCCGCGTTTATGGTCATGATACAATTGTGATAAGCATATCGAGAGCTTCCCGCTGTTGGGGCCCGGGGCTGTGACCACGACTATCGGTTTCTTGGTCTCTATATATTCGTTCTTGCCGAATCCACCCTCGCTTATCACGAGGTCCATATCGGACGGATATTTTTCTATAGGATAATGCAAATATACCTTTACGCCCCTACGCTCAAGCTTATTTTTAAATATGACTGCGGAGGGTTGATTCGCAAAACGGGTTATAGCAACTGCAAGTATGTTCAACCCCCATTTTCTTAGGTCATCTATAAGCTTAAATGTGGCGGCATCATACGTTATCCCGAAATCCCCGCGGACCCTTCCCGTTTCTATGTCGCCCGCGTATATGCCTAGCACTATGTCGATCTTGTCCTTAAGCGACTGGAGCAGCCTTATCTTTACGTTGGGATCGTATCCTGGCAGGACTCTCGCCGCGTGGTAGTCGAAACACAATTTGCCGCCGAACTCAAGATACATCTTGTTGTCAAATTTTTTGACACGATCAAGGATCGCGGCCGTCTGTTCCTTAAGGTACTTTTCGTTATCGAAACCCGTATTTCGCATCGTTACTCTCCTGATATAAATTTCCGGAAATCTGCCATAGCCTGTTTAAATGTATCCTGATCGGACTGCCAATCTTTGTATTGAGGCATCTGGGTGACCCACTCTTCGAACAACGCCCATCTGAGCTTTGCGGCGTCGGCTTGTTCCGATGTCAGGCCCAAATTACCCTTTATTATCGGCTGCATGCTTGGCAGGTTGGCTTTGCCCCTGTAATTATTTATAGGCGTTACTTTACCGGTTAGCATATTATATTTTGACGGGATCTGAATTCCCGCTATCTCGTAATTCACGACGCGTGTAAAAATAGATTTATATGATGTCACGATCAGAGCAACTACAGCTATTATTATGATCGCCGGAAGAAACACCTTTTTCATGAGACCCTCCTAGTATTAGCTAGTTCTGAAGCTCCATTTTATAAAGATTATCGTAGGTCCCGGTAACCCACAAATATTTTCCGGCCCAGGCTATTCCTGTAGTCTTCGCGGCCGGGGATCTCAAATATCCAAGTATCTCTAACTTCTCTATGTCGGTCTTATATATGCGCTTAGAGTACCAACAGCTGATCCATATATTTTTACCATCCCATGCCAGATGCGCCGGTTCCAGTATCCTGGCTATTTCAGCGGTGCTTAATATATTCATCTCGGCATCCATCTTAAGAAGATGGAACTTTGTCCCCGTGGGGGACCTTGTCCACGTTATGACAAAGAGGTTCGAGCCGTTCCAGAGGACGCCGGCCGGATTCGCCGGTTCCAAGGACTTTTCTGACACCGCGTACATCTTACCGTCCTCTATCTTTGCGGTGAAGACTTTTTGCGCATCCCAATCAGTTACAAAGAACGTATCTTTATCTTTTAGGGTTGTCCCTTCGGTGAAGGAGCCCGCCGGCGCTATCTTTCTGATTATCTTTCCGGTCTGGGTATCTACGACCCACGTATCGCCCTTCTTGCCGTTATTCACCCATATATCATTTGCGTCGGAATATAGCCCCTCATGGTACCACTTCGGTATCTTGATCTTCGCAACGATCTTAGCTTTTATCTCCCGGTAATCCTTGGAGATGGTAAAGCCTGAAAACCCTAATACCGCGACTGCCAACAAGAGCAGTTTGAAAACTTTACCGGATCTATGTTTCATATATCAGAATTTGTAATATGCCCCCGCGCTTAAGGAGGTTTCGTCTATGAAATGCCCTTCAATGCTTAAGTAGGTGTTCTTCGTCATCTTTACATCGCATCCGACCACTACGCCGGCATAATATCTCGGAGGGCGGTTCTTCCTGTCGATGTCATTGGTCTTCTGTATCAGGTTCCCGTATGAAACTTTGGCGCCCGCGAATGGGGTCAGGATGCCGACATCCTTTGAAGATACCAGGGAGAGCTGCCAATCTTCGTAAATAGCCATCTTCTTATCGCCGCTTAGGTTCCTGTTGGCGGGATGAGTGCTTGTATGCTGGAAGCCGGTCACCACGCGGACCTTATTTACGGCGTCATCCATGACCCTTAACCTGAACCCGTAACCTCCCGCGAATCCGTAGTTGTGCACGACTTTAGGATGGACCCCGCCCTTCTCCCTTACATTGCCGAATCCTATCTTCCCGTCCAGCGTGAGCCAGTCATAGACTCCGTAAGATAATGTGTAGTAGTTCTGCAGGCTCCTGACGTTTCCGTAAGAGTTGGCAAGGTCGTGTTTGAATATGCTGTTATTCTGGTACCCGGTTATATACTTACCCTTGTATGGTATGTTCGTACCGTCGGTGGGTGCTGCGAAGAGAGAATATGCGGTGAAGATAGTGACAACTATTAACCCATATATCTTTGTCTTCCGCATATGGGTTTGTATTTTACTACATTATTTGTCGTAAGTCGAGTAATAATATGGAGTGTGCGCTCTGAATTCGGCCGCGCACGTATCGACAAGCTTGAAGTCCGGAGTGAGGCCTGCCTTTTTCCTCATCTGGTGTATAGCTGCTTCATCTAGGCCTAATAATTGAGCAAGTTGGCGATCGCTGAAGCCGTATTGCTTCGCTCTCTTAAGCAGCTCTATGCCGATGACTCCCTTGCAGTTGACGATCTCTCTCTCCAGCTCTACTATCTCTTTTATATTATAGAGGAACCACCTGTCTATCTTCGTCATCTCATATATTTTATCTATTTCTAAAGAGACCCTGAAAGCGTCAGCGACGTAAAATATCCTATCGGCTCCCGGCGTTCTCAATTTTTCATAGATCATATCCAGAGTGTCGGCGTTACATTTAATATCGCTGAGCTTCTCTTTGAATAGTATACTCTCCAGCCCGAATTTCTTTATTTCCAGAGAACGTAATCCTTTTTGAAGAGCTTCTTTGAAGGTCCTGCCTATAGACATAGCCTCTCCTACCGATTTCATCGAGACCGTTAGAGTGGGATCGGCCAAGGGGAACTTCTCAAACGTAAAACGCGGTATCTTTACCACGCAATAGTCTATCGACGGCTCGAAGCACGCGGGCGTCTCTTTCGTGATATCATTCGGTATCTCATCGAGCGTATATCCTACGGCCAATTTTGCGGCTATCTTTGCTATCGGGAAACCGGTTGCCTTGGAAGCCAAGGCCGAGCTTCTTGAAACTCTAGGGTTCATCTCTATGACTACCATCCTCCCGGTATCGGGATGTACGGCGAACTGGATATTCGAGCCTCCGGTCTCAACTCCTATCTCTCTTATGCAGGCGATAGCGGCATTTCTCATTTTCTGGTATTCTTTATCGGTCAATGTCTGTATCGGTGCCACTGTTATGGAGTCGCCGGTATGAACGCCCATCGGATCGAAATTCTCTATCGAACATATTATGACGACGTTGTCCTTGACGTCGCGCATGACCTCAAGTTCAAACTCTTTCCAGCCGATCACGGACTCTTCCACCAGGATCTCGCTTATCATGCTCGACTCAATGCCGATCTTCGCGCGTATTTTGAACTCCTCCATATTATACGCGACGCTTCCTCCTGTACCGCCCATGGTGAAGCTGGGCCTTATGATAAGCGGGAAGCCTATCTTTTCTGCCACAGAGCACGCGTCTTTCAGATTATATGCTTTGTCGCTCCTCGGCAAATCCAGCCCTATTCTTTGCATCGCTTCTTTAAATAATCGCCTATCCTCGCCCTTCTTGATAGCCTTTATGTTCGCGCCTATGGTCTCCACTTTGTATTTTTTCAATATTCCTTTTTCAGCAAGGCCTATCGCGGCGTTAAGAGCGGTCTGTCCCCCAAGCGTAGGCAGCAGGGCATCGGGCCTCTCCCTCTCTATGATCTTCTCTATCACATCGACGGTTATCGGCTCTATATAAGTTCTATCCGCCATATCAGGGTCTGTCATTATCGTGGCGGGATTCGAGTTGACAAGTATTACCTTGTAGCCGTCCTGCCTTAAGACCTTGCAGGCCTGTGAGCCGGAATAGTCGAATTCGCATGCCTGCCCTATCACTATAGGCCCGGATCCGATTATCAATATTGATTTAATGTCTGTTCTTTTAGGCATTATTCTTCATCATCTCCGTGAACTTTGCAAATAGATATTCGGCGTCATTAGGACCGGGGGCCGATTCCGGATGAAATTGGACAGAAAATATGGGGAGTTTCTTATGTCTCATCCCTTCAAGCGTCATGTCGTTCAGGTTCATATGAGTTATCTCGACATCTTTTTTATTCAGAGTATCTATGTCTACGCAGAACCCGTGATTCTGCACAGTTATGGCAACTTTGCCGGTCTTGAGATCTTTAACGGGCTGGTTACCGCCGTGATGGCCGAATTTTAACTTGTATGTCTTGCCTCCAAAAGCCTGCCCGAGCATCTGGTGGCCGAGGCATATACCGAATATGGGGACTTTGCCTATCAACTCCTGCGTGGTCTTGACTATGTAAGGCAGCGCGGCGGGGTCCCCGGGGCCATTCGATAGAAGTACGCCATTTGGCTTGTGGCTCAATATCTCTTTTGCTGTCCTGTTAGCGCTTACAACGGTTACGCGGCAATCATTCCGGGCGAGCTCTCTTAATATATTAAATTTTACGCCGCAATCTACCACGACCACTCTGTGCCTGCCCTTATTATTCCAGTCATAGTCCTTCGATTGCGCGACTTCCTTGACAAGATCCACACCTATCAGGCCGGGCGATCTTTTCGCCTTTTCTATAAGGCTCTTTTCGTCCGGATCGATGGTAGATAAAACGGCCTTCAATGCGCCAGCCTCTCTTATGTGAAGCGTGATCGCGCGCGTGTCAACGCCCTCGATCCCGACAATGCCGTTCTCATTAAGATAAGCGCCCAACGTCTTCTTGCTTCGCCAGTTGCTAGCTATTTTTGAATATTCCTTTACTACAAAGCCCTCCACGAACGGCTTGCGGGACTCCGCGTCCTCATCGTTCACACCGTAATTCCCTATCAAAGGGTAGGTCATGGTGACGATCTGGCCCTTATACGACGGATCGGTCAATATCTCCTGATAGCCGGCCATGCTCGTATTGAAGACGACCTCGCCGTATCTTTCGCCGGATGCGCCGAAGGATCTTCCCTTAAATATCTTGCCATCTTCTAGTGCCAGGATCGCTTCCATATTGAGGTGTAGGTTATTTTTTTATTTTTCGCTCCCTATTGAGGGCCGATTTAATGAATTCCCTGAACAGCGGATGCGGTCTATCCGGCTTTGATTTGAATTCCGGGTGGAACTGGACCGCTATAAAATAAGGATGTTTTTTTATCTCTATTATTTCGACAAGGCCCTTCTTCGGATAGACGCCGGAGAAGATTATACCTTTTTTCTCCAATAAGTCACGATAAATGTTGTTGAATTCATACCTGTGGCGGTGGCGTTCCGATATCATCGATCTTTTGTATGTCCTATAGGCCAGGCTCCCCTTCTTTACCCTGCACGGATAGGCGCCCAAGCGCATGGTGCCTCCCATGTTTTTTATATCTTTTTGCTCTTCCAGGAGGCTTATGATGGGATATTTGGTATTTTTATTGAACTCGGTTGAGTTGGCCCCCTTCAGGCCGCAGGCGTTCCTGGCGAACTCCACAACGGCACATTGCATCCCAAGGCATAATCCCAGGAATGGGATCTTATTCTCCCTGGCGTATCTTATGGCCGCCACCTTGCCTTCTGTGCCGCGGTAACCGAACCCTCCCGGAACGAGCACTCCGGCAACATCGCTTAATAGTCCCGCCGCGCCGTGCTTTTCTATATCTTCGGAATCCACCTTCTTTATAGTAACCCTCGCGTCATTGTACATTCCGGCATGCGTGAGAGATTCATATATAGATTTATATGCATCCTGTAATCCTATATATTTACCTACTACCGCTACGGTCACCTTATACCTTGGCCTGAGCACTCTTTCCACAACTCTCTCGCCCCAGTCTTTAAGGTTGCCTGACCTGCATTTCAGCCCGAAGTGGTTAAGGATTATCTTGTCAAGCCCCTGTTCTTTAAATACCAGAGGTATCTGGTATATAGATTCGGCGTCCCTGGCCTCTATTACAGCCCCTTTGCCTACGTTGCAGAAGAGCGATATCTTATCTTTAATATCTTCGGAAAGAGCCTTTTCAGTGCGGCATATCAGTATGTCGGGCTGTATCCCTATCTCCCGGAGTTTTCCAACGCTGTGCTGGGTAGGCTTCGTCTTTATCTCTTCGGCGCAGCGCAGATAAGGTACTAACGTAAGATGCACATACAACGCGTTGCGGTAACCGACTTCGAGCCTGAACTGCCTTGCCGCTTCGAGGAATGGCAAGCTCTCAATATCACCGACCGTGCCGCCCACCTCAACTATCATGACCTCGGCCTTGGAAGCCTGGGCAGCTTTTCTTATCCTCTCTTTTATTTCGTTGGTTATGTGAGGGATAACCTGTATGGTCTTGCCCAGATAATCACCGCGTCTCTCTCTCGCTATTACGGTGTTATATACCTGGCCGGTCGTGGCGTTAGAGAACTTGGTAGTTTCGGTATTGACGAATCGTTCATAATGCCCGAGATCAAGATCTGTTTCCGCTCCGTCCTCGGTTACGTAGACCTCACCGTGCTGGTAAGGGTTCATAGTCCCCGGATCTACGTTAATATAAGGGTCCAGCTTCATGAGCGCTACTTTTAATCCGCGGGACTCCAGTATCTTGCCTATAGACGCCGAGGCTATGCCTTTGCCCAGACTTGAAATAACCCCACCCGTGGTAAAGATATATTTTGTCATATTACGCCTTCTTTCTCTTTGAAAAACATATAACCTTTTGCGATACTACATCGGACATTATCTTTAGATCTCTATCGCCAATATCATAAACTTTTACTACGTTCTTAAATTTTTCGGCATTAGGTACAAGTCTTGTTAGTATATTTTTTGATCTCGTGAACCATGCATGGTTCAGCGTGACATTCTTCTTCTCAGGAAATAATGCTACATAGAATATGTTCGTCTCGACCAGGTCCTGAAAGAAATGTGTGCCGAAGGAGAGCTCGGGCTTTGCATTAGCCGCCGAAAAGGAGACCTCGACCAGTACAGCTATATTATTTATTTCGGCGAATTTTACGGGCACCCCTAATGAAGGTGTAGAGGTACCCCACCTTCCCGGCCCCAATAGAAGGGTCGGCATTATGCCCCTCTCTTTTATATTCGTATTTAATTCTCCCACAGCATGCGCGATCTCATATTTGTCCGACTGCGTAAGCTTGCCGTATTCCTGGGGATCGACGGATATTATCCTTTTGATATCCTGCGAAACGTTTCCTCCGAGAAAATATCCGTTCGATTCAAAGAGAATATCGGTTTTATTGACATGGTCCGGGATATCGACCTTCTGGCCCAGCCCCCTGGTCTGTAGAGGTCTGCACTGCAGAAGGTTTATTTTAAAGTTCTTATCCTTGGTAAAGTTTACGGTAAATTCTATCTCCACAGGATAGTTGTAGTCCTCTTCAAGCGCTTTCAATATCTTTGCGAAAGAGTCGATCAGCATGTTGTTGCCAAGCGCGGCATCGAGCGTTAATAGCCAGTACTCCTTATCCTCCATACCTCTTCCG
>Ga0268280_1001185_pt1 | contig 18227 bp, 20 predicted proteins | sample saktaG_9_FD_190139 | JGI IMG/M metagenome (GOLD analysis project Ga0268280, IMG submission 190139) | Saline water microbial communities from Sakinaw Lake, British Columbia, Canada - sak_2011_5_24_40m | ecosystem: Environmental > Aquatic > Non-marine Saline and Alkaline > Saline ... | reverse complement strand
ATTTCAATAAGTGGGATCCGACAATCAAGTTTGACTATGTAACAGTGGATACAAGCCAAACCCAGGACCAACATCCCACCAAGACCACCAAACGAATCGATCAAAACCAAGCATGATGAAACTGATTCAGACCATTGACCAGGTAAAGGCTTACAGTTCGATTCTAAATGCTTCAGTAGCATTGGATCTGATCAAACCCTATCTTACAGATAGTGATGTGCTATTCATCAGACCGGCAATCGGAAAAGAATTCCTTGCCGACCTGGCCACTAAACTTGATTCCACGGATGACTTGTGGAAACAGGCGCTTGACTTGACACGCAAACCACTTGTTCTGTATGGATTATATCTTGCCATTGATGAAATCGGAGTGAGTTTATCCGGTCAGGGTGTTCAGATTTCATCCTCACCGACCAATACGCCGGCACCGCAGTACAAGGTGATGAATTCTAAGCAAAACCTTATGTCGCGTGCCAATGCCGCCCTGGATGATCTTCTTGAACTGCTTGAAACCAATAAAACTACGTTTACATCCTTCAAACCGGCAGATCCAGGCTTGTTTATCCACAATGCTGTTGAATTCTCTAAAGCCATTGATATCCGTGGATCAAGGAGGGTGTTCCTTGCCCTGGTCCCGGTAATCCGGTCCATTGAAACCAAATATATCAGACCCATCCTCAGCGATGGCCTGTTTGATAAGTTGAAAGCTGCCCTTGTGGGATCTGACGATCTTTCTGCAGACTATAAAAGCCTGATCGAACTGATCAAGCCGGCCCTTGCTCATATTTCAATGGCCCGTAGTCTTGATGAGATTTCAATAGACGTCCTCGATTGGGGTGTTTTTTCCAATGCAGAAAGCACCTTTACCAATATTATGTCCAAGCAAACGGCCAATCGTGAACGAATCCTCTCCATGCAGCAGGCAAACCAGACAGATGGCGACAGCGAATTACTGGCCATTCAATTGTTCCTGGATCGAAACGCATCAGAGGAGAAGTACCCGGACTATTTTAAATCGGCATTGTATAGCGGAAAGGATTCTCCTGGCTCCATAAATCAGTATTCGAACAGTGGTAAAAGCCTGTTTTTCGCATGACAGAAACAACGATAGTCAGTGAGGTAAGCAACGTGGTTGGTATCATTACTGCACCCGTGGCTTTGTTCTTTGTGGTCCGGCTTGTTAATAAAATTGACCGTCTGGCAAAAGAGATCCGAGAGATTGCTTTATACAATGCTAAAACCGGAGTGCATTGCATAGATGTGCATAAGGAAATTGCAGATCATTTGGTGTTGCATGACGGGCAGATTAAAGAATCCAGTGAAGCAGTCGCTGATCATGAAGGAAGAATTGTTGCAATTGAAACCCAAATAAGTAAACCATGAAAGAACGAGTATTCAAGAATTGGAGAACGTCATTGCTTGGCGCTATTCTGATCATCGGAGCACTTGCAGCCGTATTTGTCGGCAGGGCAACTTTAACCGAAGCCGCCCTGGTTCTGCCGGTGGCATTTACCTTGATTTTCATCAAGGATCCTTCCAAATACGTTGAAAAATGAAAAAGATCATTGTTTTTCTCATCCTGTCAGCCCTCGTGGCTTCCTGTATGACCGAGAAACAGGCCCGAAGTAAGTATCCATGCACCGGATCGGTTTCCTTCAAGGTCCACAGGGATACTACCTATGTTCCATGTGTGGTTGAAACCAAGATTCCGCCGGATAGCGCATGGCTTAAGGCGCTTGTTCAATGTGATAGCAATGGAGAGGCTTATATCAAGGAGATTCAGCAGATGAAAAACGGCAAAAATACCACTGCGTTTGTGCATATCGACAAGGGAAATATCCTTGTCGCCGGTGCAAAGGTGGATTCCTTTGCCGTATATACTTCTTATAAGAAGCAGTATATCCATGAAACGGATCAGCAGGTGATCACGCTTGCGCCGGCCCAGGTGAAATATGTTCCCAAGGCCACTGAGTTTTTTGCCTGGTCAGGCGGAGTATTTTGGTTGATTCTGTTATTAATCGTAGGGATCAAACTTTTCACCTTAATAAAAAAAGTATGGCCAATATAAATCTGTATTTCCCGAAAGTGCTTGCCTTCGAAGGCGGTTTTATCAATGATCCCGGGGATCATGGCCATGAAACAAACATGGGAATTACCCTTAATACATGGAAGTGCATCGGGAATGACAAAAACCGTGATGGCATTATAGATGGTCAGGACATCAAAATGCTTACCAGGGATGATGTTCTTATGGTCCTTAGACGTGGCTTTTGGGATAAGTGGCAGGCTGATCTTATCAATAACCAATCCATTGCCGAGCAATTGGTGGATTGGACATGGTCGAGTGGGAAATGGGGAATTATATGGCCACAAAGGCTTTTGGGTATTAAAGCAGATGGCATTGTGGGAAATTATACCCTTGCATCCGTGAATTCAGCTTCACCCGCCGAATTTCATGCAAAGGTGCAAAATGCAAGGGTATTGTTCACACAGGAAATATGCCGCCGTGATCCATCCCAGGAAAAGTTTCTCAAGGGATGGCTGAATCGGATCCATTCATTCAAATTTCAATAATGAATATCGTTCAAATTGATTCCGTAAGCTGCAAGCTTCCTACTGCCTGGAATGAGCTAACCAAAAAGCAGCTTCTTTTTGTATCGAAATTGTTTAGCAAAAGCTTAACAATTGTCGATTTTGAGGTTCGGGCCTTGTATGAATTCCTTTCCATAAAGAAGAGTCTGTTTTTCAAGATTCATCCGGAAGATGCTTATTCCCTTTGCCAGACATTTGATTTTCTGATCAAGGATGTAACATTGACAAGGAATGTAATGCCGGTACTTTGGCACCGATTTCATAAGTATTACGGACCCAGCGATAATATGCTGCAATGCACTTTCGGCGAATTCACCAGGGCGCACAGCCATCTGGAACAGTACTTAAAAACCAAGGATGAAAAGGTTTTAAGTGAAATCGTTGCAATTCTGTACAGACCGAAAAAGACAACCTGGTGGATAAGAAAACATTTCGCCAGTACCAAGGATCCCCGCAGAAAGCTTCATGATCTTTCTCTAAAGAACCGTACGGCCTCCTTTAAAACACTTGATCCGGTAATTAAGTATGGTGTATTTCTATTCTTTACAGGGGTTTTGAATTCCCTGCCGGAGCAATTTCCCAATGTCTTCCGTAAGCGTGAAGATTCGGAAGAAAACAAACATGGTTGGGTGCCCCTGATCATTTCCCTCTCCGATGGCAAGACCGATGATGAAAGCCTTGAAAGGGTCTTAAGTTCAAACCTGTATAATGTGTTCTTTGGATTGGAACAGAAAGCCACGGAATATTTTAAATTCCTTGAAGAAACAAAACGCCATGAGTAAATTCAATGTTGCTGAATATCTGCAGTATTTCAAGAGTACTGCCTCCTTGCACCCTGCCATAAAAGGCTTTTATACCATGGATATTAATGAAGTCCTGGGCGATCTTCGTCAGGGAATGCAATATCCGGCATTGATCCTGAATTCAGTGAATGGTTTCCTTAGTGAAAATACGTCACAGGAAAATACGCAGAATCTTGTGAAAGCCGGTTTCATGGTGATAGATCATGCTGATTCCGTTGATGATTTTGCAAGGGAAATGCAGATCCTGGGCGATACTTTTGAGTGGTCCATGCAGATCCTGTCCAAACTTAAGGATGATGCCGCTTGCGGGGATTTCATCCGCAAATTCGATGTGAACAGCATCAAATTTGAAATGCTTGGACCAGTCTTCGATAATGATTACGGATTCATGTTCACCTTCGACCTTCGGTTTTTCGTTGATGGCCTTGCGTATGATCCTTCCCAATGGCTGACCGAGCCCAAGGAAATAATGGCCGGCTTCCAGGGATAACCATCCTGTCCTTTATTTTCCTTCGCCTTGGAAGTTACTTTACATCATGGATAATGTAACAGGTTCCAATCTTCCGAATTCATCATCAACAATGGTTCAGGATGAACGACAAATTGCCGATGCCTGGGCAAAGATCACGATCAAACGCTGGCAGAAGAAGATCCAGGGAATGCAGATCGGTGAAACCGGAGAACTCACCAGGAGTTTCCTCTTTGATGTCGTCGCATCCGCAAAGGGTGATGTTCTTAAAATCGATTTCGCCTTTAAGTATTATGGTAAGTTTGTAGACATGGGAGTAGGCAAAGGAGTTAAGATTGGTCAGGTTAAAGAGAATCAGGATTCTCGAAAACTTGAAGGCAAAATGCTTGGAAATCGCAGAAGGCCGAAGAAATGGTATTCTAGAACCTTTGCCGCAGAAGCAATGAAATTGGGCGAGATCATGGCAAAGGAGTTTGGCCGTAGGGGCACCGTAGTCATTTCTGAGAATATTAATGACCGATCAATAAAGTAAGTATGGCAAATACCAATGAAACCGCAAGGGCAACCGTCATTCTGAACGGGCAGCAGGCCAATGCGACCTTGAAGGAGATCGAAGCCGCCGCCAGGGCGCTCAATTCAGAACTTAAGAATTGCAAGACCGGCACACAGGAGTTCGCAGATAAAGCTTCAAAACTCCAGGAATTGAATACCAAACTTGGTGAAATCCGCAAATCAACGAAAGCCATAGGAGATCAAATGAAAGAATCTGCTGGCGGGATCACAAGCTTGGTTAAGGAAATGGGTGCCGGCCTGGCCGCCGCTTTCGGCATTGAAAAGATTGGCGAATATTTCAAGGAAGGCATTAAAAAGGCAATAGAACTTAGAGATACTGAAAAGATTCTGCTTGAAGTACTCGATGGCAACAAGGCCAAGCAGAGGGAATTGATAGATCTTGCTAAGGAAAGGGCAGGGGTTTCAATGGATTCAAGGCTTGAAATCGAACAGGCTGAAAAGTTCCTGGCCATACAGGATAGAACTCCGGATCAGATTAAGAAGACCATTGAAGCCGCCCAGGATCTTGCCGTGGTAACAGGGCAGACCTTGGAAAAGGCTGTTGAAGACCTTGATGCAACCATGGAAGGAAGGATCCCGAAAGGTTTGCAGAAGCTTTCAAGCGGATTCAAGGATCTGACCAAGGAGCAACTTTATAGTGGTGCCGCCATTGATTTGGTTGCAAAGAAATATAAAGGGCTTGCAGAAGGCGAGATGCAAACCACTGAAGGGCACCTGAATTTGCTCAGTAAGGCATGGAACGCACTTCAACGTACTATGGGTGAAGCCATCCTTGGAACCAACGGAATATTTGACAACCTGGTACAAGGTGCCACTGATGCGCTCAATTCCTTCAAGAAGTTGTTTGAAATTCCAATGGCTGAAAAATATAGGCAGGAAGAAGAAAGTTTGAATGCCTTGGTATTTCAGATCCAGGCTACCAATACTAATCAGCAGGAGAGGAACCGGCTGATTGAGGAACTCCGACAGAAATATCCGGAATTCCTTGGCAACATAAAGGATGAGGATGTTTCCAATCAGTACCTGGCAAAGCACCTGGAAGAAGTCAATTATCAGTATATGGAAAAAATCAGGCTGGCAGAATCTGAAGACAAGCTAAAGGATATTGCAGAATTACAAGCGAAGGCATCAAAAAAGCTTTCTGATGCAGAAATGGACCGAAATAAGATCCTGGCTTCTTCGATGGACCTTCTCTATAAATCCAATGCGCCTGCAGCTAAATTGGTTGAACAGGCTTCTTCCCTGGAAGAAAAGATCAGGCTTGTCAAAGAGTATTGGGGTGCCGGTGGGGGTTCCTTTGGCACCGCTTCTGCTTTTTTGGAAGCGGCTGAAAAGGCCAGGCAGGCCGCAGATAAGATGAAGGTGTATGGTGTTGAATTCAAAAATGAGCAATTGAAGATTGCTGAAGAAGCCGTGAATTCATCCCTTAACCTGACCAATACGCTTGATAACGTATCTGATCAGATCCTTTCGATTGCTGTTCAGACCCGGGATGAAAACCTTAAGAGTATTGTTCAAAGTGAAATGGAAGATCGTGAACGCCGCAGAAGGGTAGGGGAGAGTGAAAAGGTTTCTTTCAAAGAGGATCTTGATTGGAAGAAAATGTCAGTTGATCAGCTTAACGATTATATTTCAAAAGGTCGTGAAGCCGATGCCACAAATTCTGATCGAACCAATATGCGAAAGGCACAGGATGAATTGAATTCCAGGACCAAATCGAATGAGAAGCTAAAGAATGCGTATCAGGATCTCATCGATGCCATGAAGGATATTGATAACAAGAATTTTGCGACTAAGCTTACCAATATGCAACGGGAAATCAATGCCGTTGAGAAGGCTTATGACACGCAGATTCAGAAGGCGCTTAAATTTAAGAAAGACAATGAAAAGGCCTTAGCTCCCGAAGAAAAGAAAGGCATTGATGATCAGGTGGATCTTCTTAGGATAACCAAGGAAGCACAGATTCAACAGGTGTTAAAGCAACAGGAACAGCAATTTGCCACCGATGTTGCTGGGATCAGCGATAAATTGAGAATTGCAAGACTTTCCATTGCTCAGAAACAGGTTGAGGAAATCAAACAGAAATATAAGGATGCCAAGGATGAAATTCTTTCAGCGATTTTATATGCCTATAACCAAGAGGTTGCAGCAGCTGAAGGGAATAATGATAAATTGATCCTGGCAGAGCAACACCGCCTTGATGCGATTCACCGCATCAATAAAGATATTGCCATACTTGATAGAGCAGAACAAGACGAATTGAAACAGCAGAAAATGCTGTTTGAGGAAAAATTTGTCGATGATCTTGAAAAGCTTCGTGAAAAAGGTGAACGGGATATTGCCGTAAAAAAGGAAAAGATTGAGCTTGAAGTTCAGGCAAAATATAAGAAGATCCTTGCAGATAATATTGGGGATGAAGCCAAAACCAATACTATCAAGGAGCAGATGGCCAAGGAAACGGCCGATAAAATTGCCGAGTATAATAAAAAGGCTTATGTCAAACTTGCAGGTGAAATTGTTACTCTGGGAGGGCAGGCCGTCAGTGCCTTATCGCAACTTAATCAGATTCAGACCGACAAGGAAAATGCCGATCTTCAGAAGGATGAAGATTCGAATAATAAGAAGAAGAAGAATCTTGAAGATCAGCTTTCCCATAAACTTATTTCCCAAAAGCAGTATGATGATGCAATCAAGGCCATGGATGATGAACTTGATGCTAAGAAAAAGAAACTTGCACACGACCAAGCCGTTAGAAACAAACAGCTTGCCTTGGCGCAAGGCATCATCAACGTGGCCCAGGCCGTAACATCAGCCCTGACCGGTGGACCGATTTTAGGAGAGGTATTAGCAATTATTACTGCCGCCCTTGGTGCTGCACAGATCGCAATCATTTCAAGTACCGAAGTTCCGCAAGCTTCGAAAGGCCGGTATTCCGTAATAGGTGCCCAGGATGGTAAGACCTATGACAATGTTCCGTATGAAAAGAATCCGCAGACTGGTATCTATTCTTCTCCGCTTCTCATAAGTGAAACCGGTAAGGAAATGGTCATAGATCCCGTTACCACGCAAAAGCTTGTAACCTATTACCCCCAGGTGATCCAGGCAATAAATTATGCGAGAACCCCACAGGCTGCAAGCGGCAGGTATTTTGAATCTTCATCCAATACAGGAAAATTCGGCTTCACCGATCCTGAGTTGATTGCTGCCATTACAAAACTGAACGAACACCTGGATAAAGGTATTCCTTCATATATCTCATACACTCACCTTCAGGATGAATTGAAGAAGGTTGGTTCCATTGAATCCGATGTTTCAAATCAATAATCACTTTTTTATGCTATCCCTGGAAGTAAACGGCACGGCCTTGGATCTTCCCAAGGAATTTTCATTGACGTTAAACCTCAAATCGCCAATGTTCAATGATATCGGTGATTATTCATTTCCTTTTAAGATCCCATCCACGGACCGGAACAAGTCGATCCTGGGATGGAAACACCGGATTGAATCAACCAGGGATCAGTATGAGTTTTATGATGGCAGTTTATTGTTTAACGGATCGGTGATCTTCTCGGGACAAGTCCGGATCAAGGAAGCAAATCTGGACTTTTATGAAGGCGCGTTGTATGTGCAGAACGGGAGTTTCAATTACAAGGTAAAGGAAGCTTACCTGGATGAACAAGCCCTTGGAGAAATGCACTGGCGCGGGGAAAGTATGGCTTTGGATTTTTATAATTCAATGCGGAATTATTCATATCCTGATGTCGATTTTCAGATGCCTGAGTGCATGAATGTTGATTATTTCGATCCTGAAACCTATGATGCTGAATTGCATTGGTACAATTATACGGGAAGAAACGGGCATATGAATTTAACTTCAGCGTTAAGTGCCAGGACCTTGCTTGTTCCGATGTTTTATCTCCGTTTCGTGATTGGTAAGGTGATCAGCCTTATGGGATACTCAGTTGAAGATGATTTTTTTTCTCAGGGAAAGGATCTTTCAACATTGGTCATATACAATTCATTTTCGGTCAATGAATTGTATTGGACGATAAAGGACCTGTACTACCAGGTTCATATGCCACATGTGAAAATCGGAAAGTTTTTCACCGATATACAGAAATTCTTCAATTGCACTTTCCTTGCGGATGATCATCTTAAGGTGGTCCGCATTGTCGGAAACCAGGACCGGCTGAAAGCATTGCCGTATAAGGAATTTTCATCTAAGGTGATTTCAATTTCAAATCAGATTTCCGATAAGGTCCTGGGAGTTCAGCTTTCCATGACACCGGATAACGGGGATAAGGTGTATGAAGACCTTACCGCCGCCGAAGCTGATTTCTTCGATCATCTTAAAGGATCGGTTCAGAGGTTTGAGGATCTTCCTGGCCGGCCGATAACAAGCTTGTTTGATCTCCGCTATGTGATCGATGAAAATAAATGGTATCAATTCGGTAACGGGGGAGCAAATACCTGGCTTCAGGTTTCACCCAGTGAATTTTTGTATATCAATTTCATGTACGGACAACCCCTTGAAAACAGCAAAACCGAAATCGGTATTTGTATGGTTTGCCCCCAGGATGAAGTTTGTGGCCGAGTTGGAAATCTAGGAACCGATTATGCAAAAATCGTTCCCAAGCTTGCTTTTGCAAGTTTGCGTGAGAATTATTCTCATCAAATGAAGGTTAGTTGCTATCCTTATTCCGATGATTTCCGCCTGATATGGTACGGCACAAACGGCCTTTTCAATAAATTTCATAAAGATTGGTATGATTGGGTGTTCAATACACGCAAGAAAGTTCAGATAACAAAACTGATGGATTATTTGCAGTTGAAAGCGCTTAATTTCGGAAGCAAGTACCGGATTAACGGGGTTAATTACCTTTTAAGTGAAGTCCAGGTAACATTGAATATGGACTGCTTAAAACCGGCCGTGATCAAAGCATACTGCTGCCTTTAATCCTTGTCCTTTATTTTTTTCCTTGCGGGCCTTAAACTTGCCCCATGATTCAAATTTCAGACAAGCCGGCCTTGAACTCATTTTCCGGTAATCCCATCCGTTATGAGGTTCTTTCGGGATCCTTGTTATCCTCAGTGGGAAGCAAAGCGCAGATGATCCTGAAGTTTACGGCCATGGAAGTTGTGACCGGCCATCATTTCAGCCTTACCGTCAATAACGAAGTCCTTACGTTCAATCAGTTGATGTTTCCTGATGATAGTGGACTATCAATTCCATTGATCAATAATAATCTGGCTGAGTATGTTTTTGCGATATGCGAATGTTTAAAGCTGAATTATACCCTTCGTTCCAATTATGATTTCATCCTGGGTGATGTTACCACAGGTGAAAGGCGTATCACCATTATTGCCAAGGAAAAAGGATCGAAGTGGACACTTGCTTTCGGAAATAATACTGTTTCCGGTTTGACCATGGATTTAAACCAGGGGGGAACAGATGAAATCGAAAGGGATAATTTTGGTATTGTCTGTTCAATTTGGATTGATCAGACAGTAAACATCCAAGGGGGGAACGCCCCTCATCCAACCGGTGTAATTCAGCCACAGCTTCATAAATTTGCAGAAGATCTGAAGTCAGTTGACTGCGATGGCCAAGCGATTTTCGATATCTCGGAATATCTCAGATCCTTCATCAAGACAAAACTTGAAGGACCGCAGTTGTTTACCTATCCTGAAGTTGCAACCCAAAATTTGGCAGTATGGAATAACCTGGTACTGCCTTATTATGTATCATTCGCTGAAAGGTATTCCAATGCCACAAGGATGCTTGTCTTTGATACCATCCGGTATGCAATAGCAGGTGGTCTTTCCAGGGAATTGCTTTGTGTTTATAATGACCAGGGAACAGATTATTTTTCGCTTTCAGATAATCTGAAACGATTCCTGACCTGGGCACCGATTGTAAAAACCACCGGTAAAACCCAGATGGAAAAACTTTTCTTTTTCCTTTGCGGCGATAACCATCCGTATTCATACCGGCTTGCCATTCGAGTTAAATTTTCGGATGGAAGCTATTCTTCCTATTATGGATCGGATTCTGATTCATGTTCAACACCGACCTTGCTTGAAATCATGGTTGGATATGATCATCTTGGCCTCTCTTCCCTGGATGTAACAAGGGATGTGGAAAGTTGGGAAGTATGGCTTGAAGACCGATTGGGCAGTTTCATTTCCGAAGTCAGAAAATATATCCTGGATACAGATGCTTATGAGCATGAACGTACCTTTTTGCTGCGTAATTCCTTTGGCCGCTATGATACCATCCGCTTTTTGGGAACCGGTGAAACAACCATGTCTTATGAACGCAATGCTGGCGATGTTGTCTCAGATGAAGTAATCACCTGCTTCAATGGGCCTTCCAAAAACTTTGAAACCTGGGAAACCCAGTCTTTCAAAGCGGATAGCGGTTTTGTTTCTCAGCAAATGAGGGATTATTTGAGGGAACTGCTGATCACGACCGAAGCCTATGAAGTGGTCCAGGGATTGCTTTTCCCCATTGTCCTTAAATCTGTCAAGATTAGTCCATTCTCCATAGATGGCGTATATCTGTACAATCTCCAGGTAGAGTATGACAGGGCTTATAATGATCAATATTTCAGCGGTCAATTCAAACCAATCAATATGATTAACAACGATGATCTTACCCAGGGGGTAGGAGTAATCTATGAGTATTCGGATGATATCACCTATTTCGGTTATCCGCAAAACGGAACATCTTCCGAAACGGAAGACACCTGGAGAATCAAGAGAATTCAGAAGACCGTGGTAAACGGCAAAACCAAGCACATTGTCAAATGGGCCGATGGCAATCTGAATTATGATAACCAAATGAGCAATTGCGAAAACCTGGTCTATGCTTTTCTGAATTCATAAAGAGATGAAAAAAGTATTCAACCCCTTTACGATGAATTTTGACCTGGTGCCTTTCAATGTGTATCAGTTTTCACGCAATCCCAATGAAAACGATGATAACATGGCCGGTTACAACGTAGGGGATGAGTGGACCAACACGGAAACGTATGCCGTGTACAAGTGTTCTCATAATGCCCAGGGGGAAGCCATGTGGAAGTGCATCAGCGCATCCTCAACAGACAAGAACCGGGAATTTTATTTCACTAATACGAGTGTGGTTGTGATGGATCATTTCTTCGGCAAGATCCCTTCGGTTACGATTGTCGATGAAATGGAAGAAGAGATCATGGGTGATGTTGACCATGTTTCCGTTAATCGTTGCGTAGTCACATTCAATCAGGAAATTACAGGAAAAATCATTCTTAATTAATATTTATTTATCATGGCAAAAAAAGTTTATGTACAATTGGATCTGCTGAAGACCGCGCTTCTGAACCTTGTGATTCAGAATCTGGCCACAGCACCCGCTTCGCCAACCGCCGGTCAGAAATATTTTAATACCACAGACAATTGTGAGTATTATTATAATGGATCGGTGTGGGTTAAGCTTGAAGCGCAGGCAACCATTCCTACCATTCCGACGGATGTGAATATTGGCACCGGCGGCGTTGGACTTTTCAAACAACGTAATGGCAATAACAACGAATTCAAAAGTGTTAAAGCCGGTTCCACTAAAGTTTCGGTTACTGATAACACGGCCAATAATACCGTGGATCTTGACATTGTTCCCGCCAATATCGATCATCAGACTTTGTCCGGTGCCGGCACGAACAACCATGCCGCCATCGATTCCCACCTGGGCAATTCTTCAAACCCCCATAGCACGACCAAAACACAGGTCGGCCTTGGCAGTGTGGATAATGTTCAGCAGCTTCCCATGTCGTATCTTGATACCGATACGTCATTAACTGCCAATTCCGATGTAAAGGTTGCTTCGCAGAAAGCCGTTAAAACCTATGTGGATGCTCAGAACGGATCGCAGAATACCACGATCAGCGCGAATGCAACCACCATGAACAACCATATTTCCAATACTTCGAATCCTCATGCCACCACCAAGGCACAGGTTTCCCTGGGAAATGTTGACAATGTTCAGCAGTTGCCTATGTCGTACCTTGATACGGATGGCGCTTTTACATCCAATTCGGATGCCAAGGTTGCCTCGCAGAAAGCCACCAAGACGTATATGGATGGCCAGGTATCAACCCTGAACACCACCATTTCGGGTATCAATACCACCGTGGGAGCCAACCAGACCACGATGAACAACCATATTTCTAATACTTCGAATCCTCATTCCACCACCAAGGCACAGGTTTCCCTGGGCAATGTTGACAACATTCAGCAGTTGCCCTTGTCGTATCTTGATACCGATACGGCCCTGGCAAACAATTCGGATTCCAAGGTTGCTTCGCAGAAGGCCGTTAAGTCGTATGTTGACGGAAAGGTTGCCGCCATCAATACGCAGATCTCCGGAATGCTTGTGTATGCCGGTACGATTGATGGAAGCAAAACCCTTGCCGCTAATGGTATTACTTCGATCACCAAAGGCCAGTACTGGAAAGTTGCAGTGGCCGGTTCCGCCACCGGCATCACCACGCCTTCAAGCGGTGATCTTGGGTTAGGGGATCAGGTCATTGCCAATCAGACCAGCGCTTCGCCCACGGCCGCAATGTTCGATGCCATTGATAATACTGAATCAGCCGATCTGGTGAAGCTTGCCGCTTCTCAGTCGTTGACCAACAAGACCATCGATGCTGGTAATAATACCATCTCCGGACTTGGCACCGGTAACTTTGGTTCCGGTGTGATTCAGACGGCAATTTCTTCACCTACGAATTCGCAGATTCCTACCGCCCTTGCAGTTAAGAATTATGCTGATAATGCCGCAGGGGCAAAGGCTAAGAAATATACTGCCGCCATTAGCGCCGCTTCCACCGGAACGATTGCCGCCGCCACCCATGGCTGCGGAACGCTTTGCATCGTGGCCGTGTATGAAACGGTTTCCACCAATTTGAACCAGGTTGAATGCGATATCGTTCTGAATGCTTCGGGTGATGTTACCTGGACCACCAGCGCCACCATTTCCGGTCAGATTGTTATCGTAGGGTAATTTCAAACTTCAGCAAGGTTGGTCCGATCAAGGATCAGCCTTGCTTTATACATCCAAGCAATGCGAGTAAGAGGGAATACTGATTTTTTGCAGAATCAATTGATTGGTGCCGTTGCCCATAAGTCTGCGACTTCACCATCTTCCCCGGTTGAAGGGCAGTATTATTATGATACCGGCAAGCAGATGATTTATGTGTATGGAGGATCCACATGGATTCCTTGCGGTCTTGCAAGCCATTTTCACCTGATATCCGATATTACCGGCCTGCAGAATGCCCTGGATAACAAAACGCCTTATGGGCATACTCATTATTTAAGTGATATCCTGGATTGGGAAGGGGAGTTGGCCCTGGCCAATCATACCCATCCGATATCCGATATTACCGGTCTGCAATTGGCCCTTGATGCCAAGGCATCTTATTATCATGGTCATGCAATTTCCGATGTTTCAGGCCTTCAAAATGCACTTGATTCCAAGGCTGCTTATTCTCATGCCCATGTGATCGGGGATGTTTCCGGACTTCAGAGTGCGATTGATACGAAAAGTGACAAGGGGCATGGTCATGTGATTTCAGATATAACGGCCTTGCAATCAACACTTGATGGAAAAGCATCCGCAAGCCATTCACACGCAATTTCAGATGTTACAAATCTTCAAACATCCCTGGATGCCAAGGTGAATAGGGCAGGGGCATCCATGTCCGGTGCCCTGGTTGCGTATTTTCATGGAACCGCTACCAATTGGGAAATTGTCAATGTCGCTTATGGAACATCGGCAACACCGCCTTCCAATCCCTGTGAAGGTTGTGTTTACATTCAATATTCATAAATCATGGCAGTTCAGATTTATGTCGGCGGATCCTGGCGATCTGTTTCCTCCATTCAGGTTTATACCGGTAGCCAATGGAAAACTTTGAATGCACTGAAGGTTCAAGTATCATCTGCATGGAAGGACGCCTGGGCGGTATCCGGTCCCTCACCGGTTTGTACTTATAATTGCGGCGGTTATTACAATACTCCTTCATGGTTGAATGTTATTCAGAAACTTGATTTTTCAAATGAAACGATCAGTACAATCAGCGCAACATTGACTTCCGGAAGGATGTATATGGCACCTGCATATAGCAGTAATTACGGGTATCAGATGGGCGGCCAGATTAGCGGAAATGTACTGATCAATGCTATTGACCGGCTTCAATATTCCACAGAAAGTATTTCAAATATTTCAGCAACAATGCCATCGAATTTTTATGCTGGAGCTGGAGCAAGTTCAGTAACCAAAGGATATTCATTGGGGGGTTATGATAATTCAGTCAGGATGAATACTGTTACCGGAATAGTTTTCGCAAGTGAAACTGTAGCAAGTCTTTCTGGAAAATTAGGAACAGGTAAAAGCCATACCAATGGAGTTCATTGCAATACCAAAGGATATGTAGGCGGCGGATATACCTCCGGCGGAGCAACTTCAAATATTGAAGGGGTAACATTTGCCAGTGATACCTTGTTCAGCCTGTCAGCAGTTCTTACAATGGCAAAATATTGTGCAGGAAGTGTGTTTTCGCCTAATAAGGGATATTGGAACGGTGGAAGCCCGACCAATAGCCGAATTGACGCTTTGAGCTTTTCATCTGAAACCGTTGCACTTTGCACTGCAACAAACGGGCAATATGGACAGGGAAGCGGAAGCTCCTTGACAAAAGGGTATTGGATGGGTGGAAATTATACAAATGGAATTTATCGTTTTATATTTTCAAGTGAAACCTGTTCTTCATTTGGAATTTTTCTTTATCAGGCAATGTCCTATTCCGTTGCCTTAAATTATTGGACAGGAATAAAATAACAACTGCTAAACCTTAAACATTATGCAAGATTTAACAAAGTACAAAACGCTTTTAAGCGAGATTCAGGATTCATTTCTGAATGTTCCTTTCGGAAATTCCGATTTTCAGATAGCCAATTTCATTGTAAATGGGGCACATACACCCGAGCGGGCTTTCCGTGCAGTGTGCCTTTCATTGCGTGATAAGATATTATCCCTGAATGAAGCATATTACAATCAAATGAAATTTCAGGTGGATCTTGATGAGTTGCAGGCAAAGATTGGTGATCCGGACACCGATAAGTTTGCCCGCAGAAGGATGGAGATTGATTATGAACAGAAGCTTTCTCAGCAAAGGGATAATGAGAAGCTATACATAGATGCTATTCATGAGGTTGAAGTGTTATATTCATTTTGGCAAAAGCTTCCGCATCCTACCAGGTCGGATTTTGAAGCAGCTGAAGAAGATTATTTCAAGATTTCATTGACAAAGCAAGTCCTGGGGATTGATGGGGCAGTGGGATCCCTTGAAAATATGGGATATGTCTTGAATGCGCAGGGAAGATTGCAGAATTCAGCGCCAAAACTCATTGATACTCTTAAGATTCCACCTTTTAGCATTGTTTCAGAAAAATAAACCGCCTAATTACTTGACTTTTCGTGCTTATTTTTTACATTTGATATCGAATAAATAGATATTGATTTATCAGTAGTTGTATTTACTGACCCAAATTGGAACGATAAACGCAATCATGAAATTCAATAAACGCAATCGTAATGCATCCGACCGGGGGGTCAGTAAACGCAATAAACTATACCGATAAAGTGAAAAATAAACGCAATCGTTAACGCATACGTTAGGGCCAATAAATTGTTGACAAGATCATCCCATACTTAATAGCAATGAAATTAATAAAAGTTTTTTGGGTCATTATTTTTTTAGTTTTATCAATTTCGAATTATTGCCAAACATATTCCTTAACGACTTCTGATTCTGCGATCATTGATTTTGTAAAGAAAAATTTTAGAAAAGGAAATTTTCATTGTAAAGTTTTCATATGGGATTCTTGTGACTTATTTCGAAATTCAGGAGGATGCTACCTTAGATCATACGTTGCAAAGGAAAATGATTCTATTCTCTCTGAATCAACAATTCATGAATTTCAAAATCAATTTAATGCTATAAAAAAGGATTGCCCCAAAGATTTTGTATTTCTTAAAAATAGAGCTCATAAAAAGGAATTTCATTATGTTTCAATTCCACTTTTCTCAACTGATAAAAATATAGCTATAATTAAATATGGTGTCTGGTGCGGGAATGAATGTGGTCATGGTGGTATTTATATTTATAAAAAGATTAATGGTGAATGGAAATTAGTTGATGTTAGATCTAAATGGATAAGTTAAATACTCAATTTACTGGCCCTAACATGCCGCTAATCGCAACAAAACTAACGTATTGTTGCTTGGCAAAGGTTTCACCTTTGCTGCGTTTAGCGGCGGTCCGTTAGCCTCAATTGAAATTAACTGCTCTATTCCTACACTTGATGTAAAACGAAAAATTTCTTATCTTTGCTTTGAAGATGATTCCAATGGAAGAAGAAACCAGTTTAGAAAGCATTGAAAAGCTTGTAAATCATTGGGTTGAAGGTTCTGATAGGGATTTCAATACTATGAATAATCTTTATAATTCAAAAGATTATAGTTGGTCCCTTTTTCTTGGTCATTTAGTCATTGAAAAATTACTGAAGGCATTATATATCAAGAACAAACACAAGCATCCAATTCCAATCCATGATTTAACAAGAATTGCGGACAGAGCAGGACTGGAGTGTTCTGTTGAACAGTTAAATTCTTTAGATACTATTACTACTTTCAACATTAATGCCAGGTACGAAGACGATAAACAAAATTTCTATCTGAAATGCACAAAGGAATTTTCGGAATATTGGATAAATCAAATAACTGAATTAAGGTTATGGATAAAGTCACTACTTTAAATATACTTTCTGCATTTTTAAAGGCAATTCCAAGAGATAAATATATTTTATCAAAAGCATATTTATTTGGATCCTATGCCAGAAATAATCAGCACGACGAGAGTGATATTGATTTAGCCGTTGTTATTAAAAACTTACCAGATCCATTTGCAGCTCAAATTGAATTGATGCATCTTAGGAGAAAATTTGATCTGCGAATTGAACCCCACCCATTTAGAGAAAGTGATTTTTCAATACAAAATCCTTTAGTTTCAGAGATTTTAAAATACGGTCAAGAAATTAAAATTGATTAATTTCAACTGAGGCTAACAAATCGCTAACCGCAACAATGCTAAGGCAGTGTAGCTTTGCAAAGGCTTTGCCTTTGCTGCGTTTAGCGATCGGACGTTAGGGGCTATAATAAAATGACATACTACCAATGCAATATCTTTATTACAGAGTATTAAAATTATTGACAAGAGTTAAAACAAATGATACACCAGCATTAAATGCAATGGTGTTAATTACTGCAATACAGGGACTTAATGTCTTTTCAATATTTGATTTGATAAAAAGTCATTATAAATGGGAATTTAATGAACCACAAGCTATTATAATTGGATTGTCATTTTACATTATTTTATTAATTCCAAATTATTTTTATCTGTTTCTTAAAAAAAATAAAATTGTTCAGCGATTCAATAATGAGACTAACAAAGAAAAAGTATTGGGTATAGTATGGTTAATGATTTATATCGTTTTAAGTATTGCAATTTTTACTTTACTTTGATAGAAAAAAGTGTTCAAACATTATACATAAAGATTTCTCCTATATAACTCTTTTTAACCGGCTGGATTTCAATACCATTGTTTAGTCAATTTTATGCCGCTTGCTTTAAACGGGCTAATTGCTTTTCAAGTTTTTTAATTTTATCTGCTTTGATTTTTTCTTG
>Ga0268280_1001184_pt1 | contig 18265 bp, 17 predicted proteins | sample saktaG_9_FD_190139 | JGI IMG/M metagenome (GOLD analysis project Ga0268280, IMG submission 190139) | Saline water microbial communities from Sakinaw Lake, British Columbia, Canada - sak_2011_5_24_40m | ecosystem: Environmental > Aquatic > Non-marine Saline and Alkaline > Saline ... | reverse complement strand
ACTGCATAAAGTTTCTTGCTTTCGATGCAATTTGAAAGTTCATTAAGTATTGCTATATTACCAGGAAGGCGGGTAAGCGGGTTTGCTTCAAGATCTCTTTTAGTTCGCCTTAATACCATGCGTATCCTGGCCAAGAGTTCTTTAGGCTCGAAAGGCTTAACAATATAATCATCTGCTCCGGAATCAATCCCGTCGATTTTATCGCTGATCTCGCCTTTACCCGTAACCATGATTATCGGCAAATGGGCTAACAGCAAATCTTTTTTAATTAAATCGCACACTTGTAATCCGTCCATTTTCGGCATTTTATAATCCAAAAGGACTAGGTCCAGGGGCTTTGAGCGGATTATTTCTAAAGCTTCTTCACCGTTTTTTGCCTCAATAGTTTCGTAATTTTCTTCCGCGAGAGTAATTTTAAGCACATCTCTTATATCCGGATCGTCGTCAGCAATAAGTATTCTTATATTCATAAATTTTTTTAAGCAGTATTAAGGGTGAAACTAAAAGTTGAACCTTCGCCAAGCTTGCTTTTTACCCATATTCTTCCTTGATGCGCTTCGATAATGTGTTTGACCAGAGTAAGCCCTAAGCCGGTGCCTTTTACTTCCTGATTAATGGTATTCTCCACGCGGAAAAATTCTTCAAATATTTTTTCCTGGGCATCTTCGGGGATGCCAAAGCCGGTGTCAGTAACATCTATTTGGATCATTTTGCCTGAGCGATGTGCGGTTATGCTTATTTTTCCATTCTCAGGCGTAAATTTTAGCGCGTTGCCAACTAAATTAATGAATACTCTTTCAATCTGGCTGCGGTCAGCCAATATTTTCTGGCAATCTTCAGGCAGATTGCTGCTAAAGGAGATATTTTTTGTTTTTAATTGCTCAGAAAGTAAATCTGCCACCTTATCAGTGATGTATTTCAACTCCAAGCTTTCCATATGCATATTTACTTTGCCAGATTCAATTCGTGAAATATCTAACAAATCGTTTACCATATGTACCAATTCGTCACTATGACGGTTGATCTTCTCAAGCCGGTTTTTTATCTCATCCGGCACGGATCCTAATTTACCGGCAAGTAAGATGGCCGCATAACCCTTAATTGATGTTAGAGGGGTTCTTAGCTCGTGGGATACGCTGGAGATAAAGTCACTTTTGCGCTTGCTTATTTTACCTACTTCTTCTAACGTTTGAGTAAGTTGGCGGGTTCTTTCCTCAACTTTTACTTCTAGTTCTTGCTGCGATCTCCAGGTTTTTTCAAAAAGCCGGGCGTTATCTAAAGTCTGGCCGATTTGATTAGTCAGGATAGTGATAAGTTCTTGTTCTCCTTCGGTTATGCAGGCTTCAATATTTTGGGTGCCTACGAAGATAAAGCCCTGGTTTCCTTCTTGAGCCAATATGGGGCAAATAATAAATGAACGCACTCCGAACAGCTGATAAATCTTATCTTTTGTTAAAAAATCATTGGGAATAGATACAGAGGAAGCAGCTTTACCGCTGTGAATTAAATCCAAGTAGCGATCTTTATCGGCATTAACAGAGATTTTTATTTTTTCGGATTCAACATCGTTATATCCAAGGCTTAAACATGGATGAAACTCTCTTTTTAAATCGTTCCATAAAAAAGCAAGGGATTTTTCAAACCCCAGCCCTTCTAAATATTCGGTGCTTATTTTCTTAAAAATCTGTTTTTCTTCTAAGGTAGTACTGATATCCCGGGATAGCTTTTGCAGGATATCAAGCCCGGAGATCTTTTTATCCAGTTCTTCCTGGGTTTTATTTAATTCCATATCTGTGCGCATAATTAGTTTGGCCTGCTCATCCATTTCTTCAAGAGAAGCTTTTAATGTTTCTATTTGTTTGTCTTTCTCTTTTGATGCTTGTATCTTAGAAAGCAGGAATATTACGAGGCTTGTGACAATTAAACAAAAGCTAACAAAAATAAAACTTAACATTTTATTGTTCTCCTAGAGCCAGGATATTGATACTTTGATTATGGAAATAAGCCCGGCCAAGATAATTTATAGATTTAAGCGGCGCCTGTTCACCGTAAGTATAGATTCCTATCAAAGGGGTATTTTCACCGAAGGCCGCTTTAATTATTTCAAGTTCTTTTGTGTACTGCCTGCCTAAAAGAGTGAATCTTGATGCTGCATCAAAAACCATCACGAATTTTGTTTTCTGCGCCCCGAGATTCCTTTTTGCTTCAATGCATGAGGCTGCTGCCGCGGCAAGACAGGAATCTTTAGTACCGATCATCAATCGTATTTGGCTATTTTGAGGAATGTCTCCCTGGGTAACCAGTGACCCGTCATCTTTTATAGAGAGGATGTTGCGCAGAAGATATTCTTTTTCTCCCTGAAGATAAATACCTATCGGATAGAAGATAGATATACGCCGCAGTTCCTTAGCTAGCTCTAAAACGTCCTTAGCAAAGTAGTCTTCATAAAGTTTTACCGCGGGCTCGCCGTTAATTTCTTTAATAATATTGCCTTCAGCTTTGGTAACGTAACGTATTTTTCCTAAAGCCTTCCATCCATGTTTAATCCCGAATCCGAAATTTATTTTCCCGCCAAAAAGCAGCCCGCAACATGAATCTGTAAGCACGTCTTTATTAAAATATTGGAAAGTTTTTGTAAAGGCAAGGTTATCCGAGGCAGAGGCGCCGATTAAAGGAAAGCTTCTGCCTAGATTCTCCTGAAGCCCGTTGATTAAGCTTGTTCCATCCGATATTAACCCATCCGAAAAAATTAAACTTAGGCTCCTGCGCACATCTTTGCAACCATACAATAATTTTTCTCCTAATTCCCTGCCAGCGGCAATAGGTGTTTTTTTGTTCACATCTTTAACCGAGGCGACATTTAAAAATGTTTGTTGATTCAAGCTAATTAACAGGATGGCGAATCCGTGCTTAAATATCCCTTTATTGGTTATAATTCCTAAGCTGCTGCAGCCTAATATGGGGATATCGCCTAATAAATTATTTGCGATTTTTAAAACTAGCGGATGTGCAAACTCTATCGTGGTAAAGATAATTGCTACATCCCCGCGGTTTTTCCCTAATCCAACTATCGCCTGGCTAACCGCTTCATTAGCGGCTTGGATATGGTCTTTATTTTCACTGAAGCCCAGGCTTATATTCATGGGAGTTAGTATATAATGTAAATATAGGAGGGTCAATATAATTGTTGACTAAAGGCACATATATAGTAAAATAATTTTGCATATTTTTTGGCCCCATCCCGTAAAGCCTTTGGCCACGGGATAAGGGCCGTGATGAGCGAAGCGAATTTTACGGCCCCATCGTCTAGCCTGGTCTAGGACGTCAGCTTCTCAGGCTGTAAACACCGGTTCAAATCCGGTTGGGGCTATTAAGATCGCTAACCGAGTCTTGCGGCGCAGCTGCGGGGCCGGTTAGTGTTAAAATAGGACTGTAATAAAATAAAACTATAAAATGAGAAGAAATATTGCTGCAATTTGCCTCTTAAGCGCAGTTTTAATTATCAATTTCTATTTTCGACTTTTCCCCACTTATTTCCCACAACTTAAAAAAGAAGCGCGCGGTATAGTTCATAAAGAAATTCAGAAAAAAATAAAGAATGAAATAAATATAACTTCATCTGATTTTAATCCTCTAGCTAAGGAGCAATTATTAAAGAGATCGGTTCTAAAATACGAGAGAGGCAATTGGTCAAAGATTAAAAAAGATATTGATCGGCAGTATCTTGAATTAAAAAGCAAATATCAAGATCAAAATGGACAAACATACCTTATGGAGACTGATGGTTGGCGTTGGTCTGGATATACTGAAAACGTGTACCGTTTTGGTTATCCCGGGGATACCATTGTTAACGGAAAACAAATAGACGGGCTGATACTTGCTCCGAAAGGCGGCGAGGTAGTTTCGTACCACTTTCTTTTTTATCTTTCCGCCTGGCTTTATAAGGCTTTTTCTTACGTAAATAGCTCCTTACCCATTTCTATTTTTTTATTCTATATGCCTTTATTTTTCGTCGCTGTTTTTTTGCTTGTTATGTATTTATTCTGCCTATCACGCATTGGAAATCTAGGAGCATTTATATCTTGCCTCTTTGTTGGATTGGCGCCTATTTTTTTATCGCGTAGCTGTGTTGGCTGGTTTGATACAGATGTATTAAATCTTTTGTTCCCGTTATTAGTTACTTGGTTTTATCTTAACGCCTTAACAGTAAAAAGCCCAAAGGCTAGGCTTGGATGGTTATTCTTGTCGTCGATGTTACTGGGTTTGTTTTCCTTTACTTGGGGATATTGGTGGTTTATCCTTTTGATCATCATAATTTTTGAAATTTATTCATTAGTCAAGATTGTCTTATTGCCTGCACGCTATGAGGCCAGAGGAGTTACGTTATTGAAACAGCGGGGGTTTTTAGTAGCTTCCTTTGTTATTTTAACCTTGCAATTTGTTTTTTTGTTTTCTGGGGAGGCACCTTTTAAAGCTCTCTTTTTGCAAATAAAAGGTGTCATGTCTTTAAATAGCATATTTGTAGTTTCAGTGTGGCCAAATGTACTTGCTACTGTGAGTGAATTGAGAAAAACAAATTTAAATGAAATATCTGATTTGATAGGAAGCCTGCCTCTGGTTGTTGTTTCTTTAAGTTTTATATTTGTTTTATTCTTGCGTACCTTGAGAAGTAAAAAATATTTAGGGCCCCAAGAGGAGACTATTGGCCTTTTGTTTGTATGGTCTGTATGCATGTTATATGCTTGTTCAAAAGGTGCGCGGTTTACCATGTTCCTTCTTATACCTTTGGGAATTTCTTTAGGCTGGCTTTTAACGGAAACTCTCCGCTTTTACAAGAAAAATTTCTTGATCACTCAGGTAATAAGATTATTGCTAATTGCATTTGTTTTGTCTTCTGTCTATCAAGCTAATCGGGTTGCAAAAGAGATCTTTCCGAGTATGAATAATACTTGGCATAATGTGCTTACTAAGATAAAAGACAATACTCCTAAAAACGCAATATTAAATTCATGGTGGGATTATGGTGATTGGATCAAAATAGTCGCCCAGCGTAAAGTTATTCTTGATGGCCAGATCCAGAATATTCCTCAGACATATTGGATGGCTAATGTATTTATAACTGAAAATGAGGAGGAGGCAATAGCGATCTTACGCATGCTTAATAACGGAGGGAATAAAGCTTTCGAGATTATTGATAGAAATGTCCATGATCCTTTTGCTTCTTTAATTTTATTAAAAAAGGTGCTGCTTGTGGATAAAGAAAAAGCAAAAAATATTTTGTCAGAGTATTTATCGCAAGCTGATCAAGAGGCGGCCTTAGAGCTAATTTTTGGCAAACCTTCCAGTAAGGCTTATTTTTTGGTTGCGTATTCAATGTTGCAGATTATGCCAAGCATATCATTTTTAGGGAATTGGGATTTTATTAAGGTTTATCTGGCAAGCGCGCTGGATAATAAAGATAATGGCAGATCCATAGAGTGCATCGAGAAATTAGGCGTAAATAAAAAACAGATAAAGAAATTTTCTAAAGAACTTGCTTTAATCCGCAGAGAAGATTTAAGCGGCTGGGTTTCCAGCAAACTGTCATTTAAGAGTAAATTATCAAAGTCTCAAGAAAAAGATGGCATTGTTTTATTTGATAATGGCTTAATGTATTTGCCTAAAGAGAAAAGTGCATATTTATATATTAATAATTCCTATCAAAGGCCAAAAAGTTTATTTATCTTTAATCAGGGTATTTTAGGAGAGATTGTTTATCCTGGTGATACCCTGGATTTTTCAACATTGATTTTTAAAATTGAACAGGATTATTATGCGCTTATGCTTGATCGTGAATTGGCGCGTAGTATTTTTGTACGCCTGTATTTTTTGAACGGGGCAGGGCTTAAATATTTTAAACCATTTATACAAGAACAGAAAGAGTCAAAATATATTCGTGTATTTGGAATAGATTGGAAATAACTACTAGTCATATAAGTGTATTTTATTTTTAGTGCTGTAAGCACCGGCTCAAATTTCGTTAGGGCTACCAAAGTTTTTTCAACATTCGAGGTGCTGAGATTCTTGGCAATAAGGCAAAAGAGATACTCTTCGTTGATCCCCCCGTAGGGAACATTGTAATAAGGTTAGCTCTTTTTTTGTGTACTAGGCAACAAATTCCCCTCTGGCAATTAATTCTTAGCGCGTTAAGCCCCGCTAGCTACAAGATCAAGTGTTATCATCAGAAAATATGGTGGCCTAAAAATAATTTTTTACCAGGCGCGCTTGTTGGTATTCGATGCATCACGATAAATAGTTACGTAGCTTATCACCTGGCTGATAAATTTCGACAGGCAGGCGCTTTTGTTGTTATGGGGGGACCTCATGCCAGCTGTTTGCCTGAAGAGGCCTTGCGGCATTGCGATAGCGTTGTGATAGGAGAGGCGGAATCTGTCTGGCTCCAGGTGGTTAAAGATTTTGAACAAGGCAAGCTAGAAAGAATTTACAGAGGAAAGCCACTAGATGATTTTTTTTATCCGGTAAAAGATTATTTTTTAAAGCTAGACCCTAAAGTTTTATTAAGGGCTGGCATAGCCATTACTCGAGGGTGTAAGTATCATTGTGATTTTTGCGCTCGTCCTGAAGGTGGCGCGCGTTATATGAAAACAGAGTATGTCGTCGCTCTTATTGAAAGGATGAAAAGTAGGGCAAAAAACGCGTTTATCAAGAGGCCAACTTTTATATTTCAGTCAGAGAATAATATTTTTTCAGATCCTATAGCCGCCAAAGATATCTTTAGAGCACTTATTCCTTTGAAAATTAAGTGGATGTCTCCTTGTTCTATAGATATTGCTTTTGATGAGGAGGCTTTGCAATTAGCTAAAGACAGTGGTTGCAGAAGTTTGTTTATTGGTTTTGAAACAGTGTATCCTGCGAGATTTAAAAAGACAGCTGATCAAGGTATGCTTTCGTTAGATGATTATGCCAGGGCTGCAAAGAAAATCAAATCTTATGGTATTAGCATTGTAGCATCTTTTATTATTGGCATAGATGGTTGTAAGCACCTTGATTATTGGCGATTATTGTTTTTTTTCTTGAAGACACGGTTCTTTTTTGTGGTGATTACCCTGTTAACGCCTTTTCCGGGGACAGATTTGTTTAGGCGTTTATTGCGAGAGGGCCGCTTAAAGACGCAAAGATGGGATAAATATGATTTGTTATTTAACATTGTTTTTAAGCCTAGTGGTATCTCTGTTTTGTCTTTGACAGGGTGGTTTTTATTGATCAGAGTTGTTTCATTTTTATCTTCGACCAAGGGGATACAATTAATATTTTTTATTTTTTTCATGGATAAATTTGGTTATTTATTAGGTTATTGGGTTGTAAAATATTTAAAGGGTATATTTTTTTAACAAGAAGCTAACAGTATCGTTCATAATTAAATTTAGAAAAAAGAAAATTGACATAATCTCATTTGAATAAAAAATAATAAATTGTTCTTGATTTTTATTTAAGTCCATGGTAAAACTAAACAACAAAGGTAAGCAACAAAGGAGGTATAATGCGTAATCAATTAGGTTTCTTAAAAATTTCCAGTTTAGTAGTTAAAATATTTTCCTGGTTTTTTTTATTTTTTGGAGTCTTGGGGGGTTTGTCTATTATTTTTAATACTTCACCCGGTAGTTCTCGTTGGATGGGCGCCATAGTCTTGGTAATGTATGCCTTTTTCTTTTTTATTCTTTTTCTTATAGCTAAGATTGTTGATTTATTAATCCGAATAATTAACGAAATTAAGAAAGAGTAAACGATTAACACCCGGCCTTATCTGATAGGCTGGTGTGCACTTAAGTGCAAGGAGGAGCAATGAAGCCCCGCATTATTTTTCCGTTAATCTGCGTTTTTATTTTATCGCTTTTAATAGGTTGCGAGAAAATTAGCCTTCCTAAGCCTAAAATCAAAGAAGCGCCTACTTCTTCCGTGGTGGTTAAAGGTACGGTTATAGCCAAGGTAAATAATCAGGCTGTGACATTAGAGGACTTGAGCAAAGAATTAGAAGCTTATAATGCCATGGTGCCTGCAGATAAGCCCGAAGCCAAGATTACCGCCAGAGATAAGAAAATAGATTATCTGAAAAATGAGATGGTTCGCCGCACGCTTCTTTATCAGGAAGCCCTGAACAGGGGTTTGGATAGAAATGAAGAGATTACTCAGGCGCTTGAAAAAACCAAACAAGACCTTTTGGTAATGGAGTTGGTTCGCAAGGAAGCGGAAAAAGTAGAAGTAAGTTCTAAGGAAATAGAGGATTATTACAATAATTATAAAGACGAGTTTAAGGAGCCTGAAGAGAGGCAGATACGTGAAATAGTGGTTGGTTCTGAGCAGGATGCTAAGGATATACTGATCCTGCTTTTACAAGGAACAGATTTTACTACTTTAGCTAAAGATCGCTCTAAGTCCGCAAGCGCCAATGGCTCAGGGGACTTGGGTTTTATTAAAAAAGGTCAAAAGTCCGTTCAATTTGATGCTGTGGCTTTTTCCGATTCTTTGGAGGTAGGCAAAATCAGCAGTATTTTTAAAGCACCTGATGGGTATTGTATTATAAAATTAGAGGCCAAGCGCGGCGGGAAACAAAAATCCCTTAGTGAAATATGGGATAATATAAAAAGCGGCCTGACATTCTTAAAGCAGCAGAAAATAATTGAAGATTTGATTGGGAAACTTTCCCGTGACTCAAAATTGGAATTTTACGAGGGAGAAATAAAATAAATGCAAAGGCAAAAGATTATCGTAATAATTGGTGTTGTTTTGGCTTTAATGGCTGTATTTATGACTAAAGCCTATATTGACCAGCAGCGTAATCAGGTGATTGTTGAGGCCAAGAGAAAGATAGCCAACATAGAGCAAAATATATCAAAAAACGAAGTTAAGGTGTTAGTCGCGAAGAAGGATATCCCTCGGAGCGCAGCTATAGAGGCAGAAAACATCGAAACAATTATTATTCCTGAGCAATATCGCCAGCCGCAAGTAGTTGCTACGCTGGATAGGGTTTCAGGGATGGTTGCGCTGGCGCCTATATCTAAAGGCGAACAGATTTCTTTGAGTAAGCTGGTTCAGCCGAGGGAGCTAGGCGGTTTAGCCGCGGGCACTCCCGTTGGAAAAAGGGCAGTTACTATATCAGTAGATAATATTTCAGCATTAGCGGGGTTGGTTAAACCCGGAGATTATGTGGATGTGATCGCGTTGATTCCTGTGCCGGTGCAGATGCCCGACGGTAAACAGGTTAATCAAATGGCGGTGATGCCTTTGTTCCAGAATGTTTTAGTTTTAGCGATAGGCCAGGATATAGGCTCGGTATCAAGCGTGAGCGCGGGGAAGAGAGAAGCAGAGAGAAGGTCTGAAGGCTCGCCGTTGATTACGCTTGCTCTGGCGCCGCAGGACGTGAACCTTATTGCTTTTGTCCAGGAGCAGGGGAAGTTGCGCTTGACTTTACGTTCGCCGGCGGATTCTCAAATGCAGACAACTCAGCCCGCCAGTTGGGACACATTATTTAGGTATTTAATGCCGCCTAAGGAAGAAATAGCCCCGCCTCAGCCTAAAACCAAAGATATAGCCACGACAGAGTACGTTGAAATAATCAGGGGTTTGAATAAAGAAAGGGTACCTTTATCTAAATGACAAAGGAAAAATAATGAAGAAGATATTTTTGCTCATTTTTTTAGCAAGCGTGGTTCTTGGCACTTATCCAAGCAGTAGCTATACTTTAGATACCGCTTTGGATGATAGTGAAGTTATTAAAATATATAAGAACGGGTTTAAAACTATGCCAATAAGTAACCCGACTCGTATCGCTATTGGTAATCCTACTGTTATAGGCGTAGGCCAGGTAAGTAAAAAAGAATTTACTATTGTGCCTAAGGGCGTAGGCGTAACTACCTTAGTTTTATGGGATGATTTTGGCGAGCAGTCATACAAAATAAAAGTATTTGCTGAGAATGTTGAAGAACTTAAGGCCCGTGTGGATAATTTGTTGGGTAAACTTAATTTGCCTGAAGTTTATTCTCAAGCTGAAGAAGACGAGGGGAAAGTGTTTATTTTAGGCCGGGTTAAAACATCCCAGGATAGGGAGAGGGTTTTTACTGTTTTGGCGGCATTAAAAAATAAAATTGTTGACTTGGTCCAGATTAAAGAGGAAGAAACGATATTAGATATTGATGTACAGATTATAGAAATTGATAAAGATTCTACTAATACATTAGGGTTTACCTGGCCTGGCTCAATTAATTTTGCCGAGGTGGGTTCACCCGGCCTTGCTGCCGCGGGAACAACCTGGGGCAAGGTATTTAAGGTAGCTAATGTTATGCGCGGCTCAGACGGAGTAGCTGCGCCTTTTACGGTTAAGTTGGATGCCTTGATTCAGGAAGGTAAAGCCCATATGCTTTCCCGTCCGCGGATTGCCTGCCAGAGTGGTAAAGAGGCGGAATTGCTTGTCGGCGGAGAACAGCCGATATTTACTACTCAAATAGCCCAAACCACAGGAGCTCAGGGAACTAGCGTTGATTATAAAGAGTATGGTATCAAATTTAAAATAAAGCCTACGTTAACCGATGATAAACGAATAAAGCTGGGTGTAAATGTAGAAGTTAGCGATTTAGGGGCAGTTCAGTCTATTGGTTCAACTGGAGCCGGAACTACCACTACTACTGCCCAGGCTTATCCTTTAACTAAACGCAGCGCTGTAACCGAGCTTTTTCTTGATAGTGGTCAAAGCATGGCTATAGGAGGATTAATCAGGAAAAAGAAAGAAGAAACAATTACCCGTACTCCCTTCTTAAGCGATATCCCTGTTTTAGGTGCTATCTTTAGGCAAAAAGTTAGTAGAACAGGCGGAGGTGAGGGCGCAAAAATGGACACTGAACTTATTATTATCCTTACGCCGACGATAGTTACTATGGATAAGGACAAAACTAAAACTAAAAGAGAGATCTCGCCTGTAACTGCACCGCAAGAGCGATCTCTTGATCCGGTTACCAAATATTCTAATATCGTGCAGCAACGCATAACCCAGAAGATTACTTATCCTAGTTCTGCTAAGGGAGCAGGTTTTCAGGGGACAGTAAAATTAAGCCTTAATCTTTCTTATAAAGGAGAGCTTTTAGATTCAAAAATAAAGAGTTCTTCAGGATATAGGATTTTAGATGATGATGCTTTGAGTGTGGTTAAAAACATATCTCCCCATTATCCGCCCTTTCCTCCCGCAATAACTTCTCAGGACCTCTGGATAGATGTACCTATAAATTATCAATTAGATTAATATGGCTAAGATAGTTATATTCAGCACTAAGGGCGGCGTAGGTAAGACCTTAATTGCTACCAACTTAGCTGTTTCTTTGGCTAAAGTACAAGGCAAAAAGGTTTGCCTTGTTGATTTAGATTTGCAGGCCATGGGCGATATGGCGCGCATGCTAGGCCTTAAGGCGGATAAGACAATGGTTGACCTTGTCCAGTCCTACAGAGGCAGCCCAGAGAATTTTAAGAAAAAAGATTTTCTTATTCACAGTTCTTTAGGAATTGATTTTTTATGCGGTATAGCTGGGCCTGCCCAAGTCCCGCATCTTAAGCCCGATAATGTCAAAGAAGTATTGAATTTACTGGAAAAAGATTATGATTATATGGTTGTTGATGCCGGAAAGAGTTTTAGCGATGTTCTTGTTGCCGCTTTAGACCAGGCAAACCTTATTATCTTAGTAGTTACTCCCGATATACTTTCAATGTATCAGGCTGAATGGACCATAGATACACTGCAGTTTCTGCAATTTCCTTTGTCTATGGTTAAGATAATTTTAAACAGGGCAGAATCTCTCTCTAGCATCAGTTGGCAGGAAATAAAGGTAAATTTGCCCTGTGATATTCTTAACCAGATTCCTTCGGAAGGCAAGGCCGTTGGTTTATCCGTAAACCGAGGCATACCTGTGGTAATTGATGCTCCCCGTTCAAAATTTAGCCTGGCGATGAATAAGCTGAGCGAACAACTGGTTAAAGATAAAAATATATTCACGCAGAATCAGGAAATAGACCAGCTGCGCGTGCAGCAGTTGTCACTGGAAAAACCGGCGAAACTATGGGAAGAGCAGGGTTTAACCGAGCCTTTGATTGCAGAGCTGGCAGCCAAAGATGAAAAAGTAGACGACATAATAATTCTTAAGAGAAAAATACATAGCCGGCTTATAGATGAGCTTAATATCAAGAGATTGGATTTAAAAGTTTTTAGCGATTCCAAAAAAGCGCAAAACTTAAGAAGCAGGGCTGAGATTATGGTAAGCAATTTCCTAGTTGAAGAAGCGGGAAGTTTTATCTCTTCTCTGGAAGTGCGGAAAAAATTGGTAAAGGAAATCCTGGATGAGGCCTTGGGGTATGGCCCGCTGGAGGACCTTTTGGCTATGACTGATATTACTGATATTATGGTTAATAATAAAGACGAGATATATATTGAAAGAAAAGGCAAGATAGAGTTAACCAGCAAGAAATTTATCTCAAATGAGCAGGTTAAGACCATTATTGAAAGGATTATTGCGCCTATTGGTAAGAGAATAGACGAATCTGTGCCGATGGTGGACGCCCGACTTCCTGATGGATCGCGTGTCAACGCCATAATCTCTCCTTTGGCATTAACCGGGCCAAGCCTTACGATAAGAAAATTCAGGAAAGAAAAATTTAAGATTGAGGATTTAATCCAGTTTAAGGCTGTAAGTTCCGATATGGCGGAATTCATCCGAGCGAGCGTACTTTGCCGGAAAAATATAATTGTCTCCGGAGGAACAGGAAGCGGTAAGACTACGGTATTAAATGTCCTTTCCGGGTTTATCTCTGAAGATGAGCGTATTATTACAATAGAAGACGCAGCAGAATTAAAACTTGACCAGCGCCATTGGATTAGGCTTGAGTCACGCTCCCCAAATATTGAAGGCAGGGGTGGGGTGACTATTAGAGACCTTTTTAGGAATACGCTTAGAATGCGGCCTGATCGTATAATCATAGGCGAATGCCGCGGTATTGAAGCATTGGATATGTTGCAGGCGATGAACACCGGCCACGACGGCTCAATGACTACGATTCACGCCAATTCCACACAGGATGTTTTAAGCCGCCTTGATTCTATGATTTTAATGGGAGGCATGGAACTTCCGATAAGGGCTATAAGGGAGATGGTTGCTTCGGCAATAGATATGGTTATACATACCGCCCGGTTATCCGATGGTTCAAGAAAAATAGTGCAGGTAACCGAGGTAACCGGGATGAAAGATGAGCTGCATATAAACTTAAAAGACATTTTTATTTTTAAGCAAACCGGTATTGACTTACAGGGAAATGTATTAGGTAGTTTTCAGGCTACCGGTTATAAGCCTTCAGTGCTTGAAGAAATAAGGATTAAGGGAATAAAGCTAACAGATAATATTTTCCAAGCTCCTTAGTTAAGGAAGTACCTCCGAAGTTAAAATAATGGAAGTATTCAATCAGACGCGTAAAACCATATTGGCTGAAAACGGCCTTATGGCTAATTCTTTTTTCAAAAGAGCTTGTGGCCTCTTAGGTAGAAGAACGTTTACTTACGGCCAGGCCCTTATTTTAAAACCATGTAATTCTATTCATACATATTTTATGAATTTTGCGATAGATGCCCTCTTTGTAGACAAAAATAATATTGTAGTTAAAACGGTTGTTGGCCTTAAGCCGTTTCGTCTAAGCCCAATATGTCTTAAAAGCAAGTTTGTGATTGAATTGCCATGCGGCGCGATAAAATCCACTTCCACTAGCCTTGGCGATAAACTAATTTTAAAATAATCCTTTTAATAGGGACAGCGACCATTTTTTCTTAACTAGTAGGGGAGGTTTAAACCTCCCCTACGATGTTAATAAATAGTCGCTGTCCCTATTTAATTCTAACTTGACATAAGCTTGTTCATAAACTATATTATTCATATAGGGAAATGTCCAATCTGGAGGATTTATGGGAGTAGTCTACAAGCTTAAGCCTGAAGTCTTAAGCTTTATTATTGAGAAGAAACAGAATAACCCCGCGTTAAGTTGCCGTCATTTAACCCCGCTAATTATTGAGCAGTTTCATATCAAAGTTTCGAAATCCAGTATCAATGCTATTTTTAAAGAAAAAAATTTAAGTATGCCTATTGGTAGAAGGCCAAAACAAAAGAAAAAGAAGTTTAATATGCCGCCTTTACCGGTCATTGAAGGCGTTAAAGCTATTACATTGGTTGAGCAGCCAAGTAAACTTATTCAGGAGAATGAAACAGCTAAAAAAGAACTAAACTTAGAAGAAAAGCGTATTAAGGATGCAGAAGAGTGGGCTATGAAATTGCAGGAAGAGGAACGTATTCGGGTAGAGGAAAAACTAAATCTTGAAAAACAAAGGCTTAAAGATGAGGATATTAAGATAAAAGTTGAAGAAGCTAAAAAAATTGAAGAACAAGCGCATCGAGAATCAGAAGAAGCTGAAAAGCAATCTCGCCAGGCGGAAGAGGAGGAGAAACGTAAGGCTGAAGAGGAATTAGCCAAAAAAGCCGAAGAAGAGAAATGGGCAAGGCTAGCTGAGGAAGAGAAAAAGAAGAAAGAAGAGCCAAAATTATCACCAGCGCTTAGTATTGATAAAATTTATCAGATGGAAAATAGCGGTATCGTATTGCTTAAGGCGGCAGATTATGTTATCGGCGCAAGTAAGCTCATCGCTGCAGCAATTAAAAGCCGGTTTCCTGATATACAAGGCAATCTTGAAGAGTTGGTGGAAAACCTTATTTATCTGCCCTTGTTTCAAGAAAAAGCAGAAAAACCATTTATAAATAAGTTATCTGGTTATTTAGAAAAAATTGAAAATATCAAGGTTATGAATCTGGATATTTCCCGTATCATAACCTCAAGCCTGCAGGAGGCCAGATGCGTTAAGGTTGTCCTTTCCGACGGGGCTAATCTGTATTTGGATGCTCAAATGTATTCGGTGTGGTCTTCTCCGCACATCCCGCAAGGTTTTGCCTCTCCTATTCGCAATTTAAAAAGATATATAAATCAATATTTCAACGAAGATTATCCGGTTGTCCTTTTTAACGCTCCCGGGTATGATATGCCTTCGCCGGAATTATTTACTTTTCTTGAAGCACTTGATGCTAAAGGAAAAGCGATTACTAATTTGGTAATCTCTGGAAACAAATTTGAAGAGCTGGAGGTTTTACCTATAACCCGGGCTGAAAAACGTTTCTTTATTTTTGGCATCTGGCCATGGCAATTTACCGAATACCGCAAAATTAAGAAAATAGGCGAGTTCAGGAATTTTTACCTGGAGGAGCAGGATAAGAACTTTTACATTGCCGATATAGAAATAGAATTGCAGCAGCCAGTTAAAGGTAAACAGATGGTTTTTAACGGGTGCGTTTTAAAAACAAACCTTAATGAAAAAATTCGCCTGGCGATCTTAAGTAATTTCCCCTCCGGGGCTAAATTGGCCGAAGAGTTGGTTTCGATATATTTTAATCATTGGCCTAATCTGGAGGAGGCATTTCAGGATTACAGCCACAAAATAGAACTTTCTGCTTATACCGCTAATTCTGGGCTTTATTTTAGCGCGGAGAATATGAATTTAGGGTTAGCTCAGGCTACAACTGTTAAGGAATTACTCGCTAGCTATCTAAAGGCTTTAGATATCTATGTGCGTTGGCGCCTGCTACCGCCAGGATATGAAGATAAGGAATTTACAGCCACAAAAGAAAGGTTCTATAATTTGATTGTGGAGTCAACCAGAAAAGGGAAAGGCTGTTTAGTAAAATTTCTCTTGCCTCCGGCATATGCTTTTGACAAAGATTTAAGTTATTCCTGCCATAGGATAAACGAGAAAGAAGTTGTTTTATCCAGTGGTTTAAAATTATACCTAAAGACTGATTAGAAAGCGTTTTCTGCTCCATGTTTTAATAGTATTGACGTTTGCTTTTTCAGGTGTTATATTTGAATGTAACACTATGATTACGGCAACTAGGATGAGCCTGGTATGGAGGTGTCGGGATATTATGGCCACGGGATCAGATAGCCGAGAAAATAAATCCCTGTCTTCTCTAGCGGGGCAGGCTTCGTTAGAATACTTTATTTTATTTGCTATTATAGCGTGTTTAACGATTTTATCTTTTAGTTCATTTTTGCCTAAAGTAAAGGATGCGATTCAGGGAACAAGTAGCAAAGAAGGATTTTTCCAAAAAGCAGCGAAGGGGATAACCGAATAAAAAATGATTATACGGCCTATGTCATTGCGAGGAGCTGCAGGCGACGAAGCAATCCCTTTACCGAGACTGCTTCGCTACTGCGTGGTTCGCAATGACAGTTGCAAGATAGTCTCTAAGAGAGGCCAAAGCATCCTAGAATATGCACTGATTATTTCCGTAGTCGTAGCATCTTTGGTGGCAATGAGTATTTATGTTCAGCGCTCAGCTCAAGCAAATCTTAAAGTAATTGAAGATCAGATCAATGCTCAACCTAACAATTAAGGAGGTGAAGTAATGATAAAAGGAAGAAGGGCTCAAAGTACATTGGAGTATATTGCTGTTTTTGCCGCTATTGTGGGAGCAATTGTTATTTTTGCCTATTCTAAAATGAAGCCGGCAGTAGAGAATGTTTTTAATGCTTCAGCGACGAAGATAGGCGACGCAGCTTCTAATTTTACTAGTAACTCTACTGAATAATTAAGGAGGTGAAAATGTTACGGTTGCTTAAAAACAGAAAAGCCCAGAATACTATGGAATACGCGCTTTTGATTGCTGTGGTTATCGGCGTATTCAGCGCTATGCAATTGTATTTACGTAGAGGTATGCAGGCACGGCTTAAGTCCGGATCAGATAATATAACCGATGCAGTATTATCAGGTTCTAATGTAACTGTCTTTGGGAATGAGACGCAGTATGAGCCGTATTATATGGTTCAAGGTTCATCTACTTTTACCACCACTTCCAGCGAAGGCATAGATCAGGGGAAAAATACTGAAGCAGGCGGGAATAAGACACTTAGTGGAGCTACTGTGACACGTACTGGTGAACAGGTAATTACTGGTACTGGTAGCGAAGAATAAAATTAAATAATCAGGGGGTGAATAATGCTTAACAGAAATAAAGCCCAAAGTACATTAGAATATGCTTTGGTCATTGCGGCAGTAATCGGAGCCTTATTAGCAATAAATCTCTATATGAAAAAAGGCGTGCAGGGAAAACTTAAAGAATCTACGGACCAGATTGGCAAACAGTTTGATGGTTCAGGTAATTATTCTTCCGCCTGGAATATATCGAGCAACGGAACGACCACAACCACAGAAGAGCGCACTGCTGGTACCGGGAACACTACTAGCAATGTATCTGTGGGAGAAAGTATTACAAGGGGAGAGACGGAAACCTGGGGTGACGATCCGAACTAGTATTAAGGTTAATTTTACATTCATAAATATGCAGAGAATCAGATCCCGGGGACAGGGCCTAACTGAACTCGCTATTTATTTAACCGTGGTAGTAGCGGCTATCCTGACAATGCGCCTTTATATACAGCGTTCTCTTCAGGCTAAATATAAAGCAGGAGCGGATTATCTGATTACGGAGATAGAGCAAAATGCCGCGGATAAAGGCATTGCCGGGTTGACTAATATTAAGCACCAATATGATCCATATTATCGTGAATCAAATACTTCTGAAATAAAGACAGGGGAATCTAGCATAGGTTTTCCTGAGACTTTAATTAACCAGACAGTAAGCCGCACTGGCTGGGAAAAAACAAACTCAGCATTAGATGCGGATTAAAATGAAAAACAAAGGGCAAGGTATATTAGAATATGTGGTAGTGTTTGGTTTGGTAATTATTGCCTTGTCAGCTATGTCCTTATATTTTCGTCGGGGGATACAGTCGGTAATCAAAGTGGCAGCTGATGAAGCAGGCAATCAAAGTGACGCTGAAGAAATCGACCCACTTAAAGGAATTAGGGTATCCTCATCAATTAATAGGCAGTCGCAGAGTACCCAGAGGAGTAGAGTGCTTCAAGACGAAAGCCGTATTAGCGATATTGATATGGTTAACAGCGCAAGCGGAACAGCAATTTCAGTATCAACGCAAGAGAAATAGAATGAAAAGAGCCCAAAGCACTTTAGAATTTTCCATAGTAATATTTGCAATTGTGGCTGCGTTGTTGGCAATGCAGGTTTATATTAGGCGGGGGATTCAGGGAAAAATGCGTTCAAGTGTGGATGAATTAAGCGTTCAG